>Ga0209401_1001787_pt1 | contig 14124 bp, 14 predicted proteins | sample M_140807_MF_Meta_FD_187318 | JGI IMG/M metagenome (GOLD analysis project Ga0209401, IMG submission 187318) | Freshwater microbial communities from Lake Montjoie, Canada to study carbon cycling - M_140807_MF_MetaG (SPAdes) (version 2) | ecosystem: Environmental > Aquatic > Freshwater > Lake...
TTTGATTTTGCTACTTATGTATTTTTTACATATTTTAAATATTTTTGTATATTTTTGTATATATATTATTATATACAAAATGCCCAGCCAAATTTTCAAAAAACATATGCCTATCGAAATGATTATGGATTTACTCGAGTCTATATGCGTTAAAAATGAAAAACATTATATTTTGAATAATACTTCTTTTAAAAAAGGACTATACAATGAAACTATTCCAAATTTTCTCATTAAATGTAGCGAGTTTTATCATAACTCAAAAAAAACATACTTGGAAAAAAAACTAACATACAATAGTTTTATCACCGTTGTAAGACAAATATGTAACCTTAACAAAATTACATATACGTCATTAATAAAATATGATAAATCCAGCTATGATATTATTTACTATATATACTATTAGTCTATTAGATCAAATATCAATATCAATACGTGTTATATACATTTTTCAATATTTGTATCCTAGTTTTTAACATTCTCTTGGAAAAACGTTCACTATCATACGCGACTAATTCGTTGCTGCCAGTTGCGTATTCAACTAGGTTATTAAAATAAATACTATCAGAACTAAAAGGCAAATCTGTCATGTTGTATAGTCTATAATTGAGTAAATTATTATTATCTATAATGAAAGACAGATAATCTATAATATCAATTGTACTATCGCAACTAAAATTATACGTTTCAAACTTTATATCAGGTGTATCATTTCTTTTTCCTCTTAAAATATATCGACCTTCATTTTGGTCGTAAAGAATAAATACAGCATTATCTATAACTTCGGTAACGCTAGGATCAACTTCTTCAATTTTTAATACTAGGCAATCTGATGGCATACAATAATATTCTTATTATATTATTGTATTTAAGTTTGTTTTATATATTGTTTTCTATATTGATTTTTGAATTATTTTTGAATTATTTTTGAATTATTTTTGGTTTCTACCTAAGTTTAATAATATTATAAAATATTACTTCCCAATTCATTTGTGAGTCAGTCCAATCTTTTTCGCCTTCGAAATATTTGTCGCTCAATTTATATATGAATGTTCTGTCGTTTCGTTTTACATTGCTCACGTCTACATAATGAAATTTTGGAGGTATTGCTATGTGTAAATAACATTTATTGTAAGGATTTATTTTACTTAATAATTCGAAAAACTTATTCAAATCTTCAGTTAACAATACAAAATCCTCTGTAAATTGATTATGGTAATCTAAACAATGTATCATATGAATATTTTCATTTAAATGTATTATATCTTTAAACCTACCCAATCTTCTTTTGTATTTTGAAGTGAATTCATCCATATAATCAGTATAAGGAATATTAGACGGAAAGTCGTGTAGGGAAACCATTTTAAATTCTTTGTGCTCTACTTTGTGATGAGCATCAATCCAACAATCTCTATTCAAAAAAACATGAGCATTCGTAAATTTGTCATTCGATATAACTTGTCCATCATTTATATTTTCTAACAAATATAATACGCTTTTAAAATCTGTAATTAGCCAATCGAAAAATTGTGTTTCTTGTGAACCTAACATTTTATCAATATGATATTTTACTTGACAATTTGACCCAATAGAAATAATTTTCATAATATACAATATTTTATTATTTTTATTATTTATTTTTATTTATTTTTATTTATTTTTATTTATTTTTATTTATTTTCCAGTATATTTTTGTTTAATAAGATTGTCTCCTAAGTCATTCGGTTTTAAACCGTATAACCCATTTACTAAAGGCGTTTTCCAAAAACCAACCCAATTAGGCCTATTTTGAATAGGTTCTAAAATACCTTGTCTAGCATCAGGGGCTGTAGCTAACAATAAATAGTTTCCTATTATTGTATTACTTTCTAAAATTTGTTTGTGAGACATTCTACTAAACCACTCATATTTGGTACGATTTAATATATCATGTGATGGAATAAGAATTCCGTATGTGCCTTTATATAATTTTAAATAATTATTGCTCATTAAATCTTCTAGTAAAATTGGTTCATCTTCGATACTTCTTACTCCAATATCCACTCCATTTATTAAATTTATTTGATTGTTACTTATTCGTTTTTCACAAAACCGATTCATCTCACCCAAAAATACGGATTCAGCCGTATAATCGCTTGAAAATGTTCTTAGCATAAAATCAACTAATAAAGATACCATGTAATTATTTTTTTCGGCGCCTGAGAAATATATGTTTGGATAAAAACTATAATCACTAGAAGTAATATTTCTATCCGGAGTTTCACACAAAAACATCTTATTTCCATTTGTACCTCTTTTATAAAGTCCAATTAAGTCTTTCATACATAAAAAGGATAGAGGACATATTAAACCACCATAATTGTAAAGTATCCTCATTAACCCTAGCTGTCTCATATTATCTAAAACCGGCGTAGATATGGTGGTCATATTTATAGACCAACCAGGAATCAATTTTTGGAAAGCATTATCGTCTATCATACATATAGTAAAAGAATCACTACATTGAGTCATTATACTTTTGACCGTTAAGTACAAATATGGTTGATTTAGATCAAACGAACTACGTGATCCAAAACTTAACCATTTTCTAGAATTATATTCATACGGAACGTGTATCCACAAAATTGGCTTACTAATTCCTTTTTTGTCAACTAATTCGTGATCATTTAATAAATATTCTCTTATTAATCTATAACTATCATCATTATCCTCTCTGATACGCTTATCTTCAAATCTTCTATATAACATACCTAAAACGATAAGAATTATAAAAAGAATTATATAATTCATAATTGAGAAAGACTTCATATATTATAATATTATATTTTATTTGACTAATCAATTATACAATTATACAATTATACAATTATACAATTATACAATTATACAATCATTTATTATTTATATATCTGATAGAAGCCCAATAATTGTCCTGTTTTTTTTGCGCTTCTTCCAATTGTTGAGCTAATTTATATGCTCTCTCGGTCGATTCTTTTTCTTGATATTTTTCTTTATTACTTAAATATTCTCTTGCTTGAATTTCGGACAAAGGAACGATATTTTGGTTATTTCTATATGTATTATATTCATTTACGTTATTAAACTTTTTCACATTATTATAGTCTTCAAAAGTTACTGGAACGACTGTTTCTGTATGCGCTTTTCGCAAATCTTCATACTGTAAACTACTAAATAAATCCGATCCGAAACTAACTGGCGCATCACCTGTTAAATTAGACGCCCCGATATAATTTGCGGTTATATCATCCACGCCATTGTACATAGTTAAAGCCAAAGCCCTAACCTTTTGTTTTTTTCTCTCTATTTCTTCACCCAATTGCGTTAAGGATGTTATATTTTCATTATCTAAATCCTCATCTGATTTTAACCAACTTCCATAACCACGTGATTCTTCTTCTCTCTCTATTTTATTTTTATCAAATTGTTCGTTAAACCATTTATTGAAATCTTTCTCGGATTTTTTTTCTTTTTCTAAAAAATTGTCCAATAATTTCTTTTTCTCTCTATCAAAGAACTCCGTTTTAGGTATATATTCAGTAGATTCATTTCCATCTAGATTCTTTTCTGTTTTATTTTTGAAAACCCAAATTTCATAAATAGACTTATAAGCTTTTGAAAAAAAACGAAAATAATCTGGATGTAATCCCGACTTATCTGGATGAATTTTTAATACTATCTTTTTTGCGGATTTTAAATCATTCTCATCAAAATTTTCTGGTATTTTAAAAAGATTTAATATATCATTTAATTCATAATTATCTAAATTTAAATCTAATTTATCCATGTATATATTTGCCTGAATAAATTTTATGTAATTAAACCAGAATAGATATTATTTTTATAACAAGCTTAAAGAATAATAAAGAGTGAATATATATTTTATTGAAATGGGCGATAATTCAATCACTGAACACGAAACTATTTATAATAATAAAATGAAGCATTTTATTTCTTCTATATCAAATTCTCGTTTCATTATAGAGGTATCTAAATTTTGCGGTTATAGTGAATTTCTCCTTGTTTATAAAAATCAATCTTTATTAGACCTTTATAAAATGGTATCATTACAATTTGAGTGTAATGATATTAAAGGTCTTTATTTGACGAATAGCATCGCTTACCGAATTCCTGTGACAGAAAATATTACAATACGCAACTTTATTATAAGATCAAAAGATATTATAAAACCGTGTTACAATATGCCTACGCCTGTAGTATACAAGATTTATTTCGATGACGGACATTGCTGTATTGATAGCGTAAAAATAGGAGACCATGCGTAAAATATGGCCTTGATTTGTTATTTGTTATTTGTATTTTTTTATTTTTTTATGCTTGTCTTCGTAGGAGGAAATTTTCTGCGAACGTCTTCCAAATGGTTTCCACATCTCCTAAAAAAATTGTTTAATGCCGTCGGTTCGGCTCCAGTTACAATATCATCTGGTATAAAAGTATCATTTCCTTTTTTATAACATAATAAAACTGGAATGCCATTTACCATCTTCTTGCTTTTTAAAAAAGAGTAAAAATCAAAGCTTTGATCAACATCAATGTCTCCGCATATTACGTCTAATGGAGAACTAGCGAAAAAAGCGTGTACGACAGGCTCTATAGTTTTACAAGGTCCGCACCATGTAGCTCCCAATTTTAAAATAATCAAACCAGTATTGTGCTTCAATAGATTAGCAAATGCGTCTCTATTTTCTATTTCTGAAATGATTGTTTTTTGCGCCATTTAATTATAATTATTAAAAATATTTATAATTTGATATTCAAACACTAAATAATGTAAACTAACTATTTCAAACTAATTAGTATTAGTTTTTGTCTATAATTACTTCTTTTACTATTTTTTTTATTATTTTGTTTTCACTTAATTCATCGTCAATATTTATTCCTCCTCCCATCGATTCTATCACTATTTTATTAAACTCGTCTGATTTTTTCGAATTGCTATTTATACACTCTGGATTTTTTTGTTTCCATTCAGGAATCAATTTACAATTTTTATGCGCGATGTGCTTAATTGCCTTTTTAAGTTTTTTATTTTCCTCGTTTTCTTTTTCCCATTTATTCTCATCTTTAATATACAATACTTCTCTCTTTGAATCGCTACAATGAACCGGCCTTCTAGTTATATCTAGCTCCTTAAGATTCCTTACAATAATACTCGAAAGACCCTCTACAAATCCTAATCTACCTATATTTTCTAAATCTGATAATTGTAATTTGAGAGAATCCACAAAATCCATTATATTCATAGCATCCTTGCATGTTTCATTTAAAAATAATTGTAAATTAAATGTTTTGTTGTTTGAATTCACGTTATTAATAATATTATTTGTTGTTGTATTATTATTGTTCTTACAAAGACTAATTACTTGTTGTTGTAGTTCATTGTTTTGGTTTAATAATTTTATAATTATGTCGTTTTTACATTCATTTTCCGTAATTAGTATTTCTTTTTCGCCATTATTGTTGTATTTTTCTTCATTTTCATCCATTGCGTTGTTAATTATTGGACATTTTTGGCGATGAACGTGTATACTTTGTTTATAACTATACGCCTTACCACATTCGCAGACATATCTTTTTGGGGCTTTTGGGGCTTTTTTGGGTAAACATGGGTCAACATTTTGGTGCTTCAGTGTGGAGACGTGTCTGTCCCAGTCTTTTTGCTTGCTACATATAAAGTCACATTTTTCGCAATTAAAATTTTGGGGCTTTTTGGGGCTTTTTTGGGTCAACATTGGGTCAATATATATATGTTGACCCAAAAAAGCCCCTAAATTGTTTTTTCTTGAAATACATAAAATTAAAAAATTTATCGTAACAAATTATAAATTATTTTTTTTGTAACCTTACCTTAAAAATTTTTATCGTGCGCGGCGATGTTTTTTGCCAAAGTCTGAAGGCCTAAGTCAAAAATAGACATTTTTTTTGTCCATTTTTAACTTCCCGATTTTCAATTTGGAAAAAAATCGAAAACTCTGCCATTCTTTTAAGTTAAATAGAAATATATATTATTTTTTGACTTAAAGAAACCAGAATCTATTTCTTAAATGTTATTGGTATTCGGTTTCCCTTTACAAAAACAAGTTCTGTTTCGTTCCATAAGCAACCCCTGTATTTTTCATACATTAAATCATCCGCCGAAAAATCAACGTCATAATCTTCTGGTTTTTTTTCCGAAAACGTAAAATCTACGCCTTTATAATATGGTAATAAAGATCCGATGTTCCATCCATTATCAATTATTTTTCTTGACATTGCTACTTCTTTATCCCAAACCGCGTCTACTAGCGTTTTAGAATAATTTGTAATGCTAAATATTTCACATTCAATTAAAAACTCCAAAGTTACTTTATCCATAGCGAAAACGTAGGATTGAACATGTGAAAAATACAATGGGTCGCGACATGTATTTATTGTACTTCCAAATAATTTTACATTGTCTTGCAACTCATTTGTGTAAACTTCTGTCCATCGCCCTTTGTAATAACTTGGAATAAATGGCCCTACCACAGAGGAATTTATAAATACAAAATGTTCATAATTTAAATATAAATTATCTACCAATAAAGCTTCACTCCAGCCTCCAAAATCGTAACCTTCATTATCTCTATATAGCGTTTTTACATATGGAGGAACATAAAATACATTAGTTTTGTCATTGGATATTACGTAAAAGTCTACATTTTCATCATAAAAAACGCAATCTTTTAAAAAGTTTTCAACTCTTTCATTTACAACGTGAAAGACGAATAATACAAGAGTTTTTTTCTTTTTGTTTTCTAACTTTAGTTCCTCCTTTAAACCGTTAATAACTTCTTCTTTTAGTTCCTCCTTTAAACCGTTAATAACTTCTTCTTTTAGTTCCTCCTTTAAACCGTTAATAACTTCTTCTTTTAGTCCCTCCTTTAAACCGTTAATCACTTCTTCTTTTAGATCCTCCTTTAAACCGTTAATCACTCCTTCGTCTACTTGAACTGGAACCGCTAGTTCTTCCTCTGGAACCGCTAGTTCTTCCTCTGGAACCACTTTTACTTCCTCTGGAACCACTTTTACTTCCTCTGTATCTACTTTTACTTCCTCTGTATCTACTTTTACTTCCTCTGGAACCACTTTTACTTCCTCTGGAACCACTTTTACTTCCTCTTGATCCACTTTTACTTCCTCTTGATCCACTTTTACTTCCTCTTGATCCACTTTTACTTCCTCTTGATCCACTTTTACTTCCTCTTGATCCACTTTTACTTCCTCTTGATCCACTTTTACTTCCTCTGGAATCACTTGCTCTTCTACGGAAACCGCTATTTCTTCAATGTTCAATTCTACTTTTATTTCAGATTTACAGTCATTTTCCATTATATTATACATTTATACTAAAATATAGCTAAAATAAATTTAATTATTTTAGGTTATACAAATTTGTTTTTATATTATAAATAGTATAGTATGAAAAATATTTTAATTTTTGGCTCATCAGGATCTATAGGAAGTTATATTTTACATTCTTTCCAAAAAAATAATTACAATGTGTTTGGAACCACGACAAATGAAAATAATGTCACAAATAGTATTTGTAAAGTTACAAATAATGATATGAGTAATTTATTACATATTCCAAAAGTAGATGTTGTCATTTGGTGTCAAGGTCATAATTTCAATGATAATATAGATACATTCAATTTGTCAGATTTTTCAAAAATGATTGAAGTAAACGTTACGTTTATACTACAAACATTGAATTACCTACTCAAAAATGATAAAATTTTAAATGGAGCCAAAATGGTAATTATAAGTTCTATTTGGGAAATATTTTCAAGAGACAATAAGCTGTCTTATTGTATCACGAAGTCCGCATTAGGAGGTCTTTTAAAATCACTATCATATGATTTGTCTAAAAAAAATATTCTTATTAATAACGTTTTGCCGGGGGTTGTTGACAATGAGATGACTCGTAAAACGCTTAAAGAAGAACAATTAAATTACGTCAAAAATTACTTGAATTTTGGACGCCTAATTGATTTACATGATATTTTTAAAACAGTAAAATTTTTGTCTATAGATAATACTGGAATTACCGGTCAATCTATATGCGTTGATTTGGGATTTACAGCTATCAGAAAATACAGCTAAAATTAAGTGAATTATTTTATAATTACATTTATATGAATGATTGTGAATTATATAGTAAAGCCATTAATACTTTACGAATGCTTTTTGTAGATATGTTGATAAGGCTAATTCGGGTCACCCGGGAATGCCTTTAGGATGCGCGCCAATTATGTTTGTTTTATGGTGTTTTATGGCGTTTCATAATGGTTTTTAACCCAGATGATTTTGGGTTTTCTTTAGAAAAAGTATCAAAATTTATTTCAAATTTCATATAAAAATATATTTATTCTAAAAATATATGTTTATATACATATAAACATGGAGTCGTTAAAAAGTATTCTACGCATCCTAAAAGATTTGGGATGTAGTGGAATTAAAATATCCTTTGAAGATGAAGGTGCTTTGTACAACGAAGTAATTAGTATGCGCAATTTAACTACTTCGGTCGGATTAGAATTATCTGTTAAGATTGGCGGTTGTGAAGCAAAGAGAGACATTATTGATTGTATTGATTTAAATTGTGACACAATTGTAGCTCCAATGATTGAAAGTAAATTCGCGTTAAACAAGTTTTTAAAATCACTCGATGCTTACAAGTGCGACAAAAAAATAGGATTCAATTTAGAAACAATAGAAGCTTACAAAAAGTTAGATTCGTTGTCTGAATTATTCAATAAATTTGACTTTGTTACATTAGGTCGCGTTGATTTTGTTGGATCTTTAGGAAAAGATAGAGATTTTGTTGATACAGAGGAAATGTATGAAATAGCAGAGACTATATTTAAGAAAGCAAGAGAGAATGGTTCTATGTGTTATTTAGGAGGCGCCGTTAGCGTAAATTCTAAGAACTTTATCAAAAGGTTAGTAGAAAATCAACTGTTGGATAAATTTGAAACAAGGTATGTTATTTACGACGTTCATCAAGTAGACGTTAAACATTTAGACAACTTATTATACTGGGCAAATGTTTTTGAAGTCGCGTGGTTGAAATATGTCAACGAAAGATATATGCTTCATGCGAATAAAGATGTTAAGCGAATTAAAATGATTGAAGATAGGATTGCTTTAAATAATATTACACCGACCGAAAATAAAAATGAGACAAAAACATAATTTATTTTATTATACAATTGTAAATAATTCTGAAAAAATATTTTTGAGTTGACTATCTATTTCGTGTAGTTTTTTAAATACAAAAATAGATTTTCCGATTTCATCTAATAATATGAAACATATATTGTCTCCATCATTTTTTTTGTCGCTTAAAACAGAGTTAATAAATATTTCATAAGACATATTTATTTTTTTAAATTTAGTAGGTATAATTTGTAACATATAACTGTTTAGTTTATCATATTTTTCTCCATAAAATAATTTATTAATAATATACATTCCAAAAATAACGGCAATTCCGTGAGGAATAAAATAATTTGACGCGCTTTCTATAGCGTGTCCTAATGTATGCCCATAATTTAACACCTTTCTCTCATTTGTTTCTAATTCATCCAACTCAATAATTAGTTTTTTAACAGATGTAGACATTTTAATCAAATTAATATAGTTTTTAAATAAGTCATTGTAATTTTCTAGAAAATTTGTGTAACTATGTTCGCCTCCAATTAAAGATAATTTAAGCGCCTCTCCGACACCAGAAATAATATCATCGTATTTCAAACTTTTAAGAAAATAACTTGACACTATTACCTTGTTTGGAGCGCAAAAAACGCCTAACATATTTTTACTAACTCTATTTACGCCAACTTTTCCACCAATACAACTATCTGTCATAGATAACAAAGTAGTTGGAACTAAGACCCATTTTAAACCCCGCTTATAAATAGCAGAGACAAGTCCCCCAACGTCTTGCGTAATACCGCCGCCTATGACAATTAGTTTATTTTTTTTATTGAAATTTACTTCAAATAATAAGTCAACTATTTTTAAGACAGTTTCTATAGTTTTAGTATTTTCACTGGCATCAAAAATGAATACATATTTTCCATTAATATTATCTAAACATTTGTTGTCTAAATGAAACACGTTTCTATCAATAATTATAAAATCATTCGTATTAAAAATACTATTTATAATTGTTACTAGTGAATCGTTATTATATATTACTTCATAATTTTTATTATAAGATCTAATGGTAACTATATCATTTTTGTCAATTTCTCCATTAAAAGACGTCTTGTTAACTACAAAGTTCATAAAGTATAAATATATAAATATATAAAAATATTTATTTAGTAATTTATAACTAGTATAATATTATTAAATTATTTGTATAATGTAATATACATGAGTGTTAAGGTTAGCGACTATATAGTAAATTTTTTTTTAAAGAACGGATTAAATACTCTTTTTACTCTAACCGGCGGATTCTCCATGCATTTGAATGATTCTTTTGGAAAACGTGGAGGCTTTGATATATATTACCAACACCACGAACAAGCATGTGCTTACTCGGCTACTGGATATACAAAGACAAATTCAAAACCTTGTATTGTTTGTACAACGGCAGGAGTCGCAGCAACAAACGCTATATCTCCTTGTTTAGTCGCGTACCAAGATAGTTTACCAATATTATTTATTTCAGGACAATCCAAAAGCATTGAGTTAACGAGAACGTTAGAAAAAGAAAATCCTAAAATGAAACTACGTCATTATGCTGGTCAGGATTGTGATATAATTTCAATGGTGAAACCAATCACTAAATACGCTTATGAGATAACAAAAATAGAAGAAATAAAAGACGTTTTAACGGAAGCAATACATAAAATGATAAATGGAAGGCCGGGGCCAGTTTGGATATCCGTGCCAGTTGATATACAAGGGTATTTTATGGAAGAATTAGATATACCTATTATCCAAAAAGCCGTGTTGACGCAAAAAGCTGATACAAATGAGTTGAATAAAATCAACCAACTTTTAGTAGAATCTAAAAGACCTTTAATTATTGCGGGAAATGGAATCAAAATGGGAGAATGTCATAAAAAATTTCGCGACTTTTTAGAGAAATATAAAATACCAGTAGTGGTTTCATTTCACGGAACTGATTTAATTGAAACAGACAACGAGTTGTATGTCGGTAAAATAGGCTTAATAGGTGACCGAGCGGGAAACTTCGCTATGCAAAATTGTGATTTATTAATTTCTCTTGGTTGTAGAATGGCTCAAGGTATAGTAGGTTACAATGCGAATACTTTCGCGCGTGAAGCAAAGATTATTTATATAGACAACGATGAAAATGAATTAGAAAAGGACAATGCTCATTATAATTTAAAATCAAATATGGACGTAAAATTGTTTTTTGACAATTTCCATTTCGAACCTATGAAATCTGTGTACAATGATTGGGTTGTAAAATGTAATTCATGGAAAAACAAATGGCAATTTGAGTTGCCATTAAACTGTGAAGACGATACCAAAGGAATAAATCCTTATTTTGCTTTAAAAAAATTCTTTGAACACGCTCCTGAAAACAAGATTATAATTTGTTCGTCTGGTTCTATTATTACGAATGTTTGGCATATGGTAAATGTAAAAAAGAATGACAAGTTTATAATTAGTAGTCAAGGTGATATGGGGTTTGAATTAACAGCGGCGATAGGGTCGGTGATCGCTGAAAAAGAGAAATTGGTGATTCCTATTTTAGGTGAAGGCTCTTTTCAATTTAATATCCAAGAATTACAAACAATCGTTCATAAGAAGATACCTATGAAAATATTATTGATGAACAACAATTCTTACGGCGCAAACGTGATTACGCAAAGTTTATATTTTAAAAATAAATATGGAAGTGACAATGATAGTGATTTATCATTTCCTAGTTCAGAAAAAATCGCAAATGCGTATGGTATAAAATATATTTGCGCGAGAAAAAAGGAAGAGCTCGAGCAAATATTTAAAGAATTTTTAGATTGTAAAGAGGCAATTATATGTGAAGTATTTTCTTGTGTTCAACAAAGAGTTCCGAAGTTGAGCGCGGTAAAAAATGATGATGGAACATTTTCTAGTAGACCTTTTGAAGATATGGAGCCCTTTTTATCGAGAGAAGAATTTAATAACGAAATGATAGTGAAGATAGTTTAAATGATATAATATTATAAAAAATTTTTAATATTTACGCATTGTATATACAAATGTTTTTTGACATAGGTTCAAACATAGGAAATTGGGCTTTATCAAACATAGATAACTGCGATAAAATAATTTCAATAGAGGCTTCTCCTATAACTTTTAATAAACTAAAGGATAACTGTAAAAATGATAAAATAATTTTACTTAATTATGCTGTTTGTAACAATAATTGTAATGATATAACTTTTTATCATGCTGATTGTGACGTTTTATCAACTATAAATAAAGATTGGTTAACAGATAATACGTCAAGGTTTTTTAATTGTAAATATACAGAAATAACATGTAAAACTACCACTATAGACAATTTAATACGCGAATATGGAGTTCCTGATTTAATTAAAATAGACGTTGAAGGCGGAGAATATGAATGCGTTCTTTCATTAAGCCAAAAAGTAAAGTTATTATGTTTTGAATGGGCAAGCGAAGTAAATGAAATTACTTTTAAGTGTATTGATTATTTATTTAGTTTAGGTTACAATAAATTTTATATTCAAAATGGAGATCGTTATACATTTAGACCAATAGATAATGATTTTTATGATATATCCACTATAAAAAATAAATTGTTACTAACTACACCAAAAAAAGATTGGGGGATGATTTGGTGTAAATAATTAGTTTAACCGCATTGAAGAATAATTTTTTATATATTATTTTTAGGCGTAACAACTATTAATTTATAAATTATAATATTATAATGTATAAATAAATGTTAATATCTTTTCAAGATATTTATAAAATTTTACTTTCAAAAGGTATAAATGTAACTGGGGCTTTACATATAGGTGCGCATGAGTGTGAAGAATTATCTTTTTACACAGATTTAGGAATAAAAAATGACATAATATGGATAGATGCTATAAATTCAAAGGTTATTGAAGCGAAAAATAGAGGTATCGAAAATATATATAATGCTGTAATAACAGACAAAGATGATGAAGAAATCATATTTAATGTGTCAAATAACGTTCAATCTTCAAGTATATTAGAATTTGGAACTCATTCGATAGAGCATCCATCTATTGTGTACGTTGATAAAATACACCAAAGAAGCACTACAATTAATACTTTTTTCGAGAGAAATAATATCGATCCAACCAAATATAATTTTTGGAATTTTGACATTCAAGGCGCAGAATTGTTGGCATTAAAGGGGTCGACTAATTGTATACAATACGCAAAAGCAATATATCTTGAAGTGAATGAAAAAGAATTATATAAAAATTGCGGTTTAATTAATGATATTGATGAGTTTTTACAACAATATAATTTTAAACGAGTATTGACAAGCATTACGCAACATGGTTGGGGAGACGCATTATATGTAATTGATAATTAAACTAGAATTGTTGTTTATAATATATTATACATTATGTATATCTGTATATCCCAAATTTAAAACATTATAATCAACGTCATTTGTATGTTTTATTAGCGTTTTAGTGTTAAAATTAAAAATATAATCATCTTTCATACATCCATATTCTTTTACAAATAATAACGCTTCTTTGTAAGAATTCATTAATAAATCGTTCTCTATTTTTTCAATTTCAACAATTATAATAGATGAATTATTATTTAGATAATTATAATTTATTGTATTATTTGTTCCGATTTTATATGTTAAAAATAATAGTTTAAATTTCAGATTGATCTTATCATTATCAAACGTTTGTAATGTTTCAAAAAATGTTGTCCTAATATCAATCTCTTCTTTTATAGTTTTAGCCCCTATTATACGACAAAATATTATTTCTTGATCGCTTTTTAATAGTTGATAAAATCTATTAATTTTTCTATTGAATGATTCTATAACGCTTTTATCTTTTAAATTAT
>Ga0209401_1001798_pt1 | contig 14078 bp, 14 predicted proteins | sample M_140807_MF_Meta_FD_187318 | JGI IMG/M metagenome (GOLD analysis project Ga0209401, IMG submission 187318) | Freshwater microbial communities from Lake Montjoie, Canada to study carbon cycling - M_140807_MF_MetaG (SPAdes) (version 2) | ecosystem: Environmental > Aquatic > Freshwater > Lake...
TGCTTGAATGACTGCTTTTTTCTTCTTTATCCATATTAGTCTAAATAATTCTATTAGGCAATATGAATATAATAACCAAATACGCAGACTTAACTACCCTATCCGATTTTGGAGGCGATGACTTTTGTTTACCCACCTAGCTGAACTCCTTGAAGAAACATACTGAATTTTGAGGTCCGGAAAGCTTTTCACAAAAATGATTTTTTGATCCTCAAAAGAATCATCGAAAAACCAAATTTCATCTCTTCCTTTAGCTTCTGACTTGCTTTTCGTGACGTACACTTTAAGATCTGGGGATGATGACACAATTTGAACCTTAATGTCAGCGAAGGATTTTACTTCTTTGATTATTGCCATAAAAATTTATTTTTTGTTGCAAGTGTTAACGATCTATATTTTTTACTTTCCATTGTCATCATCCAACTTATATTTTTCAGGTCTTACAAAATTTCCCTGTCTATCAAGATTACATAATCTTAAATGACTATCTGGTATATTATCCCAAGTACCCCACATTTTTATAAGTAATTTTTTTAAATCATCATTTATAACATCATGTTCTTTATCTAATTTTTTAATCTGCTTTTTGATAGCCCTTTTTCGAAAATAAGAAATCAAATAAAACAGCGGCATTTTTTCTTACAATTAGAAATTCTTATCGTTATGTAAAAGTTTTTCGACAACACTTTCCCAGTTCGGGAAGGTGTTTGGCTTGCCGGTCATATAATCAACTCCAAAATGTAATAATTGACCCCTGAACTGCGCTGCACCATTAGCCATACGATCATCGATTAAATAATCACCGATGAGTAAATCCTTTCTATGGGTAATAAACATTTTTTTATAAAAAAGATTTCCAAAATGTTTTTCTATCCATAAGCGTTTATGAACCAAACTACCAGGATTGTTCCAGGGAGCCGTAGTGGCAATAAATAATTCATAAATCCCGGAATTATTTAGCAAATGAACAGCGTTTACTGCCCCCGTAATAGGTTCTGGATTTTCAAAAAGACCTTCTATTAAATCTGGCTCTTCCCTTAGATGTGCAGGCAATTCAGCATTTAGAAATTGTCTATCAATTTCCGATGCCAAATTGACCAAAACACCATCCATATCCAAATAAACGATTGATTTCATGAACAAAAATTCTTCAGGTATTTGTTTGGATGAATTAGAATCTATGAATTATAAAAATCTATCAAGTCGTGTTAAATCCTCATAGGTATGATCTTTTAAAAGATCACTTACAGAATTAATTGTCACATGTCCTTCGCCGCCAAAGCCTTCCTTCCACATTGGCAGGCCTTTTGACGCTGTGATTGTAGGCTCTCGAATCTTCCATATTTCTTCAACAATACTTAGATAACTACCCTGATTCTTGCTACGATCGACCAGTTCAAAAATACAAAGCTCGCCATCTGAATATTCTATTGTCAAACAATTAACATTGTGATCCTCATCATCAATAATGTTTTCGGCGTACGAATACTCAAAAGTAAGATCCATTATCGCATCCCAAGATGCTAGACAAGTTAGCTCTATGTCATCAGGAAATTGAGTGGAATATAGGCCATAAATTCCATTTTTATTAATAATTATAGGCGTTGCGTAATCGTTAAATATACAAAAAGGCGCCATCCACCAAACAAGTTTCAACTGACCCTTAACATCTTCAGGGGCATTATTGAGAACAGGAATTGCCTTGTGTTGGGAAAGCAATTCGATGATTTGACTCGATTCCTCAAGCTTTAAATGTGAAAAGAATGTTGAATCATTAAAGCATGTTAACCAAGGCGCAACACAAAATTTAATCAGCCTGTCAGCAAATATTCTAGTAGGAGCAACCCATGTATTAATATAAAAGGCTAATAAATCACTTGAAATTCCAACCCCTTGAGGAATTCTCAATGCCGGTAATCCCAATTCGTTATCTGACTCATCGTTGGCTTCTAAATCGAGTGACTCGTTTGTATTGTGACTGATGCTATTATCAGGCAATTTAGGAACACCAGCACTAATCAAGTTTAATAAATGCTTTGCCGCCTCAAAAGCTTCATCAATGTTATCAAATGTGGGGTTATTGTACAATCTCAATCCTTGTGAGTACTTTTCAAGTTCTAACGTCTTATTCAAAATACGATCTACAAAATCCATGTCGCGACAATAAAATCCAATTTTAATAGCATCTTTTGCCGTGTTGAAAAAAAGATGGGTGCCCTTAGCAGAATTTAATTCCGGTAAATAAATATCCAAAAAATTGTCTTTATCAATTTTTTTGATAACCGCATTAGGGTATAAGCCTGTTAATTTTCTTGCTAGTTCTTGCTGGGTAGACATATGGGTCATTTTTTATGGATTGCTGAGTTCAACTAATAAGTTCAATTTATGAAAACAAACGGCAAAAAGACCTTTGGAGGTCTTTTAAGCCTTTTGAACAAGTAGTGCAATCTTTGGATTGTCTATGCCTAAAAACTACACCCAGCTCAGTTTTGAACAAAGGTATCAAATTGAGGCCCTCCTCCAAACGGGTAGGTGTTAAAAAGCAATCGCCCAACAAATCGGAGTGCATCCTTCGACTATCTGCAGGGAATTTCGGCGCAATTCGGCTCGAAGAGGCCCCACAGCAGATTGTTATAGCGCCAGAATTGCCCAACGCAACACGGCTGAACGCCATGCCCACAAAGCCAAAGCCCTTAAATTTAGCGATCGCATGAAACAAGTGGCCGCTCAATGGCTTCAGGTCGATAAATGGATCCCTGAATTGATTAGCGTTCGGGGCAAAGAAACCGGACTTTGCCCGGTTAGCCACGAATGCCTCTATCAATGGTTTTGGGCCAATAAGCATGGTAACAAGTGCGCGAATCATCCCTTTTAGAGATTGTACCAAGACCTCCGCCATGGACATAGAAGGCGTAAACGATGCCTCAGGCGCGATTCTCGGGGTGTTATCACGTGTCGAGTCTCCGTAGAGAACCGCCCCGCTATTGTTCAATCCAGAAAGCGCATAGGGGATATCGAAGTGGACTTGATGATGGGCAAGAATCACCAAGGCGCTCTCTTGGTCATGACCGACCGCGCAACATTGTATACCCGTCTTCATAAGCTTCCTAACAAGAATAGTCATACCGTAAGCCAATCCAATCGTCTTATTCTCAACAAAGAAACGTATCCCATGCATACCCTAACCTTTGACAACGACAAAGCCTTTGCGGGACACCGGGCGATAGGTCTTGCCTTAGGCCTTGAAACCTACTTTACTAGACCCTATACCAGCCAAGACAAAGGAACCGTAGAAAATCGAATCGGTCAAATCCGACGTTTTTTCCCCAAAAAGACCGACTTTCGTGAAATATCCCATCATCGTGTCCGACAAGTTGAAGAATTCCTTAACAAACGACCTGTAAGAAAATTTAAATACAAAACACCTAACCAAGCACTGCAAGAAAAAATTGCACTAATCACTTGAACTTACAAAGTATTTAGAGTATTATTTTCATTAATTTTATTTTTTAACTCTGCTATTTTATTATCAAGTTGACTTTCAGATAAATTCAAAAATGATGATGTCAAAAATGATGATGTACTCAAGCCTACTGATTTGCGCAACAATTTTTCTTGCTCTAAAACCTTTAATTCACTGTCAAGATTTATTACTATTGATGCCTTAATTTGTTCAATCGGTTTGGAAAAATCTAAATCTAATTTTAGACTTTCCATTAAACCAGTGAAAACTTTAGCACATTTTTTACAACTAATATAAACTTCAAATCTATATATTTTTGGGTTGTTTTTATATCTTTTATCCGGCTGACCTGATTTCGTTATAAACTTATATCTGCTAAGAATATATTTTTTTTGAAAAAAATTTTTATTTTTTGTCGAGCAATAAGGACAATCATAGGTTTTTTGAAAACCCTTAGAAATGTAAATAATTATAAGTAAAATTGATAATATTATCAAAAACATTATTACAAACCAAGCCATACTTAAAATTCTTTTTTAATTACGTTAATTTTTTCTAAATGGATTTTCTTTGTTGAATTCTCTTCTATTCTAGCTAAATTTAAGTTTAAAGATTACTAAAATTATTTTACTCCAGTCAATTTATAGGATACTTAATTTAATTTTATAAAACAGCTATCTCAGGTTGAATGAAATTGTATAAGTATCAAATTGCTGCATGATTCAAGGGATCATATTGCCTTCTAAAGGTTGAATATAATATCTGTGAATGGAAAAATCCTATCACTCTGTGAGATTTTAGTATATCTTAAAGAAGAATATCGTAACTTGATCAAGTTGGGCACCAATTTATTTAATAGGTTAAAGTTGATAGACTGTATTTAAAGTTGGCATTAACCATACCATTTAACAAAATTAGAACTATTGAATTCAAAAACGAAATCAAGTTAAATATACAAGTGAAAGCTAAATTCCAAAATAGAACTATTAAAAATTCCTATGGATGAAAAACTAAGTGTAAAGCCGGCCACTCAGATCACCGCTGTTGGCAGGGGGGGCAATTACCACCGCGAAACAAAACTCCTCTACTACCCTGCAACAAAACCGGCGGGTTGACCTGGAGAGTATTCTTTAGCATTGCGTAACGTATACTTTTTGAAACACTTAACGCATTATTTAAAAGCGTTAAGAATTTCTGTCTATGAGGAGTGCCGAGAGCCGGCCGCCTTGGACGCAGCCGGTATCGATTCCGGTGGCGTGGGGGAAGCGACGGGGTGCGGGATCATCAGGGAATGGCTGATGTCCGAACACCATATGGCCGTAACGACCATCGTAGGATTCCGCCCAGAAAATATCTTGCGGCGTCTCATGCCTCAGGCTTACAAATTGGCCCTCAGGATTAAGGTAGCGGGTGAGGGTGAGCAGCTCCAGTCCTTTGAATTCCTTGGGCGAGTGTATGCCGTAACGGTAGGTTGCCGGCAAAGGAAAATGGACCTGGTGCGGAATGCCGGCATGCACCAACAACAAGTTTTGTTCGGGCAGGTGCAGGCTGTAATACGCGCCTTCCAGCCAACGAAGCTCCTCCTTGGTGAGTGATTCCATCAAGACCGGATAGGACTCGGTGCCCTGCATCTGCAATTCCTTGCCGTCCCCTTCCCGACAATGGCGGACATAGCGAAGGAATTTTTCCTCGTGGTTGCCCAAGATGAGTTCCACCCTGTGGGACTTGGACAGTTCCACCACGAAATGCACCACACCGACCGAATCCGGACCCTTGTCAATCAGATCCCCGATAAAGATGATTCGGTCCTCCACGGCGGGTTTGATACGCTCCATCAGCTGCCTGAGCTCGTGGAGGCAACCATGAACATCACCTACAATGATGAGGCGACCTTGCGCTATGCCTCCATCCCCCATAGCGACTGAAACGGCCTCGGCTTTTGCGTTTGCATCCATCATCAAGTCTGGTTACTGTTTAAGCCCTTTGGTTTTCCCAATTTCTCCAATTCGATTCAAGATAATTTCCACATCGGGGTGTGATTCACCTTTATAATGGATGTATATAGTTAACGCCTTTTCAAAATATTCCAACGTCTTGTCGTATTGCCCCTTGGCATCCCAAACATCACCAATTCGATTCAAGGTAAATGCCACTTTGGGGTGCGATTCACCATAATACTCAATGTATATTGTTAATGCCTTTTGAAAATACTCCAGCGCCTTGTCGTATTGCCCTTTGGTTTTCCAAATTTCTCCAATTAGATTCAGCGTGACTGCCACATTGGGATGTGATTCCCCGTAATAGTGGATGAATATTGTTAATGTCTTTTCAAAATATTCTAGCGCCTTGTCGTATTGCCCTTTGGTGTTCCAAATTTCTCCAATTCGATTCAGCGTGAATGCCACATCTGGGTGTGATTCACCTTTATAGTAGATGTATATTGTTAATGCCTTTTCAAAGTACTCCAACGCCTTGTTGTATTGCCCTTTAGTTTTCCAAACACCACCAATATGATTCAGCGTGACTGCCACATTGGGGTGTGATTCACCGTAATAGTGGATATATATTGTTAATGTCTTTTCAAAATATTCCAGAGCCTTGACGTATTGTCCCTTGGTGTTCCAAATTTCTCCAATTCGATTCAGCGTGAATGCCGCATTGGGATGCGATTCCCCGTAATAATGAATAGTTATTGTTAGTGACTTTTCAAAATATTCCAGCGCCTTGTCGTATTGTCCCTTGGTGTTCCAAACATAACCGATTCGTATCAAGGTAGCTGCCACATTGTGGTGTGATTCCCCGTAATAGTGAATAAATATTGTTAAAGCCTTTTCAAAATATTCCAGCGCCTTGTCGTATTGGCCCTTGGTGTTCCAAACATCACCGATTAGATTCAGCGTGACTGCCACAATGGGATGTGATTCCCCGTTGTAGTGAATGTATATTGTTAACGCCTTTTCAAAGTACTCCAGCGCCTTGTCGTATTGGCCTTTGGTTCCCCAAATTTGTCCAATTTTATTTTTAGTGCCAGCAATATTAGTATGTTTCAAACCGAAAACCTTTTGATATCGTTTTTGGCATTCATCATAAACCTCTAAGGCTTGATCATATTTGGCCAAATCTTTAGCTACATCACCGATATTCCTAAGAGTCGAGATTGTTCGTTCATCGTAGAGACCAAACAATTTTTCAAATACCTTCAAGGCTTTCCAATAACAATTATTTGCTTCTATATATTTCGAAAGATACCCATATACCATACCTTTTATGTTACTCAATTTGGCATCCTTAAAATCATCCCATTTGTTTTCGTTGTGCAGGTATTCTTCTAAATCAGCAATTAGCTGTAGAGAATGGACATAGTTGCCAAGCGCACGAGAAATTTCAATCCAATGCTCCATAATTTCTTCTCTTACAAGCCAAGGCTCACTGATTGACCTATCCCACGCTTTAGAAAGGAAAACTGACGATTGCCGATATTGACCAAATCGGGAACAGTATTTTGCAAATCCCAGTAATTCCAAAGGAATCCAATCCTTTGCTGCTAAAAGTAATTTACCGTATGCCTCATCTGCTATTGTTTTGGAAGCACGCTCCATCAACTTCAATATGAATACGCTGTTTAGAGAAACATCGTGCATCAATAGATGCTGAAGGATTTCAGTAGCGCGTTGTTCCCTTTCGCCAGGTCGCTTTTCGCTAAGCAAATCCATAGATTTTCCTAGAATTTCAAAGTCTCGTGCACTGGGTCGGCTTAATAATTTTTCAAGAGTAGAGGTCGTGCCGTGACAAATAAGTGATTCAGCAAGCCCTTTCACGAGTAAATCGGAGGGGAAATCCTTGTCATCAGCCTTTTCAAACAAGATCTCGTTGTTATCGCTGGTGGCAATTCGCCAGATAAAGAACTTAATGGACTCTTGCCACATTCCACGATTTAATGAAATTGTCTCTAAATTGTCTGAATGTATATCAAGCGATGCCACATAATACAGAGCTGCCTCCATAGTAAAGGCGACCTGCAAGGTATCGTCTATAAAATATTGGCTGATGATACCCTTTCGTAGTACTTGCTGATGGGGACTATCAATCTGAATATTCTTTGCTGATTCACCCAGTGTAGGATGGTCAAATAAATCATCCAGCGAAATCTGCAATGATTGACGCTTTATCAACTCACGAGATAGATCTTTTAAGTAATCTGCCTCTTCTTGATTCTCCTCTACTTTTGACCACCATAAAGCCCATAGATTTATGGTGCCTTTTGAAGATTTAGGCAAACCTTTAGCATGAAATAATTCCATAAACATGCGAAGCAATAGCGGATTGCTCAATTCCTCCACCAGCGATGAATCCGCCACAATTAAGTCGGCAAACTCGAAATTAGGCTTGCAACGAAAATTTTTATTGGTGAAATATTTATTCCATGCACCCTCTATTTCAAGCTTGTTCATGCCCACCAGCCGCAGGGCGTTAATTGCCAATATTCCTTGCTCATCCCGCTTCGTGACTGAATAAACGAAGGATGCCATTGAATCTGGAATTGCGGGCATTTGGCCGACGGTGGCTGAGCGCCAGCTCAAAACAACCTTCATACTACCAGCAGGTATTGATTGCAGAAACTCGCAAATGGACTCTAGGAACGGTATAGGTGAGTGGTGTTCATTTCCACCATCCACCAATACCATAATTGGTGATCTTGAATGATAATTACTTGCAACAAAATCAGTAAGATTGATTGTATCCGATGCATTCCAAATTGCGCGCAGTATATCTTCCCAATTCGCTGCATTACAACGCGCAGCCCGAATAAATAAGGAGGGGAGGCCCAACTTCTCATATTGCGAGTGCATGTAAGCAAGCAAATTGGTCTTCCCACTGCCCGCATCTGCTGAAACAGCAAGTAGCGATGACTCGGCTTCAAACCAAGTGCTCAGTACATTCTCTGCCTCCATACGATTTTGATAGATACCCTCAAGAACTTTCTTTTCTCGTTTCAGTCCCGCCAATGTCTTCTCATTGTGTTCTGCCGTCCATTGCTGAACATAATATCGTGTGAATTCCTCTGGGGAACAAGGGGCGGTCTTTTCCTTTTCTTGGATAAGCAATTGGATTCGCTCAAGGATAGGCCCGGATTCCTCCGCTTTTATACTCTCAGGACTAAAGAAAACTACACGCGAGCCGGTATTTTGCTCATAGATCATAACTTCTGCACGCTTGTCGACACCTGATATGAACTGCTTGGGTAGAATATAAAATGGCAATAAATTCAAATGACGCTCTTTACCATCCTGAATGAGAACTTGTGCTTCAACGATTGAAAGTTTTTCGCGCGAGTCCATTGGTAAAACCTTAGTGCCTTTGAGCAAATAATGTTTATCACCTTCATGGCGTATTAGTTGCAGCTCCGCAGTAAATAACAACGACTTCAAGAAATCAAGCAATACGGGATAAATCGTATTGAACAGGTTTGAATACTCTTGTTTACTTAATGGCAATCCATGTCCTAAGTAGCGATTCCTGAAATTAATTAAAGCGCCTATGGCCGTTAGCTCCGACTTTTTCCATGCAATTTGCCCATCTTCATTGGTATAGGGGCTTTCAGCTTTGTACTTAGGTGCTGATTTTCCAGTTTCAATTTCTTTATAGGCTTTAATGAATTCAGGAAAGTTAATCTTCACGTTTTCTTTATCCAATACGGTTATAGTTTCACGAAGAAATCCATTCCAGTTTCCGTACGAGGGCTGGTATAAATTATTTCGAAAGTGCTCATTGATTTTGGCCGATTTCAATGGGCTTTGAAAATACTCCGAGGCGATAACTAGACCCCAAAATTTCATTCCATTCAAAAAAGTGTAAGCAAGGAGTTCTAACTTATTACGCCCCTCATCCTCCAATAGCATTTGTTCAAATGGGTAAGCAATTACATAAGGATACGAATTAATAATATAAACTTCCTCTTCGGAGTAAGAGGCTCTTGCTATTAACTCAGTATCACAAAGGGGGCAATCCATCTTTGTTGGGAAGGGCTTCCCCTTTTGATGAATTGCGCAATCATTATTTGGACAGTAGTAATTCACGGTCAATTAAAAAAAATAGTAGGAATACCTATGATGTTATTAATAAATGAGATGAAAAATATACTAATTACCCGTTAATTAATTCTAAACAAGTTGGGTTGGATGATATCCACTTTTATCATATCACCAATTTCATATTTATTTTGAAACCAATCCTTTAAACTATTATTTCCCAAAATTCTTGGTTGTTTGTTTTTTGTTGCAAAAATGAAACGACCTGTAATACAAAAATCAGCGTTTTCTCCTAAAAGCAAAGTCACATTAATTGGTTCTTTCGATAGGAAAAAACTATCTTTTATTGATAAATTAATATATCCTCTGTGCCAATATGTTTTACTCATTTTAACAACGACAATGTTAAAAAATTTATACTCAGCATGAATATTTTCAATTAAAATATTTCTGCCTTCAACAGGCATATCCTGCACTTTAATTTGGTTATTTCCAATAAAATTCCATTTAGGGCGTAAACGAGCTATTAAATTATCCTCTAAACCTCCCGCTAAACTTATTTGATACTGTTTATACTTCAATCCGGCATTGTCTATCAACACATAAATATCTACGATTTTCTTCTTCTGTAATATTTCTATTATTTTACCTTTAACTCTAATGTTAGTTTTTTGAGAAGAACCTGCATTTTTATACCCATTCATTCTGCTTTTAAGGGTATCCGTTGTCTTGCCAATGTAGAGAAGGCTCGAGTCGCATGTAAACGAGTAAAGCAGATTCCTTTGATTTAGCCGAGTAGTTATTGTGTGGTGAAAACCATTACCCAAAGACCATTCTCCCACTTTAATAAATCCGATTTCTAATAATTTTTTCATATAAAAAAGTGACTTTGTGTTAATTAACAAAATAATTTTTATTCTTGTACGACAAAAGAACAAAATTTATTATTTGTACTCTGTTCAAATTACAATACAGTAATATCAAAAGAGTAGCAGGATAACAAATTTAGGTTAAATGACGCCCACTTTTCATATCCTTGATAGCCTTTATTAAAACCGAAGGTCATAAAAACTACATTTCATTTTCCAAGGAAAAAGACGGCAATATATAAAATCAAAATAATGGGTAATCTATAAAAAATGAATTTTTTATAAGATAACATTCGCATTTCTTTGATAAGCGAATTACTCCACAAAACACCAATAAAAAAACTAATCCAGAATAATAAAGGATTGTAATTTATCATTGCAATAAAGGGATTTGATTGGGGTATTTTATTGGAATTTAAATATCCATTATCCATAAATAAAATAATAAAAGATCCTACCCCAAATCCACACAACAAACTCAAGGGTAATTTTTTGAAAAATCCTTCAAAAAATTCTAAAATTTCATTTTTCATGATTCAAATTTAATTTTTATATTCTTTTACTATTTTTTTTGACTCACTATTAAATTCATTTTATTCTTTCAAGACTTTGACAAAACCCTCTTCTTGCCCTCATCATCGATGGCCACAAAAACCATGGTGCAGCTACAATTGTGAACAATCAACCCGGTGCCGAGATCTTCACTGGTGACCTCAATAACTATGTTCATGGAGCTTTGTCCCGTGCTTTTGATCTGGGCCTTGAGGTGGACAAGGTGACCAATTTTCATTGGTTTCTTAAAGTCTATATTATCTACAAATTTGGTGACCGCATACCCCCTGGAATAGCGTACCGCCAGGGCGTACCCAATTTGATCCATCCATTTCATAACCTCCCCGCCATGCACTTGACCGCCAAAGTTGACATCGTTGGGTTCTGCCAAAAATGCCATTTCCAAAGTATCATTCTTCATAGGGTTCCAAGCAGAAACAAATGGCGTATCAAAGACAAAATCAAAACTCTGGGGTCGAACCCAACACCAACGATTTAACGGATAAACATGGTTTGTGGATACGGCAGGATGGATTCGCACAGGTGACCAACATTTTCGCCCATCACCAACGCCAGGCCAACCACCACCGCGGCAGAAATCAAGGCGACGCCAAGATTGTTATTTTTGATTTCAGCCCATTCATCGACTTTGGAAAAAGAAAACAAAAGCAAAGTGGCAGAAGCTATGAGCAACAAAGTAACCAAGACCCCAATTACCACAAACATCATCGCATAGAATAGAACCAAGACCCCTTCGTAGGCTGTGATCCCTGCTTGAGAAAACAATCGAAATGCATTGACTGCCGGATCAACGATGGTTTTGAGCATCAAGGATGTAGCCAAGATAATCCCTGTCTGAAAAATGCCGTATGCCGCATTCTGATGATCAGAAAGTTGATACCGGCGATTAAGGTAACCGTTCAGAATACGGTAAACCAACAAAAGGGCGGCCATTCCCATAACAAAAGCCATAATGGTTTGAACAAATAAGACAGTATCCATAATTAATAATTTTGAAAATTTGTGATGGTCCAATTACTCATTTTTCGTTGTTGCGGCATAATCATGCCAATCTTGAATCCTTTGGCCGTTAATTCGACAGCATAATGTTTCACCCCATGAACCTCTTTGTAAGAACCGAAACCTGCAGGAACACCTACGCCCAGGATAGAGTGCCCATAACTTGAACTCACCCACACACTTGATGAGATTCCCAAGCGATTCAATAATGCATGACCCAACAAGGCCCTGGTGTCGCAATCCCCTTTGAGATTATGGGCAAATTCGTAAGGCCCCTGAACTCCGCCAAAAACATTGGGCATACAGGCTTTCTTGTCTTGATGCCATTCTTTGACAAAATCCCCATCCTCCACAGCGGATTGCTTACAGGTATGGTCATGGACCAAAACGTATTCAATTTCCTGAACAAAAGTGATGACCATTTCAGCGGCTTGGAGTTTGCTGAGATTTTTGGAGGAAATTTTGGATTGAAAGTCCAAAACCAGAGAATCCAGCTTGGGCATATCCACTTCCAGGGTTTTAGCATAGATCGTTGCCATTTGACCAATCTGATCGTTGCCAAGATGCTGATTGCGCAGCTCCTCTCGGCTTCGTTTGGAATCAAGGTAGGCTGTAGAAATTGTCGCATAGGTTGTGGAGAACGAGCGTTTGGCAAAATCAAGCCATTGAATGGTTTTGAGATGACGAAAATCTTTGATTTTGACATCCTTGTCCTCAAAAAGGAATTCCTCAGGTTCCTCTTGGACCACACGACCATCCCCGGTTTGCCTGGGAACAAAGTCTTCTTGCATCGTGCGCCGATTGTTCATCAAAAATGAAAACAATAACAAAACCATCACCCAAGAATACCAAGACCTGAATGGAAAGGATGGTATAAACCTTGACACCAACCAAAGCAATCCTGCCATCAAGCCAAGCAATCCCATCCAAGGAGCCATTTGCCATAGATAGAAACAAACCAGTATCCACACGAAAAACAAGAAGGCTCGCCACAAATTGCTGAGGCATCCTCCCGCATTCGCTTTGGCAAATTGCACAGGCCTGGTTTGGGTCGTTTGCTGAACCAACTGCCCTGAATTGTGAACCAAAAATCCTAAGGGGCCCAAACAGCCGGCACGCCCGGATAAGGTGGCAACCCTTCCCTGATCAGCGATGTTGGTGATTTGCGGGGCCGAAATGGAACCACCGGAAAGAACCACCACCGGTTCAGGAGCCGGCTTCAAGACACCAAAGAAAACGTCCCCACTCAAGACATAATGACCTTCGGCTATCTTCTTGAAAATTCTTCCCTCGGTATCCGAATCAAAATTGCGAAATACCACCTGTTGAATTTTGCCGAAATAATTGATTTCGGCATCCCTCGCCATTAAAACAAATGGCCCTGTACTCCAACGAAAGTATTTTCTGATGCCCTTGCCACGACCAACGTAGAGTTGAGGATAAAATTTGTATTTTCCTGCTTTGTAATGATCTATATGATCTATATCCAAGGCCGAAATATCCTTAATGGAAACTTGCTCCATATCAATTTCAGAAAACACAAAGCGATCGACAAAGCCCTTAGCTTGGGATTTCACCACCGCCGTGAATCGTGCTTGATAAAATTGAAATTCAACCTTCTTCACGGCATGGATTGTTTGATGGAATCCGGAGAAACCTGTGTTCTAGACTTGGTAACTTTTTTGGGCTGGGTCAATTTCATTTCGACCCTTCTGTTCATCAACCGGCCTTCAGGGGTGCCGTTGGATGCTTTGGGCCTGGTTTCGCCGAAGCCTGTGGCGGTTATCCTGTTGGGTTCAACGCCCAAGCTTGACAAGAAATTCTTGACGGCTTCTGCTCTTCGCTGAGAAAGCTGCATGTTATGCTGATCGTTTCCAACCGAATCGGTATGTCCATAGATCTCTGCCGTTGCCTCCGGGTTGTTCGTCATGTATTCCGCTACCGTAACCAATTCTTTGGAGGAGCTTGGTAACAATACTGCCTGATCGGTATAGAATTGCACATTGGGCAAGGCAACCATCATAAAGGACTCCTCTTTGGTAGAATCAACAAAGGCAACGGTATCACGCTCCACGACTTTGAGTGTATCCTTAAACTCTCGAATGACTTCGATATAAACCGTATCTCTTTGATTATTGGTCGTTT
>Ga0209401_1001799_pt1 | contig 14078 bp, 30 predicted proteins | sample M_140807_MF_Meta_FD_187318 | JGI IMG/M metagenome (GOLD analysis project Ga0209401, IMG submission 187318) | Freshwater microbial communities from Lake Montjoie, Canada to study carbon cycling - M_140807_MF_MetaG (SPAdes) (version 2) | ecosystem: Environmental > Aquatic > Freshwater > Lake...
GAAAACTAAAATAAATGAAATTGATACGCTTAATAATAATAACCTTGTTGCTGAATTTGACAGCATATTCTCAAAGTTTAATTATAAATAATAAAGATACTTTAATTTGTTTTAGCTCCGATAAAGCTAAGTTCTTAGCAAAACAATATCATAAAGCTGAAGCATATTATTTAGCAGATTCATTATGCCAGCAACAACTAATTTTTAAAGGTAACCAGGTTAATTTATACAAAAAAAATGAAGATAAGTTACAAACTATTATCGGAAACCAAGTAACTATAATTAAGTTTAAAGACGAAGAAAACAAATCACTAACAATTCAGATGAAAGGTTTAAACCTGGAGGTTAAAAAACAAAAGCGTTTAAAAGGAATCAGTATTATTTTCGGAGTATCTTGTTTAGTTTTTGCTTTAGTCAAGTAAGCACAATGTAATTACATTTATATCAGTTTTTAATACATTTGTTATATAATCGTTCTTTTAACATGCCTTCAATAAGAATAAGATAATTAATTGCATCCCCTATTTTCTCCTCAATATATTTATCGGTATAGTTTATAGCTCCATTATCAACTGAATCTAAAGTATCTTTAATAGATTGAAAGTGTTTAACAGCAAATTCCCAAGCTATTTTTTCGGGGCATGTATGAAAGCTTATACCAACTGACTGTTTAAAATTATGGAACTTATCGGAATCAGTTGAATATTCTTTGCCTTTCGATAGCATAATAGTTTTAATCAAATCAATTCTTTTTTCAATAACTTTATTAAATTCTGCTGTATTCATTTATTTTAATGTAAGCGTTTTAAAACATCGCTGATTCTTAAAATCATTTCTATTGCAATCGGTGCTGACATTAACGCTATAAGAAAGTTATTTACATACGAGTATACAGTTATAATGCTTCCTATTGTAATATTTTTTGATGTGTTGATTAATAATATAATTGATAAAATTAGAAAAATATATTTAATGGTATTTATTAAAAACCAATTCTTACCTTGTATAGTTGATTGACATATTTCTATATTTCTTCTTCTCTTAAAAAAAGATTCAGAACTTGCATATCCATTTTCAATAGACTTTGTTTTTTTTTCATAATGATTATTAAATACGATAATGCCTTGTTTTATTTTTTTATAAAGTATAAATACTGAACTCACAATAAAGATAATTGAAATACTAACGAGTATACCAACTTGCCAGTTCTCTGAAAATATAAAAATAAGCGAACCAATTATAGTTACAATAGTTGTGATATAATAATGCACATAGCTTTCTAACACATTAACAATCTCATGGGCCATATCAGTTCTTGCTACTTTAGTCGAAACATCAACATCATCTTTTTTAAGAAATTTTAATACAATATTATTATAAATAGTAGTATAAACTTTTGTGTCATAAACCATTCGCTTATAATTGAAAAGGTTTGATAAAAAATATAAAACAGCTAAAAGAATTATCCAATACCAATTACCATTAATTAATCCATCAATGCTTTTACCTAATAAGAAAGGTGTTGATAAAATTGAAAGTTCAGTGAGTAACATAAAAACATATATTAACGTTAATTGTTTTTTATATTCTTTAAATACCTCAATTAGTTTATTCATTTAAATCCTTTGTTTTCTATTAAATAATCATACAGTTCTTTGATGTCTTTATATTCCTCGTTTAGATCAGGAGTGCCATAAATACCATTCATCTCGTATAGGTAATAACATAAATGGTAATCCCCATTTTCGGTTAATACTTCAGTCCAAAGCAATTCAGTTACTCTAGTAATTTCATCAAAGAACTCTACAATATCAATTTTTAATTTGTAAATTTCATCTACTCTTTTATTGTGAGCTATTTGCAAATCAATAATTTGTTTAAATTTTTCGTAATTCATATTTATTTTTTTGTTGGTTAATTTCTACATTAAGCTTGTTTTTGTGGATAATGTTACTTGCTTCCATCTTGTAATTGCATATCATTATTGTTATCTATTTTCCGATATCCTTCCGACCATAAAGTCTTTGTTAATATTACGCTGAGCTTCACAATGTCATCTTCTTCCAGTTCAGGTAAAAGTATGTGTAAACTTTCATGAGTTAATATCTCAAGGTGCTTTTTACCTTTCAAACGTATGTCAAGTTCGATAAGATTTAATCCGCAATGAGCAAGGCCCCAAATATTTTCCCTACCAAGTTTTAAATATTTAACTTTAATTTTCTTATTCATATCAATAAAAGTTTGTACAGTTGCCGTTAAAGTTAACAATTATATCGCTTAATGCTCCATTCCTATGTTTAGCGACAATCAATTCTGCCTTACCAATAGTTGAGTTACCATCTCCATCATCCATTATTCCATAATATTCAGGTCGATAAATAAACATAACCATATCAGCATCCTGTTCTATTGCTCCCGAATCTCTTAAATGTGATAGCATTGGTCGTTTATCATTTAGCTTCTCAACTTCCCTACTTAACTGGCTTAATAATATAATCGGTATATTTAGTTCTTTTGCTAATCCTTTTAAAGCTCCTGATATCTCCGCAACTTGATCGTTTGTACTTTTGTTATTATTACCTTTGTCAATAAGTCCAATGTAGTCAATAACTATCATGCTAATATCTTTATCACGTTTTAATTTTCGTGCCTTAACTTTAATAAAATTTATACTTATACCGCTTTTATCTTCGATGAATAATTGTGAGTTCGATAACTTAAAGGTTTCATTTTTATAAAGTTCACGTTCATAAGGATTCATTTTTTCTTTTAAAAATTTGTAAAGTGGAATCGATGTTATTTGTGAACACATCCTCGCATATAACTGAAGCTTAGACATTTCTAAACTAAAAACTAAAACCGATTTATTTTGATTTAATACCGAATTAACAAATTTAAGCATTAATGATGTTTTGCCCATTCCTGGTCGAGCTGCTAATATAATTAAATCACTATTTTGCCACCCTGAAGTAAGTTTATTAAGTTCGATAAAGCCAGTATCACAACCGATTAAATCTCCATCTGTTAACTTATCAATTTTATCTAAATGCTGATCCATTTCAATAGCACAATCTAAAGCTGTAAAAGTTTTGCTAATAGAAATCTTATTAAATATCTCGTTTGTATTTTTTTCGTTATCGGCTAAAAGTTCAAAAACATCTGATGTTGATTCTTGGGTTTTTTCTAACAGTTCTGAAAGCTTATACATCATTTTTCTTTTAATATAAAACTCGCTAAGAATAAGTATTTTCTCATCGAACCTATTTAGGATAGCATCATTAGTAAGCAAGGATAGGTCGTAAAAGCTAATAGGATTGATTCTAAGCGTACTTTCTAATTCGTTTGATACATTTATAATGTCAATAGTTTTAGATGCGTTATTTAAGCTTAAAATAGCTTTAGCAATTAATTGGTTTTTTTCATCATAAAATAACTCTTCGTGAAATAGTTCTTGAATGTATTTGAATTCACTTGAATTAATTAATAATCCTCCGAGGAATTGACCTTCTAATTTTGTATTTGCTGGAATCATTTAAATGAAGTTTTTAGTTTTAGGTTATTAGAATTGTTTTTATTGGCCCAGTTCTTAAAGTGGTTGCAAAATTCGTTAAAGTTAAGATAATCAATTTTAGAAGTTTTTTTAAAGTCTGCAATTTTTAAAGTTAATTTATCTTTTGGAATATTTAAAGATTTACTAATATTTTCAAAATTTGTTGAATTACTTAATTCTTTAAAATAAGTTTCAATATCATTTATATTTTTATTTATAATTATATCTTTATTTATATTTATAGGATGTATAACATTTGTATCATTTTCTTTTACATTTGTATTCTTTTCTTTTACATTTGTATTACTTTTGTATAACTTTTGTGTTTTTCTTTGCTTCCAAACTTCTTTTGCAGTTTCACTCATATTGTTTGATTTCTTATTTCTTTTATCCATTTCGGTTGCTAAACGTTCATTATAAAAACCATGTTCAGTTTCTATAAATTTTGATCTTAATAAATCATTATTTGCTACCAATGAATTAAAACTAAGTTTATCAATTAATCCTCCATGCTGATGCTGAGAACATAATAATCTTATATAAATACCTATTTGCTCATTATTTAAAAACATTGTTCCTGTTAAAAAATCTGATGGGTAAAATAAAAATGCTGGGTCTTTCATAATAAATAAAAAATGCCTTAACTCCCTTTCGTGTGCAGGCACTACTCGGGAAATAAGGCAATAAATATTATTGTTAATTAGCTCCTGCAAGCCATAACTATTGCAAATATACTATAAAATTATTTCATAACCTAAATTAATTATAGTATTTTTTTTGAAGTACCAAAAAACCACGTATTGTTGTTTTAAGTTATCGAATGCTAATATCGGGTTGCTACCAGCTATCTGATGAACCATAAAGTATTCTTTGAGTGCGTGTCTTAATCCTGTCATAATTAGTTTTTTTTATTTGTTATTTTTTTTAATTGATTAAATATAGATTCAGCATTTTCACCCCAGTACATATCACATTTATTATCCTTAAAAGGTGGCTCTACAAAATACGATTGCATTAAAGATTCCTTGGCTGTATATCTTTTGCAACTTTCTTTTATCGGACAACCTTCACCTTTGCATTTTGTAATATCCATTGTGTTTAAATTAGGTTTTAATGTTGTGTTAAAATTAGGTTTTAGTATATTTTACCGTTAATAATTTTTAAATTGTAAAAAGTATAATTGCCTGTTTTAATATCTAATTCGCAATAGGCAAATCCTGTATTCCATTTATTTATTGGCATATAGTAAGGAGTTTTACCACACAAACAACCAACTGAATGAACACTAAAAACATCCCCATACATTGAAGCTTCAGTATTAGAACTTGTTTTGTGATAGTGGCCAACAACCACATTCTCTAAAGTTTTTAAAAAAGTTCCTCGAGCTGGATTAACTCCACCACTTCCACCAAACAATTCATGTCCATGAAGTACAGTTAATTTACCAATACGAATAGGCCTTTTTTCTTTTACTACTTCAATCTTTAATTCGCCAAGTTTCAATAAAACTTCAAGTTGAAAATCAGTACAATCAAATATCTCAGGTGCTTTTAAAAATAAAAATTTCTCATACCTTTCATCATGGTTCCCGTATTTAAAAACTATTTTAGCTTTCGGAAAGTGTTCACGTAACGAATTTAAAAATACACGTGTAGCTTCAAATTCCTCATGTATTTGTCTTTGTCTCCAATCACGCCCAAACCTACTAATTGAACACATATCTAAAAGGTCTCCATTAATTAAAATACAATTTACTTTTTTTTCTTTACCATAATTAATAGCTTTTTGTATTGAATCGTTATCCTGGTAAGGTATATGTAAGTCCGATATGATTAAGGTTCTTGACTGACTTATTTCGTATGGTTCAAAAGTTTCAGCATAGGATTCAGGCATTACAAACTCAATTTCTTGATCTAAAAAGTCTTTAGTACCTAATTGTGATTTTTGTTTTTCGCCTTTTTTACCACGATAATATCTTAGGCAACTTCTAACAGCATCAACATCTTTAAAAGTTTTATTGTTTTCTGCATAGATTTTTTTAGCCAAAGTCAAAGATGGTAGCTTCGGGAACTTAGTCAAATAAGATTTAATTAAATTACTTACAAATTCATTTCTCATTATTTTTTTATTTTTAGTTTATAATTTTTTGCTAAAGTAATTAATTCATCCTTTGTAAATTTATAACTTCTTGACGAATCAGCCATATCTTCAAGTTCCTGTACTCTATTTATTCCTATTCTCTTTACTAATCCTTTACGATATTCGATAAGATTACCAGCTAATTGTAGATTACAGTAACTGCATTGTTTGTGTACATTATCTTCGTTAAATATTAGTTTAGTGTAAATTTCAGCTTTCAAATAGTGTCCAGCATCCCATTTAGCATCTGACTTATTACAACTAATACATGGTAAATCTTTATCACGTTGTCGAATATATATTTGAAAACTTACACGTGCTAAATTTCGCAACTGGATTAAACTTTGGCTATCTACTTTCATTTGCTTAACTCGCTTATTCACTTCCTTTTCTGAGTTAAATTCCATTGAGCAGATAGCCGAACAAACAACTTGCAAGGTATTGAATGGCTTATAAAATTCGCCACATTGCTTACATTGTTTAAGTTTAATTTTCATAAATTAATCATTATTAGTCCATAAAGTTAAATTTATTTTTTCCATTTTAGTTTTTTCAAACCCAAACTCTTTAACATCTTTTTTGATTTGTTTTTCTTCCATTAACCATTGATTAGCTTTAGTATGAAATTCTTTTTTTATTTCAAACCCAAAACCTTTTCTATTTAACCTTTCAGCAGCTATTAAAGTAGAACCACTTCCAGCACATGGATCAATAACAACATCTCCTTCATCGGTAAATATTTCAATTAATCTTTTAAGTAATTCAACTGGCTTCTGAGTTGGGTGTATTTTTTCGCTTATATTATCTCTTGGCCAATCAATACAATTAAAAATCATTTTACCATTATTTCTAAATTTCGGTAATTTATCACGATATAAAATTAATCCATATTCACAATTACCGACTACTTTCATATTTGCTTTTAATACCTGAGCTGAGAAGTTTTTTCTAAAAATCAAATTGATATAATGATTTAAACCATATCTTTTAGCAAGTTCAATTAAATACATTTGCTGGTCAAAAGCACAAAAAATAATCATACAAGGGGCATCGCCTTTTTGCCTTGCTTCACCTTCAACTTTTTTTGTTTTAGTTTCAGCTTTTAATAATGTAGAACAAAAGTGCATAAATTCTGCGGGCCTAAAATCTTCATCGGTATCAAAAAAACTTTTACCAGCTAAATTACTTTCGCCATTTGAATTATCTCCATCTTTATACCAGGCAGGATTTGAAGCATAAGCATTATTACCTAAATTATAAGGAATATCAGCAATGATTAATTGAGCTTTTGGAATTGCATAAGATTTATAATTTTGAAAATGATCTCTATATATCATATTAAATTATTAAGATAAGTTCTACATTCTTTTATTCTCGCATACATTGATTCAATTACTTGGTTATCTTTTTTAATATGAAATTCCTTTATACGTTTTGCTATCGGAATATTATTGTAACTGTGATTACGTTCAATTTCCTCAACTGCTAATAAGTATTCAGGGTTTTCACTATCAATCATTCCCATCTTCCAACTTAATCTTCTTTTTTCATCTTCTACTAACTGAGTAGGTGTGTCAATTAAAACGTAAGCTAAACAAGCATCTTCTAATCCTGTTAATTCCATATAAGCTTGTAGTTGGTAAAAGTATCCTTTAGTAGGTATTTCGGTTTCAAAATGTGGGAATGTATAAATGTCCCAGCTACTCTTTATGTCAATTACATTATCCGATACAATGTCAGGCGTTCCACTTAAAAACTCATTGGTGTACCATTGTTCGTTCTTTGTATAAAAACCACCTTTAAAAACTGAATAAGTACTAATTGCGATGTCCTCAACTTCAAGTCCTTTCTCAACGTACTTATTAGTAAATTCCTTTCGGATGCCATAAGTTTTTTCGATAAACAAATTCTTTAAATACGATTTACAGGTCTCACCCATTTCGTTTTTGGCCCGGCCATTAGTCATGATTTGACCAATAGCCGATGCTCTGAATTTTAAATCGTTAAACATTTATCAATGCAAGTTTAAGAACATTAGACTGAGGACCGCTAATTGTATAGTTCTCCATTGCTTCCTTTACTTTATCGGACTTACCTTCTTGAATAGCTGTAATCATTTTCTTTAAAGTTTCGGGTGTTAGCATTGGTTTACTTTCATTCTTTTGCTCAGGTTGTTTTTGACTATCCGCATCACTTTCGGTTTCATCGATTAAAAATAATCCATTAAGTGCATATTTACGAGCATAACTAGAAGCAGTTCCAGTAGCTTGTTCTGCACTCATTCCTTTATGTTCGCTTGTTTCTGCATAACCATAACAAATAGTGTCATTTATCTTTGCAGTTGCTTTTAAGAACACTTTAGTTCCTATTGCTACAATTTCATCACTAAGGGTTAAAGTAGCGTTATAACGTAAAAGAATAGGTTTAAGTGCTTCTAAGATATCTTCGGCACTTCTATACTTGTATTTGCCAAATGCGTTTACATTTGTCTTTGGTACTTTTAATTCGTTTTGAATTTTTACTAAATTGTTTTCGGGGTTGCTCATGATTTCTTTTTGGGGTTTTAAAATGGTGAATTTTCTGAATTAAAAACTATTTTGCCATTTCCGATATAAGTTGCTTTTACTTTGGCAGCTCGTTCTTCTTTGGTTTGTCCAGTTGTAATGGATGTATCTTGTCCATACTGATTAGGTTGGTCGTTTAAAATGATACTGATATCATAATACTCGGCTCCATTTTTACCTGGTTTAATTCTTGACTTATCTAACTTTGTTAGATCAATTGATGCTGCGATAATTTTACTCATGATTATTTGTTTTTATTGGTTTATATTTTTTGTTCTAAAATGTCAAGTAAGTAGTTTAGTTTCTCCTCATCGGTAAAATCATTCTCTTTAGCAACAAGCTCCACGTATCGGATTGCTTCATCTTTAAAGATATAACGATGTTCAGGGTAATTAATATCTAATACTAATAACTCGTTTGGGTACCAGTGTTCGGTTAACCAGCATTGATTATAGCTTCCACTAGTATAGTCTTCAGGGTCTAAGTCGTACATCATATCTTAAAATTGAGTTGGTTAAACGTAAATAATTACTTGTTTCTATTCGCATTTGCATTTCAAGTCCGCATGTTATTTGTCCCTGAGCAGCTTGTTCTAATATCAAACTTTCTAGTTTGAAAATCTTATCATAGGATTCCTGTATTTCTTTTTTCATATGAATTTTTTTAAGTTTTGTTCAATAAATAATTCCATTACTTTTACTTGTTCAAAGTACCTTGCACGTTTGCCAGTAGAATTTCTTGGTAAATCATCAATTATATTTTTTAAACGATTATTAAACATTTGCAGTCGGTTAAGCTGATCTATGTCAAGTTCGATATACATCATTGATTTACTGCTAAAGATTTCAGTCGGCATATCGTACTGCTAAGAAACGTTCATAAAGTTCTTTGTTAAAGCTGCCATTCTTTTGCCACCAATTAACAGCATGACAGTAACGGGCCATGCACCAAACTTGATTAAAGTTCATGTTTTTCATCTAAGATAATTTTTAAAGTATCGTGATAAGCAGTCATGTATTCAGCTTCTGAGCAGTCATGTATATAGTCTGCATAATAAGCTCTAGAAATAGGGCATAAACTAATTGAGGGGGTTAGTCCAGGTTCTATACATATACATTTATCTTCGCTAAATACTTTGTAATAAAAAGCATAAGACTTTCTAAACTTTGGAAGTTGGATGTCTACAACCTCAATAAATTCTTTTGTTGATTTGATTTCGATTTTCATGATTTGTTTTTTTTAGGGGTTAATTATTTAAAAGTCGTAAGTTGGGTATACTTCAATTATTTGTTCTCCAGTACTATCATCAATATAGTAGGTGTATTCTCCGATTGTTATGTAAACAACGTTTTCTGATCTAATATCTATATTCATACAGCAGTGATGTTAAAGGTTTGTATTGTTTTAACTTTGTTCATCATAACTACATAAGCATAAAGCCGGCAGTCTTCAATGGTTTCCCATTTAGTAAATTTTGTGAAAGCAATACATTTATCGCTATCTAGGAATTCAATTTTAAATTTTTTCATGATTTCTTTTTAGGGGTTAGTTATTATTTTACCAGTATCTTCTGTCTATCATTTGATCAAAACTTGCTTTAATATCAAAATCAGTTACACTAATACAAGTTGCATAATTTTTAGCTTCATTAATCGAATCTAATATGACATCAAAAACGGGTAATTTTCTGCTTGAAGGGGAGTAAAGTAAAACCTTGCCATCATCATAAATGTAAGCATAAATAATGTCGCCAACATTTCTTCTTTCCATCCCGTAGGCTGAGTTGTTAATTAATCTTGCTGTGTAATTTTTCATGATTTCTTTTTTTTAAATTATTAATATAGAGCAAAAATAAAGTTTATTTTTAATATCTGCAAAATAATTTAATGTTTATTTTTACTTTTATATGTAACTACTTGATTATCAAAGCAATTATTTTTTGCTCTCTTCTTATATTTTGATGTTTTCTCTATAAATTTTGTTTTACCAATCATAATAAATTTTATTTGATTAGTTTTAATTTTATAGTAAATGGCTTGGTGGCTTACTGAATGTAAGGTTGCGAACTCGCTAACTGATAATAAATCTTTCATATTGCAAATTTACAAAATAAAATTGATACTTGCAAAATAAAATTAGTTATATTACATTTGTCAATCAAAACAACAATCGATAAACACTTCGCGGACTATTATTCTTACTACAAAAGAATATGTAAAAAGTATTACAATGGCCGGTACTTGGCAGAAGATATGTTACACGAACTTTACTTTAAATTATTAGCTGAAAAACCTGAATGTATAGATAAATATAATAAAGATGGTAAACTTTATATTCTCGGACTATATAGATTAAGAGACTTATTCAGAAACCGAACACGAACACTCCAGCATATTGATGGGAATACATCAAGCCTTCACGAAATGTCTAATTACGAAATAAGGGACTTTGCTGAGGAACCAATTGAACTATTACCAATAGATGAAATTAATATCGAAAGAATAAAAAATTGTATATTTGATGGGTTACTTAACCAGGATCACGATATTGAAGTATTTGTAATGGCTCAGATAGAACCATTATATAGAATGGAGCAACGAACTAAAATAAATCGTAGCAGCTTAAAGAAAGCTTACGAGAATGCAAGAGTTAAACTTAAAAACCAATTAAAATGAAAACACAAAACTTAAATCACATTAAAGAAAACGTTGAACTATTCAGAATGTGGGTAGCTAACAACGAGCATCTTCAAAACTCAATGGATGTTTTACAGCCAGTAATTGAAGTTTACAACGAAGAATTCCCACAACAAGCTATCGGACTATCAAACTGCAAGGAATGTTTACTAGATATGCTTAGATGGGCCATAAGCCAAACTAAAGAAGAAGTTAAAAAGAAAAAAAATGAAATATAACTATATTACTTACACAACTTTATCTCCAACGTTTGACTGTTATACAAGTAGTCTTATCGGAACATTCTATATTATACTAAACTAAATGGCAAAGAATGAAATAACTATTAAAAAAACATTCGGTAAACGAAAGGTCGGTAAGGCAAAGAAATCAATTTGTAAACGAGATAGGAAAACTAAAACTTATAAAGGACAAGGATGAAAATAGAAAATGTAAAGTTATCGGACATAAAGTTAAACCCAAACAACCCACGTTTAATTAAAGATGACAAGTTTAAAAAGTTAGTTCAATCAATAATTGACTTTCCTGAGATGTTAAAAATACGTCCAATAGTAGTAAATGAAGACATGATTATCTTAGGAGGTAATATGCGATTTAAAGCATGCAAAGAATTAAAACATAAAGAAGTATCAATAATTAAATTGAGTGGCTTATCAGCAGAAAAACAACGTGAATTTTTGATTAAAGATAATGTAAGCGGTGGCGAATGGGATTGGAACTTATTAGCAAATGAATGGGATGAAATTGAATTAAAAGAATGGGGTTTGGACTTACCTATATTTGATAGTGATTATTCAGATAAAAATAAAGAAATTGATATTGATAGTTTAGATACTGAAATGATTATTAAATTAAAATATATTGAAGACGAATATAATTTAGTTCGAGAACAATTAAGTAAAATTGCATCAACTCCTGAGCAAGCTATATGGAAATTATTAGGTAATGAGTAAACATAAATTTAATTATAAGTGGTATTTAAAAGACGGCTATCCTGAAAGCAATGGATTAAAAGTATTCGGTACTTTCATTTGTGGTGGCGGTTCTACTATGGGTTATAAGTTAGCAGGGTTTGAACATTTAGGCGGAGTTGAAATTGACCCACCAATAGCAGATGTTTATAAAACTAATCACAATCCTAAATATTTATTTATTGAAGATATTAGAGAATTTGCAAAGCGTACTGATTTTCCTGAAGACTTATATAATTTAGATATTTTAGATGGGTCTCCGCCTTGTTCAAGTTTTAGTATGGCTGGCAATAGAGAAAAGGACTGGGGCAAAACAAAAGTATTTAGAGAGGGGCAAGCTGAACAAAGATTAGACGATTTATTTTTTGATTACATAGCACTTGCAAAAAAGTTACAGCCAAAAGTTGTTATTGCTGAAAATGTAAAAGGATTAATTCAAGGAAATGCAAAAGCTTATGTACATAGGATTAAAAAAGAATTTGAAGATGCAGGATATAAAGTTCAATTATTTTTACTGAATGCTGCATCAATGGGCGTGCCTCAAAAACGTGAACGTGTATTTTTTATTTGTCAAAGAAATGATTTAAACTTTCGAAAATTAGAATTAGAGTTTAGTGAGAAAGCAATAATTTTTGGAGAAGTTAGAAGTGAAATAGGAAGAAATGTATTACAAACACAATGTGGTCAGTTAATGCTAAAAAGAATAAGTTCTGATAAATCAATCGGAGATATTAATATGAGGTTGTATAATAAACTTAGCGGCTTTACTATTTTAATAACAGATGACAAAGATGTAACTCAAACAATTACTTCGGGAGCTCCATTTATGTTTAGAGGTGCAGATAATAGTGATTACTCCGATAGCGATTACATACTTTGCGGAAGCTATCCAATGGACTATAATTTTAAAAAAATAAAAGCTAAGTATTTAATTGGTATGTCAGTTCCTCCAGTAATGACGGCACAAATTGCAACTGAAATTTATAATCAATGGTTTAAAAAATAAAATGAGTAAAGAAGATATATTACAATTCAGTTGGCAAAAAGGTCAAAGCGGTAACCCAAACGGGCGACCCCGTAAATTTGTTTGTCAATTAAAAGATATTGGTTATAGCAAACAAGATATAAATCAAACTGTTCAAAATATGATGGGTATGACTTTATCGGAACTAAGCGAAATATTTAAAGATGAAAATTGCACTATCTTAGAACGTACAGTTGCTAATGCTTTAAACAAATCATTAAGTAAAGGCAGTTTATACTCTTTAGAAACTTTAATAAGTAGAGTTCATGGAGTACCTACTCAAACAGTAAATCAAACAATAACTGAATATCCTATATTCCCTGGAATAGATTTGAATGTTGATAAAGACGACAGCTCAGCGGAAGATATTTAAACTCAAAAAAAGGGTTAGAATTGTTCGTGGAGGTACTTCAGCTTCCAAGACATTTAGTATTATACCCTTTCTAATTACTCACGCTTACAACGAACCTAATAGCGAAATAAGTATAGTTGCTGAAACCATTCCACATTTAAAGAGGGGGGCATTAAGAGACTTTTTAAAAATAATGGACTTAGTCGGTTTGTATAACGATGCAAGTTTCAACAAGTCAAGTTTAATTTATACGTTTCAAAATGGTTCTTATATTGAGTTCTTTAGTGCAGATAGTGAAAGTAAACTAAGGGGTGCAAGACGTGATGTATTATTTGTAAACGAGTGTAATAACATAACTTGGGAGGCCTACTATCAATTAGCCATAAGAACACGAAAGTTTATTTATTTAGATTACAATCCTGTTTCGGAGTTTTGGGTGGATAAAGAATTAATTAATGATGTTGATTCCGAAATGGTAATACTTACCTACTTAGATAATGAAGCATTAGATAAATCAATAGTTCGTGAAATTGAGAAAGCAAAAGAAAAAGCTAAAACAAGTAAGTACTGGGAGAATTGGTATAAGGTTTATGGCTTAGGGCAAATAGGTACGTTACAAGGTACGGTCTTTGAAAATTGGTCCATTGCTCCTTCTATTCCTAAGGATGCTGAATTGATTGCTTATTCTTTAGACTGGGGATATTCAAATGACCCTACAGCTTTAGTAGCTTGTTATAAGTCAGGGCAACAATATTATTTCGATGAATTGATATATCAAACCA
>Ga0209401_1001804_pt1 | contig 14050 bp, 23 predicted proteins | sample M_140807_MF_Meta_FD_187318 | JGI IMG/M metagenome (GOLD analysis project Ga0209401, IMG submission 187318) | Freshwater microbial communities from Lake Montjoie, Canada to study carbon cycling - M_140807_MF_MetaG (SPAdes) (version 2) | ecosystem: Environmental > Aquatic > Freshwater > Lake...
GTGTGCCATCGGCTAGGACGATGCCCACCTGGCCTTTGTCGATGGCGATGGTTGCCGGTTGCCGGACTTGCTGCAGGCAGCGCACAGGTAGCACCAGATCTAGTTCAGCGTCTGAGTCGATGGCGCAAATTGCTAGCCGGTGACCATCGGTGGCTTCTACGCGGCCAGTGGCCAGGTGAATGCCCTGCAGTAACTGCTTGCTGGCATCGGTGCTGGCTGCTGGCATGACGGCGGCCAATGGCCCAACGAGATCGATGGCAATGCCATTGGCAGCATCCACCACGGGTAAGGCTGGGAAATCATCCGCAGAGGCCACTGAGAGGCTGTAGGAGCCGCTTAGCGATACCAATGCCAGCCGATTGCCGCTGATGGCCAACGAGACGGCCTCAGAGGCATCTAAGCGGCCAATGATGTCCGACAGCAGCCGATGGGGTACGACAGTGGCACCATGGGCCTCTACGGAGGCGCTGATGGCGGTTGTGATGCCTAGCTCCATGTCGTAGCCGGTGACGGTCAATATACCATCGGCAGCATGTAGCAACACGCCAGCGGTGATGGCATGAGTGCGACCGTTACCGACTGCACGCGCCACCAGACGCAATGCATTGTGCAATTCGATCTGGGACGTTACAAGCTTCATTGATTGTGGATGCGATGGATGTGAGTGATTCAGCTATGTCAGCAGGCAGCGGCTGCTGATCATCTTGGGCGTTGTCACGGATTGCAGCGGCGACTGCAAGCGCTTCGGTCAATAGAGCACGGAGCTTTTCGACTACTGGTTGCTGTTTGATTGATGACATATGCAACGAGGTGTTCAATTTTGCCGCGTGGGATGTCGCCATGCATTTGACGCACGGCCCCAGCCACCAGCGCATTGTAGTCCATCGTGGTCATTCCTGCAAGGGCACGGTCACGGATAAACGCCGCCCGGCTGGTTCCAGCGGCAGCGGCAGCGGCATTCAATTCTGACAGTTCAGCATCAGAAACATGAAACTTAATTTCAGGCATTTAAACAGGTGTAACGGGCAGATCCTAGTGCCAGTCAGGGCGGCTAACCTTTTTTGCAAGGTATGGACGGCAAAAGACGTTGCAGCGCAGGGCTTCTCCTAACCGTCCTAACCTCCTAACCTCTTATAAGGATAGATAAAAGAGGGGGTATAGGGGGTATTAGACAACTCCTAGACCTTAGGTAGGTCGGTCGTGCGGTTGGGACGGCCAAAACGTAGTCGTCAACTGGCTTTTAGCCGTCCTGTCCGTCCAACCGTGTGTAATGCCACCGGCGACGACCTGTTGATTCTCGAACCTTGACCCAATTAAGATCCTTGAGAATGGATGCCACCTGCATCTGGTCCGCTCTGGTCTGGCGCTCAAGTGGTTTCTTGATCCCATGTGTAAGAATCTCCTCAGATGTAACGATGTCCACTGAGCGCCTATTGGCTAGATATTGCTCGATTGCATGACGCCATGGGGAGTCAATTAGGTAGGTATCATTTTCTTTAGTGACCTGTATTTCCATTTGAGCTGGTAATCTATTGGTTTGATTGTTGCGATAGGCATGTACTGCAGCGGACCATATGGCATCACGTTCCAGCAGTAGAGATGCGGTATTGATTTGATCCACTTGGGTCTTAGTTGTTGGTATTACCCAGAACCTACGGTTGCCAGTTTCATCTACCAAGAACCCAGCAGTTTTATTGGTGGTGCCAACAATTATGCCGCGCCTTGGGAAGGCTTCGACTGCTTTGCCGTAGGGCACGCGCATTAAGTCAACTGCTTGAGATAGAAATGATTTAACTTGCCCAGCGTGCTTGCGGTTTGTGATATGATCTAGTTCCGCCCATTCCATAATCCAACTGCGGTGGAGCACCATTACATCATCCTTGGTGGCAATATCGCCTAAGGCATCACTAAAAAACGGACCGCCCAGGCACTGCCAAAAGCTGGATTTATAAGCGCCTTGATCACCCATTAGCACGCAGGCGGTGTCGTGTTTGCAACCTGGGTCAAATGCTCTGGCAACTGCACCAATAATGGTGCGCTTAAGCATTTCGTCGTATATGGTCGGCTCTGCGATGGCTTGGTCCACTGGCCGTAGGTATGCGGTCGCTAGACGGTCGATGTAGCCAGGCGGCACGGCATCTGCAACGTGCTCTAGGTACAGCCGCACTGGGTCGTATTGGTTTTCATTTGCCACCTGCACTAGGCAGTCAATGGCAAGTTCCTTTGATACCTTGTAACCCAGTTCAGCTAGCTGTAGGTAGAAACGGTCGATGCCGTCTATAACCTTGCCTTTAATTTCAATTTGCTGGGTAAACGTGTTAAAGCGTATGTCTTTGCCTTGGCTGCGTAGTAATTCCAACAGTTCAGCGGTCTCTAGCTTCTGCGGCTTTCCCATGATTGGCGCCGCTGCCTGTGCCGCTGGTTGCTGATGCGTGCTTACAGCATTTACAGCGCGGTGTTTACCCTGCCAGCCATCGCGTTTGGCCTTTTCGCCTAAGGTGCCAAGGGTGATACCTGATTTTTTAAAGGAGCGCCATTTGCGCTGGCAGTCGCTGGGCTTGTGCTTGCCTGACTGCGCAGACCATTGTTCCCAGTCATCTAGCAGGCTGTCATCGCCAAGGCTGTGTAAGGCCATGCCGATTTCAAGCCATTCGTCGTAGTCATCAGCACGACTGGCGCTTAGTGCGGCGAGGTATGACCGTGCGCGGTCGCTGTCGTTGCTGGCATCTACGGCAACCGCAAGCACCGGCGCAGGCGCAGGCGTTGGCCGCAGCATCCGCTCAATGAGGCATAAAGGAGCCTCGGCAATGTCCAGATCACCTGGCGCATAGCCTGCAACCCAGTGGTAGCCGCCGGTCAATGGATGGGCACCTGCTACTACGGATTGCAGGCCATTCCAGCGCAGCTCAATTTGCTCTGGCTTGCCTTCGGAGTCGGTAACGCCAGTCTTGAATTTACGAGTTGTGATGCTGTCCCAATAGGTTTCGGGCACGCGGTATATGACTTGAAACCTGCCATCGCGGCCACTGGTCACCACCCAGCTTTTAGGCAATGACGACATGGGGCAACCCCAGTCGCGGAGAATGGTGCTGGCGGATTTACCGTCGTGATCTAGGAATAGCAGGCCACCGGACGGCACACCGCAGCAAACACCAATGGCACGGGCGTGACCGCTTGCTAACTCAAGCGCCAAAGCTTGTTTGGTTAGCGGATGCTTTTGCCATTCCTGTTGGTATGGGCGCTTTTTATCATCGACTGCGACGTAACCCCAACCGTCCGGTAGGCGGTCTAGCTCTGTTTGTAGGCTCATGACTGGGCCTGCTTTTCCATGGCTTGCTGTAGTAGCAACCGGATAGCGGTGCCGCGTGACATGCGATCACCGCGCCAGGAATCCAGCCACCGCAAAAGCTCTGGGCTAAGCCTAAGGCTAAATGGACGGCATAGCTGCATGAAAGACTGACGGATCGCTTGACAAGCGTAGCCCCTGAGGCTACTGTAGGCAAGCCTAGCTATGCGGCATTCATAATGGAAACCATTCCATGCCCTAAATGTGGCCAAGAAAGTCCTTTTAGATTCAGGCCAGACACTCAGCACCATGGTGAAATCCGCTGTACTACACATGGGCATATGTGGATCTCAAAGCCAAACGAGCTGAAAACAGTTCGCCGCAAAGTCAATCGTGATTTGTTTGACTTAGTGCCGGATGATATGCGGGATCATTGCTGGATTTGCTTGCGTGATCGCGCATTGCTTAAATCACTTCAGCCGATGCTGCCGCTTGAGGCGCATCATATCATTGAAGTCAAAGACGGCGGCGCCGATATACGCGACAACATCATGATTGCGTGCAAAGAGTGTCATTCCGGTATCCATCGCATCCGTGAATCATTTAACCGCTACGGAGTGCATATGAATGATTAACCTCCGCCCCTACCAGCATCAACTGATAACCGACATCCGTCTGCAGTATCAGCTAGGCAAGCGCTCAGTGCTGGCGGTGCTGCCCACCGGCGGCGGCAAGACCGTGTGCTTCAGCCATATTGCCCAAGCTGCGGCAAAAAAAGGCAACCGGGTCTGCATTTTGGTGCACCGCCAGGAGTTGCTGGATCAAGCCAGCCGCAGCCTGCCGGTGCCGCATGGCCGGATCCAAGCTAACCGCAGTATGGATCTAAGCCATTCAGTGCAAGTTGCCAGCGTGCAAACGCTAGCACGTAGGCTGCACCTGTTGCCTAGGGATTTCTTTCAGCTCCTAGTGGTTGATGAGGCGCACCACACCACGGCAAAATCGTGGGACGATTGCATCCAGCATTTCCAAGCAGCCAAACTGTTAGGCGTTACTGCAACACCTATACGCAGTGATGGCCGTGGGCTTGGCGCTCATTACCAAGCCATGGTGCAAGGTCCGTCAGCAGCGGAATTGACCGATGCAGGATTCCTGGCGCCTGCCCGGGTGCTAGCACCGCCGGGGTTTAATGCCACGGGCCTGCGCAAGACCATGGGTGATTTCGACACCAAGCAGGCTGAGCAGCGTGTCGGCACGATCATGGGCGACTGCATCGGCCATTACCGCAAGCACCTAGCTGGCCAGACCGCAATTGCGTTTTGCTGCTCAGTGGCGCACGCTGAGGCGGTAGCGGCATTGTTCATGGCTGCTGGCATTGCTGCTGCAAGTATCGACGGCACCATGGGCAACGAGCAGCGGCGCGACTTGCTGCAGGCGCTAGGGACTGGACGGATACGCGTGCTTACATCCTGCGCCCTGATTGGTGAGGGCGTAGACGTGCCTTCAGTCGGCGGCTGCATCCTGCTGCGGCCTACCGCATCGGTGGCGTTGCATCTGCAGATGATTGGTAGATGCCTGCGCCCGCAGCCTGGCAAACGTGCGGTGGTGCTTGACCATGTTGGAAACACACTGCGGCTAGGCCACCACCTGGAGCCGCGTGAGTGGACGCTGGACGGTATCCCTAAGCGCGACCGCGAGCAAGCACCAAGCGTCAAGGTGTGCCCTAGTTGCTTTGCCACTGCTGCCAGCGCTGCGCAGGTGTGCTCTGAATGCGGACACCGGTTTAGCCCTGAGGCGCGTGAGCTGAAACAGATGGATGGTGAGCTTCAGGAGCTTGCCGTGACCAGGCGCCGCGAACAAGGCAGCGCTCAAAGCCTCGACGATCTCCGCCAGCTAGCGCAACAACGTGGCTATAAACGGGGCTGGGCTGAGCGCGTGTATGAAGCACGGCTAGCCAAGCGGCATGGCATCTGAGGTAATGCGTGTGCTGGTCGCCTGCGAATACAGTGCCCGTGTCCGTGATGCCTTTAGACGTTGCGGGCATTTTGCTTTTAGCTGCGATCTGCTGCCATGCGAAGGCGATCCGCAATGGCACCTGCAGCAGCCGGTAGAGGAGGTGCTTGATGATGGATGGGATCTGATGATTGCCCATCCACCATGCACGCATTTGGCTGTTAGCGGCTCGCGTCACTTCCACCGCAAGCAGCGTGAGCAGGCTGAGGCGTTGGACTTTGTGCGGCTGCTGATGGCTGCACCAATCGACCGCTGGTGTATCGAAAACCCAGTCAGCATTATAAGCTCGACTGTCCGCCCACCTGATCAGATCATCCAGCCGTGGCAGTTCGGTCACGGCGAGACCAAGGCAACCTGCTTGTGGCTTAAAAACCTGCCTCGCCTAAAGCCCAGCAACGTTGTCAGTGGCCGCGAAGCCAAGGTACACCGAATGCCACCGGGGCCAAATAGGTGGAAGGAGCGCAGCCGCACTTATCAAGGCGTGGCCGATGCCATGGCGCAGCAGTGGGGCACCGTTACGCTGCCACAACCAATGCAGCAGCTAGACCTTGCCATCTGAACAAACGATCCAGCAACACATCCGCCTGGCATGTAGCAGCGGCAACTGCCGACTATTCCGCAATAACACCGGCACGCTTAAGGATGCCAATGGCCGCCCGGTGCAGTTTGGCCTTTGCAAAGGCAGCGCCGACCTGATCGGTTGGACAACTCGCACCATTACCCCAGAGATGGTCGGCACCCAAGTGGCCGTGTTCACCAGCATTGAGGTAAAGGCCCCTACCGGCAGGCTCAGACCAGAGCAGCAGGCTTGGCTTGATGCCGTGCAAGCTGCTGGTGGTGTCGCAGGTGTGGCTCGCAGTGTGGCAGATGCACAGCAACTATTGACTAGGGTGTATAATGGTTGCATGGGGCGGACGGAAGCACCCCGGCAGTAGCCACAAGGAGCCTCCCGCGGGAACAGTCAAACGACCGCGTAACCCAAACGAGACCAAGCTGGTGCAAGGCCAGCAAACCAATCATTACAACCTGAATCATGACCTGCATTTTTGTATGGGCAGCAGTTTTGCTGACCCTTCCGATTGTCATCCTGCTGTGGGTGACGCAAACGCAACAGCAACGCATCCGCCACCTACGCCGTCAAGGCTGGGCTCAACAGCGGATTGCGACGCATCTAGGCATCAGCCGCAGCCGTGTCCAGCGTATGTGTTGACAGGGGTTGACCATGGTGTAAGATATGCGCAAGCGGCCAGCCAAGGCCGCATCAACCGAACCCGAGAATCATGGCCAACATTCTTTCGTTTTTGATTGTTGCCTCGACATTTGGCGCCATTATCGGCAGTTTCGGCACCGCGCCTCAGCCCTTCGCATATCACCAGCTCGACAAATGAACCCAATCGAACAGCACTGGACACTAATGACTGCCGCCGAATATGGCGGCGGTTTCTTCAAGGCTTTAGCAGCGGCTGGCCTTAAGGCTGACCCGACCAACCGTGACCGGTTGTTCAAGGCATGGCCAGAGCTTGGCGCCACTTACGGCGCTGCCTCAAATCTTCACCGAGCACTTAGGGATGACTACAAACGCTGAGTACCACGCTGACCCTGCTGTTAGCGCCAGTCACCTGAGTGCGGTTACGGCCACCCCGTATCACTACTGGAAGCGGTATCTAGACCCTCAGCGCCCACCATCATTGCCAACTGCAGCGATGCGGCTTGGTAGTTTGGTGCATTGCGCAGTGCTGGAGCCGTATGAGTTAGGCGCACGCTACTCAACGTGTGCATCACGCACCACCAAAGCTGGTAAGGAACAAGCTGCAGAACTTGCTGCTGCTGGCATCGAGGCTGTAACCAATGGCGACATGGAACTGGCACTAGCTATGAGCGATGCCGTCCGCGGCCATCCGATGGCAAGCGTCTTGCTGTCTGCTGGCAAGGCAGAGCAGTCGTTTTGGTGGGATGATGCCGCTACCGGTTTGCGGTGTAAGTGCCGCCCTGACTGGTATGACGGCACCACCATTGTGGACCTTAAGACCACAATTGATGCCAGCCCGGCTGGGTTTGCTAAGAGTGTAATTAATTTTAAGTACCATCAGCAGGCTTGCCATTACATGGCTGGCCTCAATGCTGAGCGCTTTATTTTTATTGCAGTTGAGAAATCCTACCCATATGGCGTAGGCGTTTATCAATTGGACGCTGCTGCCATGGCTGCTGGTGAGGCGCTGCGCCGTCAAAACCTACAAACCATTGCCGACTGCCGTGCCATCAACGAATGGCCTGGCTACAGCACTGGCCTTCAACCGCTGAGCCTACCCGGCTGGGCGCTTTCAACCACCCAAACCATTACCTCCGATGACTTCTAGCCTTGCGCTCTGGACACCAGAGCAAACCCAGCTAATTAGCACCACTATTGCGCCAGGCTGCAGCAACGACGAGTTGCGACTGTTTGCCTATGCCTGCCAGCGGACGGGGCTTGATCCGTTTAGCAAGCAGATCTACGCCATCAAGCGTGGCGGCAAGATGACCATTCAGGCTGGCATCGACGGTTTAAGAGCCATTGCCGAACGCACTGGCCAGCTTGATGGGTCTGAGACGTATTGGTGCGGTGATGATGGCGTCTGGGCTGATGTGTGGCTGAACAGCAAGCCACCGGCTGCAGCTAAGACTGTTCTGCACCGCAAAGGCGCCGCTCACCCATTTGTCGGTGTTGCTCGCTTTGCGGACTACAACGCTGGCCAAGGCCTGTGGTCAAAGATGCCAGCCGCCATGATTGCCAAATGCAGCGAAGCCCTTGCACTCCGCAAGGCATTCCCTGCTGACATGTCAGGCGTTTACAGCACCGATGAAATGGATCAGGCGGTAGAGACGGTTACCGTAACTGCAGCGCCTGCCGGTGATGCCAAGGTATTTACCGCTGGCAAGGCTGCTATTGCTAAGGCTGATAGCATTGCCAAGCTCACGGAGGTTACTGGCCGTATGGAAGCCCGCAAAGGCGACCTAAGCGATGACCAGTACCAAGAATTGCTAAAGCTGGCACTGGCAAAGGAAACCGAACTGGTGCCACCTGCATCTGATCCATTTGCTGATGATTGAACCGTATCTAACAACTGAACAACTGGCCGCTAGGTGGGGACTACGGCCAGCAACGATCAAACACCAACGCGCCCGTGGTGTCGGCCCTGAATACATAACGCTATCGCGTATTGCCGTTCCTGCTGGTGTCGCCCGCGTTCGCTATCCCCTAGCACAAGTTTTGGCTTTTGAAGCCGCCAACAACATCACTCCACTCAACTAACATGCTTAACATCACAGCACAAGGCAATATTGGCCGCGATCCTGAACTCAAGCAGGTTGGCGCCAAGCAATTGGCTAGTTTTTCATTAGCCGCTAGCACTGGCAAAGATGAAACTACATGGATTGAATGCGCAGTATGGGGCACACAGGCTGATGTTGCAATGCGTTATCTGAAAAAAGGCGGCAAGATTACTATTGCAGGTCGCGCAAAATCACGCGCATACATTAAAAAGGACGGCACTGCTAACTGCTCACTTGAGGTTGACGTTTACGATTTTACGTTGCCATTGCGTGATACTGCGCAAAATGAGGAGCCTGCGTTTTGATGAACTGCCCAAACTGTGACACATCTTTCACAAGTGGCAATGGCGAAGTAATGCAATCTCGCGCTGACACCATTGATTCCCACCTAAGGCAACGACGTTGCAAACATTGCAACCACAGAGTTTGGACCCTTGAAGTAGAACTCCCGCCAGATTCTGTACACTGGAAAATATCTCAAGAAACCTTCCAATCAGTACCTAAACGCAAACCCGGCGCCCTTCGCGTGCAAATCTCATGACAAATCAACACCCAATTACCCCATCACTAGAGCTAGTGCATCAGTGGGCAGACATGCTTAGTTCACGCTCGGACCATGCCGTATTTAGTCTTGCCACTCAATGGGGCGCCGACCAGGAGCTGGAGGCGTGTGTGGACTTCGTTCAATACGAGGCTGATTGGAATACAGCGGAAAAACTCCGCGCCGCCCGTTGCCCCAAGACGCCGAGCTTGAAAAAGCAGGCGCTTAAAGCACTGGAACCAATCGAAAGATATGCCTCTGCGCCGGTGACAACTAATAAGGAAAGCCTGGCTTTAATTCGCAAAGCCCTGGAGGCATTGCCCAATGACTGACTTCCGCGCTCTGTGCGCTGAGCTTGTTAAACTACTAGAGGTTTCCGAAGAGTGGTCTGGCTGCACTCAACCCCAGGCTCTTGCCCGCGCCCGCGCCGCCCTGGCCCAACCCGAGCCGGTGGCGCCGACGAATTGGAGGCGCAATGACTGATCCACTGTCAGACTATTTAGCTGCCATTACTAAGTTCCCATTGCTAACGGCAGAGCAAGAGATTCAGCTAGGCCGCCAGGTGGCACGGTACATGGAGCTGCGAAACGCGCCAGGGGAGCGCACAAAGCAAGAGCTGCGGCAAATTAAAATTGGCATCCGCGCCCGTGACACAATTGTTAAGTCAAACCTGCGCTTAGTGGTACATGCCGCCAAAAAGTATTCTAATTGCTTAAAGTCTAATAATATGGAGCTTATTGATTTAATTCAAGAAGGAGCATTTGGCTTGCAACGGGCGGCTGAATTATTTGATCCATCCCGTGGGTATAAGTTTTCCACCTATTCTTACTGGTGGATTAGGCAATCAATATCCCGCGCTATATACAACAATGAGCGCTTGGTAAAGATTCCGCAACGTGTGCTTGATAAATTGTATCAAGCGACCAAAGCAGAGGCTGAGTTTGTCCAAGTCAACGGAAGAACGCCAACGAGAAGAGAACTTGCTGCCATTATTGGTATTACTGCAGAAGAACTGGCCACGCTAGTTAATTACAATGCACCACATGCAAGCTTAAATCAATCATTCACAGATGATGGAAATTGCATTATTGATTTAATCGCAGATCCTAATGTGCCTGATGAAATGATGACTGATGAATACTCAGAGCAGTTGCAGCTAGCTTTTTTTTACCTGAGCGACTCAGACCGTGAAGTAATAGCTAGGAGATATGGGTTAAATGGAGAAGCGGAAACATTGACTGCAATTGCTCAGGACCGTGGCGTTAGCCGTGAACGCGTTCGGCAGCAAACAGAAGTAGCCAAAAATAAGCTAAAGCTTTTAATGACTAAATAAACGCCGCCACCATGGACGATTTGCCCTGTTTAAAAATTCATTAGCTTCAAGAGCGGCAATATGATTGACTGCTTGCTTTATTAACTGCGACTGATAAGCATTTTGTTTTATTAACGATGCGCAAAGCTTGGCTACCGCATCTCTATCTGAATGATTTAATGCGCTACGGGATTGGCTTTCCAGTTGCAACTGCTCTTCAAGCGTCAATGTCACTACCATCCATTGGCCCCATGCCATTGCCGTTTCTGCAGATGACACATGATAGCCCAAAAATTACATATGATGGCAAGCTTTGGCGTGTTACATATGGCAACATGTTAAAAGAACACAGCCAAAAATGGCAAGCAATGATTATTTACCACCAATTCATGGAGCATCACCGGCATGGCGCAAGTAATGAATCAACGCAATAGCGCGTTGCAAATCCCAGCATTCGTGAGTTGTCCACCATTCCCACAGTTCTGCATGGCCCTTGAGGCGATTATGAACGGAGCAACATGGCGCTAAATTTTCGCGTGTTGTATGGCCTCCTTTGCATTTTGGTATTATGTGATCTAGCGTTATGTGCTCAAATTGGCCACCACATATATAGCATCGGCTATTCCATGCTTCAATAATTGATTTACGGAACCGGTGTTTAGTGACTTTGCGGGTAACAAGTTCAGTCTCATCAATGTGATGATCCACATGGCTCCGGCATGATGTATGGAATCACCTCATAATCCAAGAGGTGATTACTGGATTGGCAGATCTCCTCTAGCCTGGCCGCAATGCCGGTGGCTACATCATCTGGTGAATGCGGTGAATCCACTACGATCATGGCGCTTAGTTCAATTAGGTAGCGGTTCATGTCGCGGGCTCACAGGTGATTTCAACACCAGAACTAGCACGCGGGCGCAATTTAAGCCAGATACCACCTAATGATTTAGGCATCACAATTTTTTCAATTGCAAATCCACCGCCACCTTTAAATTCTTGCTTGTACGTGCCAGTTTGTATGTGCCACCGTTGCTCTATACGTTGTTCTCCTTTGTTGTTGATGCGATAGCAAGGATGGGCAACGATTGTGCGTTCGTGGTTGTGCCCATTGACAATGACGTCAGCGTCTGGCATGACGCTGGCATAGCGATTCCCGCCAAGAGTCCCCTTAGTTATTACGCCGCCCCAAGTGCCATGGTGAAAGCCAAGTGTTAGTCGGCGTATTTTTTCTTGCGCACGCTCTAAGCCTTTTTGATAGAACGTAAACCAGATAAACCCTTGGTAACGCATGTGCTCGACGGGGCTGCCGTTATCGCGCATGATGCGCACAACATTGCCAAGCGGATCTATTTCGTTGTGGTTGATTATTGCGGTTTCGTGGTTGCCGTCGCTCATCATCACGATATTTTCTTGCCATGGCTTAAGCCATTCGGCAGTTTCGTTAAACACAAGATCAAAATAATTGCCGCCTAAATGTTCTGGGCGGATGTCTCCTTTGCTGCCGCGCCTATCTTTTTTGCCTTGCATTAAACACATCACATCACCAAAAAACAATGCCTTGCCTTTGCGCTCTTGCATTTCATTTAGATGCTTAGCAAATAACTTGCGGTCGCATTTTGGATTATCTAAATGGATATCAGAAGCAAGAAGAAAATTAAATTGCTCTTTATTGGACGAATAAGGAATCCGCAGTTCTGTTAGCTCAGGGCTATGGCGGATCACTTCAGTCATGCTGGCCTCACCAGTAGTGCCCAGCCGGAGCTGGCACCATCAGGCATCCATCGGCGGTTGAAGTTGGCTTTGCTGTAGCGTTGGCCTTTGCCGTTGGTGTTGCGTACATAGCCGCCATTCACTAGATCAGCCTCGCCGTTGGGATCGTTGACGATCCAATGGCTGGGGTTAAAGCCAGTCACTACCGACCAGTGCCCACCGCCGCTAGGTGCTGCTATGGGCCCTTTATGCAGCCAACCAACAGGCACTGGCCTACCGGCGCGTAGCTCGGCCTCCAGCAGGCCAGGAGCGGCATTAGTGACCAATCGGGCATCAAGACCCAGTGAGCGCAGCGCTTGCACCTGTGCCTGCGCGTCAGTGGTGTCGCCGTACTTAGCGCGGACAGCGTTGTAGGCATCATCGCTTGCCACTTTGCCGTAGAATCGCGCCACCATGGCACAACTGCTTGAGAAGCATTCGCGGTAGCCGGTGCCGCTTTTGTTGTCGTTTTGGTTTTCGTATGGCACCACCAGCTCAACGCGGTCTGGCTTGCCACCGCCCCATAGCTTGCCTTCTGCTGCACGGCGACGGCGCAGGCCAGCTTCGACGTTGCTGCCGGGGTTGACATACAGCATTAGCGCCGCTGGCACATCGTCATAGCGCTTTTCGGCTAGGCATTTGCTGATGGTTTCAAAGCCAGCCGATCCATAAAAATGCCAACCTAAATTCCAAGAAAACGACACTAGGCAAGATTGCCTATTAGGCGGCAGTTTATTCCAGCCGGGTATTGTCTTGGCCAATGCTGGCACTACTTTAGTTTCAATCCATGCGGCCAGCATTCTGTCGGCAGCGTCACGGGTGATAGTGTCGCCCCGTTTGACCTTGGCGCCATCGGTCCAGGTTGTAAATCCATAGCCAATAGTCCAAGGGTCGCCACCACTAGCTGGATCTGGATAAGCGTTGGCCTCAAAACCTTCAAATTCACAGATTAGTTTGACTGCTGCATCGTGGACCAATGCAGGTTTTACCGGCGGATCACTGCGGAATTTGCCGAGAAAATTGGCCTGCTCATCTGGCGCCAGCAACTCCCATGCATAATTCCATGCAGCCTGCTGGTGCGGCAATGGCGGTTGTGTAGTGGCCTTAGCTGCGGCTAGAAAGTTACTCACTGGTCACCGCCCAATAAGTTGCGGCGCCGTTTGGCGGCCTCAGCAATTGCTGGCTGCTGTGCTGCCGAGGGGAAAAACAATGCAGTGACGACGTACCAGCGCTCTAGGCAGGCGTTGGCATTACGAGGGCCATAGATCCAATTGGGTAATTCGCAGCCGCCGATAAATGCAACGCTGAACACAAGCTGGCCAACCAGCATGGCATTTACGCCTGATGCGGCGCCCAGTAGCTGGAGCGGATTCATTGCCGTGCCTCCAATGTGGCTACACGTTGCTCAATCTGGCCCAGGCGGCCAAATAACTCGGTGCGATCCTCGCGCATTTCACCGCGCATGAGACTTACCTCGCCAGCGATGTGCTCTACGGCAGCGGTAAGGCGTACAACTGCAGAAGCAGCGTCGTTGTCACGGCGTAGCATTCCACCGATGCCGGAAGCGGCAATGCCCAGAACGGCACCAGCGGCAGCAGCGACAATCTCAATCACTGGCGTGGCGGCAATCGACCTTCGCCCCTAGTTTAGCCCAGCCACATCAGCCAAATGCTGAGGTTGTGGTATTAGACGAGAACACCACAGGCGCTTCGGCTTCCGGTGCGCTCCAGCTTGAGTATGCGGCGCTGGTGATGTACGCAGCTAGCTCAGCGGTGGTGGCGGTGGCGTTGATGGCTGCAATCTTGGTGCCAGCGGCCTCGCGGATACGTTGGCGCTCGGCCTT
>Ga0209401_1001806_pt1 | contig 14046 bp, 14 predicted proteins | sample M_140807_MF_Meta_FD_187318 | JGI IMG/M metagenome (GOLD analysis project Ga0209401, IMG submission 187318) | Freshwater microbial communities from Lake Montjoie, Canada to study carbon cycling - M_140807_MF_MetaG (SPAdes) (version 2) | ecosystem: Environmental > Aquatic > Freshwater > Lake...
TGCCGAATCCGCCGGTCTCACCATCCCTACGGACGACTGGACATTTGATGACCTTGCGGAATGGGGCCAGAAGGCAGCTGGACGAGGGCTCTTCGGCTATTTCCGCGCCGACTCCGGTGTCGATGCTTTCACGAGCGCACCATTTCTCCGCCAGTGGGGGGTGGAGCCTGTCGATCCAACCGGCAAGAAGGCAACTTTTGCCGATACGAAGGACGCATTCATCCAGGCACTCACCTACCGCGCGAACATGGTGAACAAGTGGAATGTGTCGCCACCAGTCAAGCCCCAGGGTCCGAACTACATGGAATTGTTCGGAACCCAGCAGAAACTCCTTGCGATGGACGGATGGCCGGTCCGCATCGGAGGACTACCGAAGCAATTCAAGTCCATCAATATTGAGTTCGTCTTGACTCCGACTGTTCGCAAGGGTGACAAGCGCCGGACCCTCCTCAATGAACACGCCTACGCGCTGACCAAGGGAAGCAAGAACCCGGATGAGGCGCTCTCGGTACTCACATGGATGTGCGGGAAGGAGATGGGCGTCCAAGGTGTGATCCAGGGCTTCAAGGGCCCGGTGTCGCGCCCGGATGTCTGGACGGACCCCCGAATCCTGGACCGGGCGCCAATCTACAAGCGCCTCCGACCCCTGATGGAGAACGTGGAGTCCGATTACTTCGTGGCGAATTACCGTGGCGAAGAGTTTGATGCCGCGACCAACTGGGCCGCTGCGGAGGCAGGTGATGTGACCCCGGCACAGATGGCAGACACCATCCAGCGACAGGCGCAAGAAGTCCTAGACAAGCAGGCAACGGCCTGATCGGACACGGACCCAGCCGCCAGAGGACGAATAGCGAAGGGCGGACAGTCCGTGGACTGCCCGCCCTTCACATTTCATCTCGCCAAGCTAAGACTTCGGTTCGGAAGGCGTATCGGGTCTCCGAGGTGGCACCCCCGGGGATGCACCAGCATCCGGCGTACGTGGCCCTCTCGGCCCCTGGCCGGGCCCACCTATCCGGTAACCGCCCGTTGGCCTCGGGCGCTGGGCACCGCCTCCCGGAGGTCCGGGCCGAGGTGGGTACGGACTACGAACCGAAGGGCGAGCTGGCGTCGGGTTCTGCGGCGCCGCAACATTGCCAGATGCGCCTGCTTGGGCAGGTTGCGTTGGTGTTGCTTGCCGACCGATACCACCTAGGAGTGACCCAAGACCCGCCATTGCGGACGCCGGAATGGCGCCACCGGAGGATGCAGCAGACGCTGCCCGCCGGTTTTCGTCAGTCACATCCTGCACTAATTCGTAGCGCAGAACGGTGATATGCCGTGGCGCCTGGATGCCGATCTTCACGTGATCACCCTCGATCGCGAGAACGATGATCTCGATCTCATCGCCGATCCGGATGCGCTGCTCAGTTTTCCGGCTCAGTACGAGCATTCGTCGTTCCTAAACGGTCGTGGTTTTTCGCGGCCGATGGACGGCGGTTCAGGAACCGGTGCTGAGCAACGGGTGACGCAACGAATAGCGCGCATCGCTCAGGATTACCTGCTTGCCAACCCCGCGCTTGCGGTTCACGATGACCGGAGCAAGCAAGTTGACCGTGGACAGGCGAGGATCGCCGACGATGGTCACAATCGACCAGATATCGGCATCATCCGGGTCCTCGAGCTCGAGTTGGTAGGCATCATCGCCGCCGATCTCGGCCGCGTAATCCGGCTGGATCATCGTCGGGGCAATCACCACGAACGCGAGCGACGGATCCTCGAGCGACTGCAACCAGGCACAAGGTGCGAGGCGCTGGTCGGCGACGATCGTGAACTGGCGGAGATGCTCCATCCCGACCAGACCTTGCTCAAACGTCACGACATCCGAGTTCGCGACGTCAAGACCCTCGGTCTGCCCGAACCGCACAACCTGAAGGTGCCTGCTTGCCCGCGCAGTTGCCTCGCGCGCCTCTGAACGACCCTTCATCGCGATTGCTGCCGTTGCCATGAGCGGTTCCACCCCTTGCCGTAGTGTGCGCGCCCATCAGGACGCGTATCAGAACTTGCTGCCCGTTCGGTGAGCGCGTTGCGGGACCCAATACCCATTCGGATCACCGGAGAAAGTCAAGCAGACTGTTCTGCATGACCCGTGATCCAACCTCAAGCGATGCCTTGTAGATCGTCTGCTGCGCAGTGAGCCTGGTCAACGCCTCAGTGAGGTCGATGTCCTCGTTCACCGAAAGGAGGCGGTTGCCCTCAATCTGCATTGCCTCACGGCGTGCCTGCGCGAACTCGATGTGGTTGGTCTTGGCACCCACCTGCGCACGCATTGAAAGGACCCGGTCCGCAGCCACATCGATCGCACCAATCGCGGTGTTCGCGGCGCTGTTCGCTCCGGTGCCGTTCACGAGGGCAGTGTGGAGCGTCTTCAACTGCGCAAGGATTGGCATGAGCGATCCAGCCGAAACATTCACGTCGAGCGTGGAACCAGGCGCAATGTCATGCGCCAGACCCACACCATCAACCTCAAAGGTGTTATTCCCATTGATGGTCGTGAGGTTTTCATTCACGACCAAGTTCAAGCCGAGGTTTGCAAACTCAACTGGCACCGGAGCGGCACCGGTCCCGGGGATTGCAAACGTCTGCGTCTCCGCCTTGCCGTCCGCGGTCCGGGTCGCGGTGACCGTCGCCTGAAGATTGTTGATGGAAACTTCGATGCTGTAACTGCCCTTGGCTGTCAACGGACTCGTCGCAAGGACTTGATCGATACCGCGATCGGAGATGAGGTCTGTCGGATTCGGGAGCGATACCCCGGTGTCTCCGACAAACGTTGCGATGCCCGTGGTGGGATTGACAGAGACCGGGACCGTATCGGTCATCTGGCCCGAAAACATGTGCTGATCAACATCTACCGTCCGGTTCAGTGAACTGATGATCTGGTTCCGAATCGCGTTGATCTCCTCGGCAACCTGAGCGGTGTCACCCGCCCCAAGCGTCCCGGTCGATGCTTGCACAGATAGTTCACGCGCCCGGCCCAACAGGTCACCAATGTCCCCAAGGACACTATCGGTCGTGTCCAGCCACGTGCGGGACTGTTCGATATTGCGAAGGTACTGCTCATCACGGAGGTTCTGGGAGCGCAAACGCACCCCAACCGCTGCACCCGCCGGATCGTCACCGGGCCGAAGAATGCGCTTACCGGTAGTCAGCTGACGCTGCGTCTGCTGCATCGCATCGGCGTTCGCCATGATGTTGGCTGCCGTGTGCTGGGTCAGCATTCGGGTGGTTACACGCATGTTCCTCGTCCTCGTCTGCCCGCTGGTTGCGGAGCGTCCAGCCCCGCTGGAGTTGTGCGAGCCTACGCTGTCCTGTTCCCACTATCGGCAGACCCGCCGGAATCTTGAGCGAGCGGCGTAGATTGGCCCGAAATTCGAAACTCCAGGCGCCGGGAAGCCGTTCTCCACTACCTCGGGCTACATCGCCAGCAGATGCGGCCAGACCGTCAACGCTGTTACCCGGCACAAAAACACCGACCCCGCAACGACGGGATCGGTGTATCTGACTCTCCGGGGTCCAAAGAGCCCGGCGCGACTTACGCCACGACCAATTAAGGACTACAGGCCGACGCGACCCATGCGGTCGATGACGGTCGTGAGAAGGTCGTCAAGCGCGGTTATGCCACGGGCCGCCGCCTGGTACGCACGCTGAAACCGGATCAGCTGAGCCGCTTCCTCGTCCAGATTCACGCCCGAGTTGGACTCGCGACGGGTCGTAAGGTGATCGACAAGCGCCTTCTGGGTGGTTGCCATGTCGAGCGACTGCCTCGACTGCACGCCAAGTTCGCCAATCAGAGACGCGTAGTAGTCGTCAAACGTCGACGAGCCGAGCGCGGACATCTGGGTCGTTGACAGGGCGTTGATTGCCAACGAATTCGAGTTGTCACCTGTGCCCGTGGAAACATAAACGCCGGCAGCGTTGAGCGTCCGGCCGGATGCCCTGATAGCCTGAGTGTCAGAACCGACCGTCGGGCTCAGCGACATTGACGAAGCCCGGACGAGAGGCACGGCAACTGCACCCGTGGTGGTCAGCGTGCCACTGCCCGTCGTGGAACCCCCGCGCAAGCCAACAATCTGCAAGAAGTTGCTGCTGTCACCGTCTGCACCGATTGTCGGTGACCCAGCCGCCGCGTAGGTGAGGACAATGCGTCCAGTCGCGTCATCAATCGATGCCGTCGAGCCAGCTCCAAGGGCCGTCGCGATCTCGGTAAGGACGTCATTCAGCGACTTCGTCGACGGATTGACGTTTATCTGCGTTGACCCGATAGTGATCGAACCCGCAGTCAGGACATCACCCAACCCGGTAGCTTGCAATGTTGTGATGGAACGTTGGGTATCAAAGAAGTCCGTGCCCGTCGTCATCGTGGCATAGACACCAAGGCCCATGCCCTTGGCGTGTTGCGCGTTGACCTGAGTGACGACTGTGGACGCAAGAAGGTTGATCTTCGTCAACTTCTCCGGAATGAGCGTGTCGCGCATCTGGAGGAGACCACCAAGCGTCCCTCCGCTGCCTTCAACATTCCCTGAACCAGGCCACCATGTCAGCGTGTGAGACGCCTTCCCACTTGCAAGAGGCGTGAGTTCCGCCGTGATCGAATTGGCCCGTGAACCGCTTACGAGAAGACGTCCGCCGAGGTTTACGGTCGTCGATCCATCGATCTCCTCACGGGTCGTCGCACCCGAAAGTTTGGTGATCTGGTCAACAAGACGGTCCCTGGCGTCCATCAGGTCATTTGGTCTGTCACCGTTGCCCACCGATTTGCGAATCTGCAGGTTCAGGTCGGCAATCCTGAGCGCGACGTCATTGACCTCTGCAACCACTGAAACGATTTGCGAGTCCTGATCGGACCGATACTGATCCAACTGCTGGGCGACATCGCGGAACCCCGAAGCCAGCGCCTGTCCTTGCGCCTGCAACTGCGTGCGCGCTGTTGCGCTGCCCGGATTGTTGCTCAGTTCGCTCCACGCGTTGAAAAAGCGCGCCATTTGCGAGCTCAGCCCATAGTTCGAGGGCTCATTGAAGATGGCCTCGACTTGCTGGACCCCATCCGAAAGGATCTGGGCTTTCTGTTGAGACGCGATCTGGGTCCGCAGTTGCTGGTCGACGTACGCATCCCGCTGCCGAGTGATCTCCTGCACCATCACGCCAGTGCCAAGCATGAGCCCGCCGCCGGACGGCCGGTTGAACCCGGTACCCGCGAATGGTGCCGTCTGAACCAGCTTCGCTTCCTGACGCGTGTACCCATCGGTATTCGCGTTGGCGATGTTCTGGTTGGTGACGTCCAAGGCCGTCTGCTGCGCCTGCAATGCCCGCAGCAAGGTGGTAAGACCCATGAATGACGACCGCATCGGTAGGTTCCTTTTCTTTCGGTGCAGTAACCGGACGGCGGGACTGCAGTGCTGGTTACGTTAGGGTACGTCAGGCTCGGAGGTCAGCAAGGCGGGGCGGATCCCCGGTACCCGTCTGGTTCGCCGCGCCCCCCAACGCCCCGTACTGCGGGTTCATCTCGATCGCCTGAAGCAGGCTTTGGGCAAGATCGTTGACCGAGTCCAGGCAACCCTCCAGGAGGACCCGGTTCTGCTCATTCGCCTGCTGAACTCGGTCGGCAACCGCAACCAATCGATCGCGCGCCGCGGCAAGTGCCTTCGACTCTTCCGGAGAAACATGCTTGCACAGTTCCGTCACGGTAAGGCGATCGGCGATCAACCCGAGCCGTGTCGCCAACGGTCTCAGCAGCATCGTGCGCGCCGACTCAAGGCGCCGGAGGTGAGCAATCATCGGCTGTTCGCGCCCGACAAGGTCCGTGAGGGTGTCGAAATCGACGGCCGCGAGGGCCAGAAACCGTGATCTCACGACGTCGTACATCTGGGTGTACGTGTCGGACTGTGCATTCAAGACCGAAATCAAGTCTTGGATGACATCATCGCCGGTTATCGGAAGAGAGGCTGCTATCGGGTTCAGGGGGTTCATTCTTTCAACGTACCGGTTGCGGGCGTTCCGGTGTCGGTAGCCTCGCGGTGCAGGGCACGACGGGCTCTGAGACATTTCCGGTGCCTGCACGGCGAGTTCCCACGGGTAAGGGACACCGTCATGCACCGGCATCAGTTGCTAGGGAATTAGTCGGAGAGGTTGCCTTGGGCAATCATCTTCCCGGCAAGCGCGTATTCATCCACGACGTACGAGCCGTCCTTGATTGCCCGCTTGAGTTCGGCAACCAATTCGGTGCGCACTTCGGGTGCCTCACTTGCTGCGTGACGCCCCTTGATCAGGGCTTGCGCTGCTGGCGACAGGGTTGTCGCATCGGCATCGCGGCCGCCAATCTTCTTGGACTTTGCATCCGGGCTTGCGCCCGTCTTCTGTACGCCGTACCCCTGCGCAATCTGTGCGGTACGGAAGTCGCTGATCTTCATGACCGTATCACCTGGAGCCTTTTACCCGTGTTACCCGTTTGGTGCCGCTGCCCGCGACCCCCTGCCGGCCCGACTGTCGCGAAGGTTCCGCGTTCAGCACATAACCTGCACTGGGAGTATCGGCAGAATGGTCCCCGTTCTTGAGTTACATCAAGAAACTCGTTCCGTGGACCCCACTCAGCACGCCGGACTACCGGCTACGAATGTTGTTCGCAAGTCCGATCATTTCGTCGAGCGTTCGCAACGCCTGGACCGACAGGCTGTACGCGCGCTGGGCGGTCACCATGTTTGTCATCTCGTCGGCCGTATTGACGTTCGATCCTTCGAGCGCACCACCGACCAGTTGCCCAAACCCGGCCGTCGCTCCCGGCGTGCCAAGTTCTACCGCACCTGATGTCGCGGATTCCCTCACTAGGGTCTGGCCGATCTGCTCCAATCCCTCGGGGTTGACGAACTTCGCCAGCGCGACCTGCCCGACCGTGTTGATGACATCGTGGCCAACAAGCTCGTCAAAGCGGGAGGAGAGAACCTCTCCCGTCGAGCTGATCGTCAGTGACTGCGCGGACGCCTCGGGACCGATCACGACCGGGCCTGCGTTTGGCCCCATGACTGGTAGTCCATCGGTGTTCACCAACACGCGCTGGCCGTCAACAATGTCCAGGCGAAAGTTTCCGTTTCGGGTGTATGCAAACGTTCCGTCGTTCTGGCGAACCTGGAAGAATCCTTCACCATAGATCGCAACGTCCGTCGGGATGTCCGTCTGTTCAAGGGCGCCTTGGGTGTAGGTCGGCGAAATCGCTGAAGGCCGAACACCAGCCCCGACCCTGACCTCCTCGGCATTCGTGGCATACGTGTAGTTCTCGTACAGCACGTCCTGGAAATGGACACGCCCCGCCTTGAACCCAGTCGTGTTCACGTTGGCGAGGTTGTTCGCAATCGTGTCAAGGTTCAGCTTGTGCGACAGCATTCCCGCAACCGCCGACCGGACAATGTTCGAGATTGGCATCGTTCGCGTCCTCTCCTGCACCGATTGGTGCGATGTTCCGCCGGGATCAGCCGGCGGCGTTCGTCAAAGTGTGCAGTGGTGCCTAGATCCGGCCGAGATCATTCGCGGCGCGCTGGGTCATCTCATCTTGCAGCTGCACCATGCGCGCAGCCGCTTCATATGTTCGTTGCGCGACCATGAGGTCCGTCATCGCCCGTGCCGGATCGACGTTCGACTGCTCTAGGTAGCCCTGTCGCACCGTCGTGCCAACCGCCGCCAGTGGCTGCGCCAGCTGTCGAGCATCCTCGAACTGCGTATTGCCTACCTTCACCAGTTGCTGGGGCTCAACGAAGTCAAACAACCCTACCTGCCCGACCACCTGGTCGTTGACAAGAATCTCACCGTTCGCACGCATGGTCGTTCCACCAGCCGGCAAGGTGATTGGCTGCAGATTTGCATCAAGCACCAGATCGCCGCGTGTCGTCACCAGCTGGTTCAACCCGTCACGCCGGAACCCGCCGTCACGCGTGTACCGAACCCCCTGAGGGGTCTGGACCGCGAACATCCCGGATCCCTGGATCGCCATGTCCAAAGGGTTGTCCGTCGCACGCAACGGTGCCTGCGCATACCGGATCCACGTGCTCTCAGTCACCGTGCCATTGACCAGCGACCCGATGTTCGGCGACGACGACCCACCAAAGACCCGGTTCATCAGTTGCTGCGGGAAGGAGGTGACGCGAACGGTGTCCTCGCGATAACCCACCGTGTTGACATTCGCGATGTTATTGCTGATCTGTTGCGCACGGGTCAGCATGGTGATCATCCCAGCCGTCGCCGCGTACATTCCCTTGATCATGTCAATCCAGTCCTTCTGCGCCTGATGGCACGTACGTCAATCAATGTGAAGCCTGTGCTGTCCCGGAACTACCTGCGACTCGCCCGGCCGCCTGCACCGCCCCCGGCCCCGAACTGAAGCAAGAGCCGGACTTCCTCACGTCCGCGGTTCGTCCGCCGGGCGATCGTGGCGAGATCCAATCCCTCACGGGCGAGGCGCATCACCTCGGCAGGGCTAGCGGGCGCGCCGTCTGCCTCATTCGCCAAGTCCTGAACCTGCGCCGGCATGTCGATGGCACCCGTATCGTAGGCATCCGCCTCGGCAACCGCGACCGGATACGCAGAGTCCTGGCGAGGTGCCACGGTTGTCCAGTCCGCGCGACGGTCATGTGACGCGCCGTTGCCTGCACCATTCTTGTGACCGTTCCCAACCACCACCGGCGATGGGGACGCGTCAATCCACCCCTGAACGCTACCCACTTGTGCGCGCAGTGCTGCAACATCGCTTGCGACCCGCTGAGCCATTGACTGCGCAACCACAATCGCCTCGCCGAGGGTGGACGCTTGAGTGTCGGCCTGGGTGAGCAACTCGTGCAGGCGGCCAGTTCGCGTGGCAAGCGCGTCGGCCAACTCATCGGCGGCCATCTGCAACTGTCCCAGCGTCCGACCGACACTCCCCTGCAATTCCGTGTGCTCAACCCGGTCTCGCGCAAGTTCGTCAATCTCGGTCGACAGGCGGCGATGCCCCCTCCACCCGACAATCCATGTCAGGCCGAGAGCGACCACCAGAAGCCCAATGAAGATGTCTTGCGTCACAACCGAATATCCACCAGGCGCCCGCTCGCGCCGTCATCCACCACTGTACGCGCCACGGGCATCGCGTCGGCCACCGCGGCCCCTTCGGCCGGGCGGCGCCCACGTCGGCGCCCAGGCTGATCTTCGGCCCCACTCTCGCCATCGACCGGGTTCACCGGAACGCCGACACCCGTCCGACGGGAGGCCGCACCGTTCTCCATTGCACGTGTCTGCTCCAGACGACGCTCCGCCACAATCCGCACTGTCTCACGCGCCTGCAAGTCAACCAGCTGAACGGCCCGCATGGCCGCTGCCTGGGTCTCCTGCACGTCCAGCACAGCCCGGGAGAGTGACATTGCCAACGCATCAATCCGTGCCGCCATCACTCGGCTCCCATCAATGACGACAATTGCGACCGCAACCGGTGAACCGCGCGACCGTGCAATTGGCAGACCCGCGACTCGGATACGTCCAGGACCATACTGATTTCCTTCATCGTCAGTTCCTGTTCGTAGTACAGCGAAAGGAGGATCCGTTCACGCTCGGTCAGCGACCGGATCGCGCCCGCCAAGGACTCCAGCAACTCACCTTCCTCGGTGTGCTGCAGAGGGTCACGGGCGTTGGCTGACTCAATCGTGTCGACAAGTGCCGACCCTTCACCTTCGCCATCCCCTGACGACATCGGTGTCTCGAGCGAAACGACAACTGCCGCGGCGCTGATGCTTGCCTGGTGGTACTGGTGCATGTCGAGACCAAGCGTGCGCGCGACCTCCTCATCAGTAGGGGGGCGTCCGTACTCAACTTCAAGTCTCGTGAATGCCTTGGCAATCTCCTGGCTTCGCTGACGGGCCGACCTGGGAATCCAGTCGAGCGACCGCAATTCGTCAAGGATTGCCCCGCGGATCCGCGAGATGGCATAGGTCTCAAACTTGACACCAGTCGTCGGATCAAAGCGATCAATCGCCTCGATCAGGCCAAGGACACCCGAAGACAGGACGTCGTCGGAGTCCATGACGCGGGGCAGCATGATGGCCAGACGCCCGGCGACGTACTTGACAAGCGGCGCATATTGCAGGACCAGTTGTTCACGGATCGCGGGATCGCGCTCCGCGGTGAACCGCACCCAGCGATCCGCCACCGCCTCCGCCGACTTGAGCGTCCCAGTCGTCATTTCTCGCCGTCCACCCGGTCACACGCGCCAGACATCTGCAATCCGAACCCTATCGCCCGCCACGCGGGCCGGAGTCGGAACCTTCGCGAAGGAGCGAGGCCAGATCCTGGAAGTCACCATCACCGCCCGCACCACCGGCTCCACGACCACCCCGGCCAGCACCATTCGGTGCCAGGATCGACGGGTCAACCCCACCCATGAGCCCACGTGAAGAAGGGATCGCCCCCTGCGTGGGGAATGCACTGACCGACGCAACGTACTGAAGGGTCCGGTGCTTAGCCGCTTCGTCGAGGGCAGGTCCCAACGTGAGGGCCATGAACCATGAAACGACACCGATCGCAAAAAATGTGAAAAATGCCCAAACGGCCGCGGTGAATGCGTCCACGCCATTCAGCAACTGATAGCCAAATGCCAGGAATGACGCCCCGAACGCCAAGGACATGCCCCCGCCGTAGACACGCATCCGCGTCGTTGTGGGTGCCTTTGGCTTCACGGCCTTGGCCGCCTTGGCAGGCTTTGCCTTTACGGCTTCTTCAGCGGTCATAGTCCACTTGCCTTCCGCGCCTTCTCGAGTTCGTACTTGAAGATCGACCGCACAACCCGATCCTGGTCACTGCGCTCAAGCTTCGTGTACTGGATTCCCACAATGTATGTGCGGTTCCTGCCTTCAACAGATCGTCGACGCATCGAACGCACCTGACCAGTCACGGTGATCGGACCCATGTCCACTGGCAGGGGGTACGTTGCCGACATCCATGCCGACATCGGCAGCGGACGATGGGTGATGAATGCGATGCCACCACCGCTGTAGTCGCACACCTCTACGTCGTCGAGCTGGACCCAGATGCCTTCCACGGCGTTCTCATCAACCTTCGGCTTTTCCGGTTCCTTGACCTCTGCTACCGGCTCCGCCTTGGGCGCAGGTGGCGGCGTCACCCCCGCAACTGGAGCTGGTGGGCGAGGGCCAAGCGTCAGGAACGCCGAAGCCGCTGGCGTTGGCGAGGGCGCCACCACGTGAGCAGTCGCGTGGACCGGCTTGTCTTGATGGCCATCATCGGGATCCGATTCGTCAAAATCAACTTCGTGAGCGTTCGCGGTTGCGGGAGATCCAACCTGGATGCCGGCGGCAACAGGATTACCACGCCCCTTCCAGTACCAGGCGCCCGTCACTTCGATCCGGATGGGAAGACGATGGAACGCACGGCGCTGTTCAGTCTCGACACCAAGGACCTTGATGAGCACCAAGACCAGGTCGTCTTCCGTCTCGGTCTTGACGAATTCGCCCTGGATGGTGACCTTGATCCCTTCCGTCTGAACCATCATTCCCACCGGTTCAGACCGTGTGAAGACCACCGGCTTCCCACCTTGAGTCGGCTGCCCGACCGAGATCACCTCATCGACGGTGATGTCTTCGATCCGCACCCGAAAGGTTGCGCTGTTTGAACCACGACGTGTCGTCAGCGTCGCGATACCGCCTGGGCGAACATTCTGCGGCAACTTGGCCATTTCTTACTCCCTGCCTCGTCCAAATCCAAATAAGCGCTGTACAAACCCGCCAATCCCGCCTCGTGCAGGTCCGGGCGGGGATGTTGAACGTCCTGCACCATTAGTTGAGATGGCCCGGAGTTCATCTTCGGTGGGCACTCCACGTGCCGTCACTGCGGATCGTTCTGCATCGTTGGCACCGCGTTCCGCGGGGAAGCGCGCCCCGACGTCCCCAGTTACGGTCAATTGACGCCCACGATCGGTAGTAGCCACCGCAGTATTGGCAAGTTCATGGGGATCGACATCGTTCAGGATCCGCAGGGCAAGGCGTTCGATCGCCTGGGATGCCGGTGAGCGTGGCGTCAGCAGCGTGAATGGCCCCTGAGTTCGCACTGCCCTGAGTACTGCCGGGTCAGCCGGAATGCCTCCGACGGGCTCCACCGTGACGTTCAGGAACTTTCTCGCGACGGTCACGATGTTCGTCGAGGTCTCACGCGCCTCGGACTCATTGGTCGCCTGGTTTACAACCAACCGGATACGAACCGGAACCCCATTCGCCCCACTCGAATACCTGTTTGCAACAACCTTGATCAGTGCGTATGCATCGGTGATCGCCGGCGGTTCAGGGGTCGTCACAACAAGCACATCACCCGCCGCAACAATGAACTGAAGGACATTCGCCGAGATGCCAGCACCGGTATCGAGGATCACGAAATCCGCAATACCGTCAATGCCACCCAAGCGACTGAGAAGGTCATCGCGCTGCGCGTCGTTCAGGTCAGCAAGCTCAGTCAGCCCTGACGCTCCCGGGATGATCTTGATCCCGGCAGGTCCATCAATCAGGACTTCTTCCAGACGCCTCTGACGCGCAAGTACGTGCTGGAGGGTGTATTTCGGATGCAGGCCCAAAAGTGCATCGACGTTTGCGAGACCAAGGTCGCAATCCAGCACACACACCTTGTAGCCCTGCTGGGAAATCGAAACCGCAAGATTTACCGCGACGTTCGTCTTGCCAACTCCACCCTTGCCACTCGCGATCGCGAGGACGCGCGTCGCCATCCCGAGCCGCTTGGTCGTATCGCCAGTCCGACGGCGTGCAGCCATCACGCGCAGCGCCTGCGCCTGATCCTGGCTTGACGACGAAGCCCGATTTGATTCTCCCGGAAGGATGCGGGCACTCCCGCGACTGTCCGGCATCACCGGCACCCGAGCACCCGTCATCGCTCGTCTCCGATGCCGACCAGTTCGCGACCAGCTTCCGTCCCTGCCGACCGACGACCAGGCGGAGGCTCAAGCGCCTGGACAATCATCTGGCCGGTCAACAGATCCGAGAGCCGGTCGAGCGTCGCTTCTTCCAAGTCATTCGGCACATTCTGGCCAGAAGTCACGTAATAGACCGGCATTGCCTTCGTCGCACTCCGCACCACCAAACTCATCACCGGACCGAATACCGTCGTCTCATCAAGCTTTGTCAGGATTAGTCCGGACAGTGGCATCGCACCAAACCCTGACTGGATATCAATGAGGTCGCGCAACTTCACCGTCGCCGCCACCGTAAGCAGGATTGTCGCACCGGGGACCGCATCGACAAATGCACTCAACTCACGGATTTGCGCGTCGTTTCGTTGGGCACACCCCGGGCTGTCAATAAGGATGTACTCCGCATCCGACTGCCTCTGGATAGCGACACGCAACTCCTCTGGGGTGTACGCAACCTCGAGCGGAACCTGAATCAGGTCTGCGTACGTGCCAAGCTGCGTCGCCGCTGCAATCCTGAAGGTGTCTGTCGTGACAAGAGCGACCCGTCGATCTTCGGCAATCGCCAAATGCGCCGCCAACTTGGCAAGCGTCGTGGTCTTGCCAACCCCAGTCGGTCCAACAAGAACGATGATCACAGGCCGATCCGCCGGTTCGGGTATCCGACTCACCGCCATGCGGTCATTCAAGAGATCGCTGACCCTGCCAGTAACCGAGAACAGGTCGGTAGGGTGCCCCTCGTTGATATCGTCCGAAACCTGCCCGACTACTTCAAGCGCCAGTGTCGGATCAAGTTCCTGCGCCATCATGTGCTGATAGATTGTCCGCACAACCGGCAGGTCGCGGGGCCACAACTGGGTTTGCTGTTGGCGCATCAGTCGTTCCACCGAAGCCCGCAAGTCCGACAACGTGTGCTGCATGTCGCTCAACGCGGTAGGGGGCGCTGACGGCAGTGCCGCATTCGCGTCGACCGGTGTGGTGGCCTTTCCGTTCAGATCCTGAACAACTACCGGCTCAACCGGCACTGGAACCTCAGCAACAGGTGCCGGTGGTGTAGCACCGCCAAGGACGCCACC
>Ga0209401_1001808_pt1 | contig 14038 bp, 7 predicted proteins | sample M_140807_MF_Meta_FD_187318 | JGI IMG/M metagenome (GOLD analysis project Ga0209401, IMG submission 187318) | Freshwater microbial communities from Lake Montjoie, Canada to study carbon cycling - M_140807_MF_MetaG (SPAdes) (version 2) | ecosystem: Environmental > Aquatic > Freshwater > Lake...
CTCGGCGGCCTCGTGGGGATCGAGAAGTTCGGCGAAGCGGCTGTGCCAGGGGGTGCCGAGCAGGCCGATCAGCACCGAAGGCACTGCCAGCACCGCCAGGGGCATGGCCATCTGCCAGCCCGATTCGTGGGGATGGTCGGCATGGTGACCATGGCCTTCGTCGCTGGCCTCACCACCACCTTTGCCCGAGGCGGCCAACAACTGGGCCTGAAGGGCCTTGTCATTGCCGCGGAAACTGCCCTCGAAGGTGAGGAAGTAAAGGCGGAACATGTAGAAGGCCGTCATGCCGGCGGTGATGAAGCCGGCCGCCCAGAGCACCGGGTAGGTGTTGAAGGCCTGGCCGAGGATTTCGTCCTTGCTCCAGAAGCCCGCCAGGGGCGGAATGCCGGCGATCGCCACGCAGCCGATCAGGAAGGTGATCGCGGTGATCGGCATGTACTTGCGCAGGCCGCCCATCAGACGCATGTCCTGGGCGAGGGCCGGCTCATGGCCCACCACCTCCTCCATGGCGTGGATCACCGATCCTGACCCCAGGAAGAGCATCGCCTTGAAGAAGGCGTGGGTCACCAGGTGGAACATTCCGGCCAGCGGGGCCCCGCAGCCCATGGCCAGCATCATGTAGCCCAGCTGGCTCACGGTGCTGTAGGCCAGGCCCTTCTTGAGATCCTGCTGGGTGAGGGCGATGGAAGCGCCCAGGAACAGGGTGATGGTGCCCACCACAGCGATCACCAGCTGCACCGCCGGGAAAGGGGCGTACACCGGCTGGAGACGGGCCACCAGGAACACGCCGGCCGCCACCATCGTGGCGGCGTGGATCAGGGCCGAGATCGGCGTGGGGCCCTCCATGGCGTCGGGCAGCCACACGTGCAGAGGGAACTGGGCCGACTTGGCCATCGGACCCATGAACACCAGCAGACAGAGCAGCACGGCTACGCCGTTGCTGAGGCTGCCGCCCGCCACGGCCGCCTGCAGGCGGCTGCCGATCTCTTCAAAGCCGAAGCTGCCGGTGGCCCAGAACAGGCCCAGGATCCCCAGGAGCAGGCCGAAGTCGCCTACGCGGTTCACCACGAAAGCCTTCTGGGCGGCGTTGGCGGCACCGTCGCGGTCGTACCAGAAGCCCACCAGGAGATAGGAGCACATCCCCACCAGCTCCCAGAACACGTAGATCTCCAGGAGGTTGGGGCTGATCACCAGGCCCAGCATCGAGCTGCTGAAGAGGGCCAGATAGGTGAAGAAGCGCACATAGCCCTTGTCGTGGGCCATGTAGCCATCGGAATAGACCATCACCAGCAGGGCGATGGTGGTGACCAGCGCCAGCATCACGGCGCCCAGGGCATCCACCCGGTAGCCCATCTGGAGATTGAAGGTGCCGGCGCTGGCCCAGTTGAACAGCACCTCCCGCGCCCCGGCCCCGGCCAGCTGCTCCGCCAGCACGGCGTAGCTGAGCACCGCCGCGATGCCCACGCAGGTGAGCAGCAGCAGGGCCACGGGTTTGCGCAGGCGGTTGATCGTGCGGTTGAAGCTGATCAGCCCCAGACCGGTGATCGCGGCCCCGAGCAGGGGCACCAGGGGGATCAACCAGGCGAGCTCTGAAGCGGAGGGCATCCTGGCGGGGGCGGTCTGGGCCGAGTGTAGGCAGGGTGGCCCTGTTGTTCATGCCCTGTCAGGCTCTGCCGCCAGACGGACTCTGTGGGATCGGGGAACGATGGTGGGAGGGCACGGCTGCCCGGGCAGTCAGACAGGGCCTGTGCCTCGGCAAGGCTTGGCCAGCGCTCTAAGCTTTCATGCCGTCGGCGCTGGCTCCCGGATCCCTCCATGGCCGATTCGCCTGCTTCCTATCGGATGTCTGGGAGCGCCCTGTGAGCCATGTGGCGCGGGCCTGTTCCCCTCTGAACACCCTGCGATGGGTCTCCCTGCTGTTGCTGGCCGGGCCAGTGGCCCGCGTAGCCGCTCAGCCACCGACGCCCCTTGAGCAGCTTTCGCAGCCATCCATGCAACCTGCACCGGAGGCCCTGCCCAGAGCCAGAGGGCGAAGCGAAGACCAGGCGCTTTCCGGACAGAGCGCGGTGAATACGGCCAACAACCCTCTGACGGATATTCCAGCCCTGCAGATTCAGAATTATCTGCAACCTGTCTTGACTGGCGGGCCGAACGCCCAGGCTAATACTCCTTACATCCGCTTCATTCTTCCCTACACGGCCCTGGGGCGGCGGAATTTGATGCGGCTTTCGCTGCCTGTGGCCTCCTCCACTTGGAATCCGACGGCATCGGCGCTTGGGTTGGGTGATCTCACGATCTTCAGCATTCCCATCGTTGAGGTCGACGGCGCTCGCGCCGGGATCGGTCCTCTGCTCGTGATCCCAACCGCTACATCACCCGCACTTGGCCTGCAGCGCTGGCAGGTCGGCGGCCAAGGCATCTTCAGCAAGCCCTATCCATGGGGGCTCCTGGCCGCGCTGGTTGGCTATCAACAAACAATCGACGGCGCAGCCAAGCAGCTGGTGGTGCAGCCCTTCATCTTCAGGCAGATTGGTAATGGTTACTATCTGCGATCGAGTGCGATTGCCTCGGTGAGTTTCAGCGATCCCAGCGCCGTATTGCCGATCGGCTTCGGTGTTGGTAGGGCGCATCGCATCGGTAATGGGAATATACTGAATCTCTATGTAGAGCCCCAGGTTTCCGTGTTCACTCTTGGTGGACTGCAGCCGGCTTTTCAGGTGTTTGCGGGCTTCAACCTCCAGTTCACGCCGAAGCCTTGAGCGGGCCCGCTCAGCCCAGCCAGTGGGCCAGGCCGGTGCGGGCAAAGGCGGTGGCGCCCAGGCCAATGAAGCGATGGGCCCACCAGAACACCGCCACGGCGATGGCGATGCCCAGCTGGGCCGGGCGCAGGAATTCACCGAGCACCAGCTGCTGGCGGCCATCCAGCACGGCCCGGAAGGGAATCACCGAGGTGCTGGCCTTGAGCTCCTCGAAGGCCGCACCGAAGCGGTTGGCCAGCCGCCGGTCGCCGTTCCAGACGGCGAACAGGTGGTGGGCGATCAGGCCGGCGCAGGCGCAGAGGGTGAAGCTGGAGCCGATCCAGAGCAGGTGGGTGGCGCACCAGAGGATCTGACCCACCGCCTGGGGATGGCGGCTCACCCGGATGATGCCGGTGGCGTAGAGGCGCACCTGGGGTTTGAGCAGCGCCGGAATCTCCAGCAGGTTGTAGGTGGCGGGATAGAGAAACAGAAAGCTCACCGCCGTGCCGGCCCAGACCACGGGCACGATCCAGGGCTGGTCCTGCAGGTTCCAGAGGCGGATGCCGTCGTAGCGGTGGGCCAGGAAATAGCCGATCACCACCACCGCAGCCGGAATGCTCATCGCGGCGAACAGCAGGCGCCAGGCCCGTTCGCCGATTCGCTCCGCCCCCCAGGCCCGCAGGGAGGCTCCGCCGCTGTGGAGCAGGGCGAAGGCCAGCAGCAGGGCCAGCATCACCAGGCTGCTGTGGTGGGGGTTGGGGGATGCCATGGCGATGGCCGGGTTCATCGGGACTGGGGCGCCTGTGGCGGCCATGCTGCCCGGTTCTCCGCAGCCGCCGCGGAGGAAGGGCATCGTGTTCGACCAGCGGCATCGGCCCGGCACCGCCGCGCCAATCCCGGGTCGCCCCCCGGCGGCCAATCTCCTGTGGATGTGAAGCCGGCTTCGGCGGATTCAGCTGGCCCGCCTAGATTTGCTTTTCTGCTCGCCGGTGCCGGCCCCCCGGGCCCCTCCATGGCCGATCTGCCCTTCACCCTCGATCAGCTGCGCATCCTGCGGGCCATCGCCAGTGAGGGCAGCTTCAAGAAGGCGGCCGACAGCCTCTATGTCACGCAGCCGGCGGTGAGTCTGCAGATCCAGAACCTGGAGAAGCAGCTGGATGTTTCCCTCTTCGACCGGGGCGGGCGCAAGGCCCAGCTCACCGAGGCTGGCCATCTCCTGCTCAGCTATTGCGACCGGATCCTCAGCCAGTGCCAGGAGGCCTGCCGCGCCCTCGACGATCTCCACAACCTGCGAGGCGGCTCCCTGATCGTGGGCGCCAGCCAGACCACCGGCACCTATCTGATGCCGCGGATGATCGGCCTCTTCCGCCAGAAGTATCCGGATGTGGCCGTGCAGCTGCAGGTGCACAGCACCCGCCGCACCGGCTGGAGCGTGGCCAATGGCCAAGTGGATCTGGCGATCATCGGCGGCGAGCTGCCCGCCGACCTCAACGACATGCTCCAGGTGCTGCCCTATGCCAACGACGAGCTCGCCCTGGTGCTGCCACCCAAGCATCCGCTGGCCCGCCTTCCCGAGCTCACCAAGGACGATCTCTACCGGCTCGGCTTCGTGTGCCTTGATGCCCAGTCCACCACCCGCAAGATGGTGGACCAGCTGCTGATGCGCTCCAAGCTCGATGTGCTGCGGATCAAGATCGAGATGGAGCTCAATTCTTTCGAGGCCATCAAGAATGCCGTGCAGGCGGGCCTTGGGGCCGCCTTCCTGCCGGTGGTGTCGATCGAGCGGGAGCTGGCGGCCGGCACCCTGCACCGCCCCCAGGTGGCCGATCTGATGGTGCGCCGCCAGCTCAAGCTGATCAGCCATCCCGCCCGCTACTGCTCACGGGCGGCCGAGGCCTTCCGGCGCGAGGTGCTGCCGGTGTTCGCCAGCCCCGACAGCCCCCTGCGCCAGACCCAGCCCCGCGGTGAGTCGGCCGGAACGCCGGCGGCCTGAGCCCGCTCAGAACTTGTCGCCTTCCGGGGTCACGCCCACGGCGTCGTCGGCAGCTCCGGCCACCCCGGGGGTCTGGAATTTGTTGCCGGTGATGTCTGTTTGGTACACGCAGCGCACCACGGGCTTGTCGCGGATCGAGCCGATGTAGGCGAAGGTGTTCATCCGCTGCTTGCACTCCCGCATCTGTTCGGCGGTGACGGCCCCCTGTTTCTGGAGCACGGCCCAGTTCTCCCGACGGATCACGCAGCCCGCCTGCAGGGTGGGCTGGGTCACGAAGCTGCTGCTCGGGTTCATCGTGGTGTAAAGCTCCACGTCCATCACGAAGGCGCTGGCGCCCCACTGTTTGCAGAATTCCGGGTCGGGCACCGCCATATCGAGCTGCTGGCTGCTGGCGATGTTGCCCTGGTTGCCCTGGGTGGTGCTGGTCACGGCGCTGCCGATGCCGATGCCCACCACCAGCACGCCGGCCAAGAGCGCGGCGCCGCCCACGTTGAAGGGAGGCTTGCCGGAACCCTCGCCGTTGCCGCCGGGCCCGGGCCTTCCGGGGGGGCCACCATTGCCGTAACCCCGGGGAGGCATGCGTTCAGCATCCCGGTAGGGCGGCTCTTCAGAGCCTCGCCCGCCATAGGGATCCGGCCGCCGCCGCCGGCCATCATCGGCTTCGTCCGGGCGGGCGGGGCCGAAGCGGGATCGGGGATAACGCTCGGATCGGCCGTCGCCGCGGGAGAAGGTCACAGGGTTTCGCTGGTGCGGGGCAGGCCCATCGAATAGTTCAACACCCGGCTGTCGGGGTTGTAGCGGATCGCCCCGGCCTGGAGCAGGGCGCGGACCTCCCCTTCGAGCTCCGAGCCGATGCGGCGGAGGTTGTACTCATTGAGGTCGGCGCCGGCATGGTCGGCCACCAAGGCGCGGAAACGGCCCCGCACCGTCTCCAGGGCGGCATCGTCCCAGAGAAACTCGTTGTCGGGATCGATGTCCAGCGTGAGCTGGCCGGGATCGGCCACCAGATCACCGTTCTCCACCCGGGCCGTGAACAGCCGGATGTGCCGGGTGGTGGATTTCAACAGGGTGTCGGCCATGGTTCGGAACGGCTGGCTGGAGGGGAGGCGGGTTGGAGGAGAAAGATGGTGGCAGCGGACATCGCAGCCTGTCCTCGGCCTGGCTCGGCTTGGCTGACTTTAGGGAGGCCGAGCCGTCTCCAGCCGATTCCCGGCCGGTGGGTGTCGCCGTCGGGGAAGGGCGGCCGATAAGGTTGCATCCTGTAGAGGGTTGATCAGGATGCGTGTCGCCATTGCCGGAGCCGGTCTGGCTGGGCTTTCCTGCGCGAAGTACCTCAGCGACGCCGGCCACACCCCCATCGTGCTGGAGGCCCGCGATGTGCTGGGCGGCAAGGTTGCGGCTTGGCAGGATGCCGATGGCGACTGGTACGAGACCGGCCTGCACATCTTTTTCGGCGCCTACCGCAACATGCGCCGCCTGTTCGCCGAGCTGAACATCGAGGACCGGCTGCAGTGGAAGAGCCACTCGATGATCTTCAACCAGAAGGATAATCCGGGCACTTACAGCCGCTTCGATTTCCCCGACATCCCGGCTCCCTTCAACGGCGTGGCGGCGATCCTGGGCAACAACGACATGCTCACCTGGCCCGAGAAGATCTCCTTCGGGCTTGGCCTGGTGCCCGCGATGCTGCGGGGCCAGGGCTATGTGGAGGAGTGCGATCAATACTCCTGGACCGAATGGCTGCGCCTGCATAACATTCCCGAGCGGGTGAATGATGAGGTGTTCATTGCCATGGCCAAGGCACTGAACTTCATCGATCCCGATGAGATTTCCAGCACGGTGGTGCTAACGGCCCTGAACCGCTTCCTGCAGGAGAGCGATGGTTCGAAGATGGCCTTCCTCGATGGCAATCCGCCCCAGCGCCTCTGCCAGCCGATCGTGGACCACATCACCGCCCGGGGCGGGGAGGTGCATTTCGAAGCGCCGCTGCGCGAGATTGCGCTGGCCGAGGATGGCCGCGTGGCCGGTTTCCGCATTGGTGGCATTAAGGGCCAGGAAGGCCGCACGATCACGGCCGACGCCTATGTGAGTGCCATGCCAGTGGATCCCCTGAAGCTTCTGTTGCCTGATTCCTGGAAGAATCTTCCCTATTTCAGCAAGCTGGATGGACTCAATGGGGTGCCGGTGATTAACATCCACCTCTGGTTCGACCGCAAGCTCACCACGATCGATCACCTGCTATTCAGCCGCAGTCCTCTGCTCAGTGTCTATGCCGACATGAGCAACACCTGCCGCGAATACGAGGATCCCGATCGCTCGATGCTGGAGCTGGTGTTTGCCCCCGCCAAAGACTGGATCGGCCGCAGCGATGATGAAATTGTGGCGGCCACCATGGAGGAGCTGAAGCGTCTCTTCCCCCAGCACTTCACCGGTGACAATCCGGCCACGCTGCGCAAGGCGATCGTGGTGAAAACACCCCTCTCGGTCTACAAGACCGTTCCCGGCTGCCAGGCGCTGCGGCCGGATCAGACCAGCCCGATCGCCAACTTCTTCCTGGCCGGCGATTACACCATGCAGCGCTATCTCGCCTCGATGGAGGGCGCCGTGCTCAGCGGCCGGCTGTGCGCCGAGGCGATCGGTGCGGCCGAGTCTGCCGGCGTGATCGCCACTGGAGCAGTCACCGCCCCGGGATCTGCGCCAGCCGCCGCCGGTCTGGCTCCGGTCTGAGGTGACGCTCACCTCCCCACCCCTGGCAGCGGGCCTGGATGAGGCCTACGAGGCCTGCCGGCGTGAGACCGCCGAGTGGGCCAAGACCTTTTATCTGGGCACCCTGCTGCTGCCGCCGGCCAAGCGCCGCGCCATCTGGGCCATTTATGTGTGGTGTCGCCGCACCGATGAGCTGATGGACAGCCCCGCGGCCCAGGACCTGCCTCCCGCCACTCTGCTGGAGCGGCTTGATGCTTGGGAGGAACGCACCCGCGGCCTGTTCGCGGGAAAGGTGAGTGATCGCTTCGACCGGGTGATGGTGGACACGATTGAGCGCTTCCCCCAGCCCCTGCAGGCCTATCTCGACATGATCGAGGGCCAGCGCATGGATGTGGTGAAGCACCGCTATGCCGATTTCGCTGAACTTCAGCTCTATTGCTACCGGGTGGCCGGCACCGTGGGGCTGATGACCCAGGATGTGATGGGCCTCGATCCCGCCTACACCACCGCCCCCTGGAGCGAGCAGCCCGATCCCACCGAGGCGGCCGTGGCCCTGGGCATCGCCAACCAGCTCACCAACATCCTGCGCGATGTGGGGGAGGATCGCGCCCGTGGCCGCATCTACCTGCCCCAGGAGGATCTGGAGCGCTTCGGCTACAGCGAGGCCGAACTCCTGGCCGGCACCCTCAACGACAACTGGCGGGCCCTGATGGCTTTCCAGCTTGAGCGGGCCCGCGGCTGGTTCGCCCGCTCCGAGGCCGGCGTGCGCTGGCTTTCGGCCGATGCCCGCTGGCCGGTGTGGGCTTCTTTGCGGCTCTATCGCGGCATCCTGGCGGTGATCGAGCGCCACAACTACGACGTGTTCAACAAACGGGCCTATGTGCCCCGGGCCGGCAAGCTGCTCGATCTGCCGCTCAGCTTCATCGTGGCCCAGGCGCGCTGAGTTCTCCCTCGCCGAGCCGCCCCAGGTCTGCCTGCGCCAGAGCCGGGGCAAGAAGGCAGGCTCAGGCGCATAAACCCACAAATTTACAATCCCATTGAGCAATAATTGAACATTTACTGAATTGTGGTTTTGTTGGTTCCCGTTTCCAGTGCGGACTTTGGGCGTGGGCTGGTTGAGAATTGGTCTATAGCTTTCAAAAGCCATGCCAGTTCCTCAAGGTCTCCAGCTTCTTCTGGGTGATTACAACTTTCTCTTTACCCAGATCACCCTGCCGGGCAACCAGCCCGTCCTCCAGACGGATCCCACCGGTATCCGAAACCTGACGGGCGGCGGTAATAACGTGCTGAATCCCACCTGGGGAAGCGTTGATACGCCCTTTTTGCGTTTCACCTTCAACAGCTTTTATGGTGGTCTGCGAAACAGCGGTAACACCTATAGCGGCTTCGGCTCCAGCCTTGGACCCATCACCTTTGATTGGGGCCCCTCGGCGGCCGGTCTGGCCTACATGGGTTACACCACCCAGGGCGTTGCCAACAGCAAGGGCGTTGCCTTCAACAACGACACCAATTACGCCAAGCATTTCGGCGGTTTCACCAGCACGAAAACATCGGCACCGGGTGTTACGCCCGCTGTTTACAGCACAACCAGCGGCTGGGGATTCGATGCAGCCTATGTGGTCGATTATTCGGTTCGTGGTATCAACATCACCGATGCCACCCCCCGCATCATCAGCAACCTGATCAGCAACCAGGCGGATAAAACCCTCCTGCAGGTTCAGGATGATCCCTTCACCACCCCCGACGGACGCGCCAACCCACTCACCGGTCTTGCGAATCCCTTGCCTTACAGCATGTACCTGGCCTCCTGGGGCCAGTACTTTGACCACGGGCTCGACCTGGTTCTCAAGGGAGTGGACGGCAAGGTGTATGTGCCGATCCTGCCGGGTGACGACATGTACACCGGCCCCGGCCAATTCCTCACTGTTTCCCGCACCAACACCTACAACGTCACCATTCAGTCGGGCAGCTCTGATGCCCTGATGGCGGCCTGGGGTCTGAGTGACAACAACACGCCTGTCTTTGGAACGGTCACCAGCGGCAATGTGCTGAGCGGCCTCTACAGCGGTGGCTTGCTGCTCAATGGCATCCTGATCTCTTTCAACAACAACGACGCCAATGGCGTGGTGGCGGCGATCAACGGCCAGGCTCCTTTCACCGGCGTGAACGCCAGCCTGGACGTGAACAACCGCCTGGTGCTCGCACCCTTGAGCGGCGAAAGCCGCAACACCATCTCGCCTCCTACCGATCTCAGCCAGGAATACGGCTCTGCTCCCAGCCAGCTGGTGTTCATTTCTGAGTATGTGCTGATCAATGGTGTTCCCACCAAGACCGGCCAGCTTCTCAACCACAGTGTTAATGGCGTTGTGGATCTTGGCGGCGGTGGTTTTGGAACCCAGAGCCGTTGGTCCGATGTCAAGGCCAATGCTCTTCTGCTCGGCCTGACGCTGCACGATTACAACGTGGGTGACACGCCGCTGTTGAAGTTCAACGCCGATGGCAGCCTCTGGCTGGACCCCACCACCCAGACCGCCCGTTTCCTTGCGGTGAACAACACCACCGGTCTGCAGGTGGAGATCCAAGACACGGCGCTCAATCTTCTGGCCGCCAACAACCTCACCCTGCTTGGTACGGGACACGCCTTCCTCAACGATCGCGGCCCTGGCTCATTGGCCACGGACTTCGGCACCGCCCTCACGGCCGCCGGCGACAACCCGGCCAACTGGACAGCCACCGCGAGCGCCTTTTTCCCCCCTGGCGGCGCCACTTTCCAGCCCCTTGATGACCACCTGATCGCTGGCGACGGCCGCACGAACGAAAACATCGGCCTCAGCTCCATCCAGGAGATCTGGCACGGCGAGCACAATCGCAACGTTGAAATCATCAAGCAAACCTTCGGGCTTGAAAAGAATCTTGTTGCCGGCGTATGGGATGGAACTTACACGGCCTTCAGGAATGCAGAGGCCACAGCGGCGTTTGTGAACTCGGGTGTGATTCCAGTCGCCGATGTCTGGACAGGTGAGATGCTGCAAGCGGCGGCAAAGATTGTGACAGAGAGCACTTATCAGCACGTTATCTTCAACGAGTTTGTGCGTAAACTCAGCCCAAATGTTGCAGTTTTCCAAAGCTATAACATCAATCTTGATCAGGCCGTGTCAGCTGAATTTGCCGGCGCGGTGTACCGCTTCGGCCACTCGATGCTGGCGGAAACCCTGAATCTCAAGACGGCTGCTGGGGTGACCGAGAAACGGAGCCTCCTGGATGGTTTCCTCAATCCCACCAGCTACACCGCCACCACCGCCGCCGATCTGGCCCGCGGCCTCACCAATCAGGTGGGCAACCAAATTGATGAGTGGGTGACCGATACCCTTCGCAATCACCTGGTGGGCCAGAAGCTTGATCTGGCCACGGCCAACCTCGTGCGCGGCCGAGACAGCGGTGTGCCCAGCTGGAACGATACCCGCGCTTCCCTCTATCAACAGACAGGTTTGGTGAGCCTGGCTCCTTACCAGAGCTGGAGCGAAGTGGGTGTCAACCTGCTCCATGGCGAGGAAACCCTCAAGGAGTTCATCAAGGCCTACGCCCACGACGACATCCTCACCCGTTATTACGACCAACTGGGGGTCGCAGGCACCGATAAGCCGCTCACGAACACCCTGGCTGCCTGGGCTGATTTCCAGCTCAGCCAACCTGACACCAAGGGCATCGTTGGCACCGACGGCACCTACACCAACCTCAATGGTGGCAGCGGCGGTGTTGCGCCGGTTCCGGGTGCCTATTCCAAGGCTCTCTCAGCCGCCGCCGATCTGGCCATGGCCGACGGTGAGTGGATGAGTGCGGATGGTAACCAGGACTTCTGGAACATCGACCTCTGGTCAGGCGGCCTGGCTGAGGGGAAAGCCCAGGGAAGCATGCTCGGTACCACGATGGACTGCATCTTCTCGGTGCAGATGAACAATCTGCAAAATGCCGATCGCCTGTATTACATCACTCGCCTTGGTGCCGCGCAGAACATCCTGGTTTCCATGGATGAAATGACGCTTGCCGATCTGGTGATGCGCAACACTGGTGCCAAGCATCTTTATTCCGATATTTTCTCGGTTCCCGATAACGTTATTGAAATCAAAGATTATATCAATCTTGATGGCACTCCCAAGACTGGTACCACCTACGCCAGCATCCTGGCCCTGAAAGCCTCCGGTGCCAAGGCTGGTTGGGTGGGCAGCGTAGCCACCGGCTGGACCTTCACCGACAACCCCGGTGATTATCAAGACGCGCGCGGCGTTACCAATCCAAATGGGACCGGCAATGCCAGCAGCCTGATTGGTGGCACTGATTTCGCCGAGAAGATCAATGGTCTTGGCGGCAACGAAACCATCTGGGCCGATGGTGGTAACGACAGCGTGGAAGGCGGTGCCGGCAACGACTTCCTGCACGGCGGCGATGGTAATGATCTGATCACCGACCTTGGTGGCGATGACTTCCTCTGGGGTGATGCCGGCAACGACGTCCTCAAGGCTGGCGACGGCATCGACCAAGTGATCGGCGGAGTCGGTAACGACACGCTCTACGGCGGCCTCGGTGGCGATAATGTCAACGGCGGTGAAGGCGATGACGTTATCTATGGGGGCGACGGCAAAGTCGTAAACGGTGTACTGGATGTCACCGATGGCGCCGATGGCCTCAACGGTGGCCGCGGCAACGACACCATCTACGGCGGCGGTGGCAATGATGTGATCGATGGCGGTGACGGGGACGATCTGATCTACGGCGGTATTGATAACAATCTTTTGGATGGCTTCAGCGGCAATGACATCTTTATTGTGGATGCCACCCAATTCGGTTATCAGAATGCCTTCAATGGCGGCCTTGGTCATGACATCGTGGATTACCGCGCCAGCAACGGCCAGATCCTTGCTGGGGTGAAGGTGGGGGTCAATGTTGATCTCAGCAATGTTGGCGCCGGCATTGTGATCCCTGCAGGACGCAATGTGAAGGATGTCTTCCTCTCGATCGAAGAGGTTTTTGGCTCCGCTTTCAACGACACGATCACCACGGGCAATGCCATTCAGGTGGATGCGCTCGGCAATCCGATCCTTGGTCCTAATGGTCTGCCGCTGCCGGTTGATTCCACAGCCCGCGGCATGGCCGGCAACGACAACCTCACCGGCGGCCTCGGCAACGACACCCTGGATGGGGGTACCGGCAGCGACACCATGGCTGGCCTCGCTGGCGATGATGTTTACCTGGTGGATGCGGCCGGAGATGTGGTGATAGAGGCCGCTGCCTCTGGCAACGACACGGTGATCAGCTCGATCACCTACACCTTGGGTGCCAATCTGGAGAATCTCACCCTCGACGGTGTGGCTGCCATCAATGGCACGGGTAATGCCCTCAACAACGTGATCACCGGGAACGCGGCCGCCAACATCCTCGATGGTCTGGCTGGCGCAGACACGATGATTGGTGGAGCAGGCAATGACACCTATGTGGTGGACAACAGCGCTGATCAGATCATCGAGCTCGGCGGCGGTGGTACCGATTCGGTTCTTGCCTCAGCAAGCTATGTGCTTTCAGCCAATGTTGAAAACATCACCCTGACTGGAGCTGCCAACATCAACGCCACCGGCAATGCCAGCAACAACCTGATCACTGGTAATGCTGGCAACAATATCCTTGATGGTGGCGCCGGCATCGACACCCTCGTGGGTGGAGCCGGAGACGATACCTACATCGTGGACTCCACCACCGATGTGATCACCGAACTGGCTCTTGGCGGCACCGACACGATCCAATCCAGTGTCACCTTCTCTCTGGTTGCGCTGCCCAACGTGGAGAACCTCACCCTCACCGGCTTGGCGGCCATCGATGGCACCGGCAACGGGGCCAACAACGTGATGCTCGGCAACAGCGCCAACAACACTCTCAGTGGTCTGGGTGGTAACGACACCCTTGATGGTGGCGCGGGCACTGACACCCTGATCGGTGGCCTTGGCGATGATCTCTACATCGTGGACAGCACCACCGACACGATCACCGAGCTGGCTGCGGAAGGTACGGATACGGTTCAGGCCAATGTGACCTTCTCTCTGGCTGCCCTGGCCAATGTGGAGAACCTCACCTTCGCTGGGGTTGCGGCCATCAATGGCACCGGCAACGCGGCCGCCAACGTGATCACGGGCAACAGCGCGGCCAACATTCTCGATGGCGGTTCCGGCATCGACACCCTCGTGGGTGGAGCCGGCAATGACACCTACATCGTGGACAGCACCACCGATACGATCACTGAACTCGTCGGCGGCGGCACTGACACGGTGCAAGCCAGCGTGACCTACTCGCTGGCTGCCCTGGCCAACGTGGAGAACCTCACCCTCACCGGGGTTGAGGCCATCAATGGCACCGGCAACGCTGCCAACAACGTGATCACGGGCAACAGCGCGGCCAACATTCTCGATGGCGGTGCCGGCACCGACACCCTCGTGGGTGGAGCCGGCAATGACACCTACATCGTGGACAGCACCACCGACACGATCACCGAGCTAGCCGCAGAAGGGACCGACACGGTTCAGTCCAGCGTGACCTTCTCCCTGGCTGCCCTGGC
>Ga0209401_1001809_pt1 | contig 14036 bp, 10 predicted proteins | sample M_140807_MF_Meta_FD_187318 | JGI IMG/M metagenome (GOLD analysis project Ga0209401, IMG submission 187318) | Freshwater microbial communities from Lake Montjoie, Canada to study carbon cycling - M_140807_MF_MetaG (SPAdes) (version 2) | ecosystem: Environmental > Aquatic > Freshwater > Lake...
GTCCACTCAGAAGCGGTAGTTGATGCGGCTATAAAGGCCATTGTTGAGCAGCCAGCCTTCGAGCAGGTTGGCGGTGGAGCCGCCGAACTGGCTCACCCAGCCCAGTTCCACCAGCCAGTGCTGGCCCTGCAGCCAGCGCACCAGAACTCCCCCGGCTCCGATATCCCCGGAGATGGTTCCCTCCTGGAGGTTGGTGCTGACCCGGCCCGCCCCGAGGAAGGGCACCAGCTGGATCTCGGCCTGCCCGCGTTGCCAGGCGCTCCAGCTGAGTTCGGCTTCGCCGAGCAGGCCGCTGTCGCCGCTGATCACCTGGCCCGGCAGGCCCCGCAAGCCGTTGTCGCTGCCGAGGCTGATCCCCATCGCGCCGGTGAGCGGGGTGAGGGCCTGCTGGGCGGCCCCCTGCAGGGTCAGCTGCCAACGCCGTGCCGGGCGCCAGCTGCCGCTCAGCTGCAGGCCCAGCGCCCGGGACTGGCCGGGATCGATGCCGTAGAAGCCGAGGATCTGCAGCTGTTCGGAGCTGCTCAGGCCCGCCAAACCCTGGAGGCCGTAGGCGCTCCCGCTCCAGCTGATCCGCTCACCCCTTCCCTCCGCCGCCAGGCCGAAGCGCAGGAAGCCCGTGCGCAGCCAGCCGTCGCCGCCGGCTCCGAGCAGCAGGGGGAAGGAGCGGCCGCCGAGGTAGCCATCGGTGCGATTCACGCTCAGTCCCGCAAAGCCAAACCAGCGGCTGCTGAGGGTTTCGCCGAGGCTGTAATCGGCCTGGCCCAGGAACTGCAGCTGGCGGAAGGAGAGCTCCGGGCCGCCGCCCTCGAATTCGATCAGGTTGCGGCGGCTGGCGCCGAAGGCACCGCTGATCTGGAGCCGGTCGCCCAGGGGCAAGGTGTAGCTGATCGAGGCCAGGCTGTAGCCCAGGTCCGGCTGGCTGTCGCTATTCACTTCGCCGTAGAGGAGTAGGGCGTCGCCGTTGGTCACCAGATCGCCCTGCAGCAGCGTGGCCAGACCCCGGAACTGGCCGCTGCCCGGGCTGCCGTCGTTCCGCAGGGAGATGTCGCCCTGAAGCTTGCGCCGCCCCGCGTCGACCGTGATCAGCAGCACGGCGCGGGTGGGGTCACTGCCGAGCCGGTTCAGGCTGGCCTGGAGTCCCGCCACCCCGCTGAGGCGCTCCAATTGGGCCACCCGGGCCTCAAGGTCGGGTAGGCGCAGCACCGTGCCCTGCAGGGGCAGCAGCAGGTTCCGCAGCCGCCGGTTCAGCCGCTGATTGGGGCCCTCCACCCGCACCTCGGCGATCCGGCCTTCCACCACCTCCAGCAGGCCGGGCGGTGGTTCACTGCGGGTGTACACGCGGGTGTTGGTGTAGCCATCGGCGTAGAGCCGGCTGCTCAGGGCCGCCGCACAGGCCTGCAGCCGGGCAGCCGGATCCTGGATCTCACCGCAGGGGGCGAGGATCGCGCGCAGGGTGGCTTGGTTGTAGAGGGAGAGGCCCCTCACCTGGGGAAGGGGGGCCGGCCCCGGGGCCGTCGGGAGCGAGGGCCGGGAAGGAGCCCCTTGGGGCTGTTGGTCCGGGGATTGGATCGGCCGCCGCGGCGGGGCTACGGGGGCGATCCGATCCTGGGGTGGGGCCGGCAGACGGACCGGCCCCGGTTGCAGCGGCGGAGCAACGAGTTGGGCGAGCAGGAACGGAAGCACTCAGTATCTAGGTTGCAGGTTCTCCGTGGTCACGGAATCAATGGAATTGGCGGGTAACGGACGGCCATTAGGAAGCACTAGATGGGCGATCACGGTGCCGGGATTCTGTTCCGTGCCGTAAGGGTACTTGTCGTTGCCATAGGAGGCGAGGATTCCGAGCTGCTGGTGGTAGACAAAAACAATCTTCCGGTTCAGGGGGATCTCTGCTTTGTTGTTGATCTGGGGATGGACCGGGTTGGTTTTGCCGATGGAGCTGAGGGGTTGGCCGTTGAAGGTTCTGGTGCTTCCATCCACCACGATTTTGTCGCCGGAGGCATCCAGGAATTGGCCCTCGCTGCTCTGGATGAGGCGAGCCACGCCCTGGTAGCACGACTTGCAAGGAACCCCCCTTTTCAGATCCGATAGCGCCTCGCGCTGATCGGAAGGAACCGAAGGAACCCGATCGATGTTCACAGGCCCACGATTCGTTGGCCAGGGCTGAGCCACGGCATGGGGGCCCTGGATCAGGGCCGTGATCGCCTGCTGCAGCCAGCCGATCGCCCGGTTCCAGGCCGTGCTGGCGGGCCACCAGCGCTGCCAGGGTGCTTGAAGGTCAGCATGGGAGCCCAAGGAGAGATTGAGGAGGCTTTGGTTGCTGAGCGCGGCGACAGTGGTTGGGCAAGTGTTGTTCTGATCGCTGATCGGTTCATAAACACCGTCGTTCGGATTCGCTTGTCCGATCTTGTTGCCACCGAGTCCGGGGCCGCCACTCGCGGTGACCTGCAGGCAGCGGTCGATGTAGATCACTTCCGTGTATCCAGGGACCAGCTGCACGGTGTCATTTTCGAAGGTGAATGCATTTCTGCTATTCACGCAATCCGACGACCCGCCGTTTGTGTTGCAATTCGGTAAGTTGTTGATGGTGGCGTTCGTATTGCCGCCGATCACGTAGGTGTCGCCGCCGGCGCCGCCCTGCAGGCTGTTGCTGCCAAGGCTGCCGATCAGAACTTCCTGGTTGGCGGTGCCAGAGGCATTCAGGGTCACATTGCTGGAGCCCCTCAGGGTGAGGCGCTTCACGGTGCCGACGGGCATGATGGTTTGGAGCCTGAAGGTGGGGGGTGTATTGGGTGGGGTTTTAGGAGACCAGAAATAGGTATCTGTAGCGCTGTTAAATGGAGGCTTTTTCACGATGCAGACGGCACTGGAATTGGTGCAGTACTGGTTGTCTGCTCGCGCGGGTGGGGCGATCAGGCTGGCGAAGCCCAGACCGCAGGCCAGCAGCACGCCAGGGTGAAGCAGGGCAGCGGTGTTGTTCTGAACCGGGTTGGCGAGTGAAGGCATGGCGGATGGATGATCAGGAAGGTTTACGAACCAGGAATCGCGCCCAACACAGGGCAAGTGGCTTGTGCCGCGTGGCCTCACCAGGGACTGCCCGAGAGGGTCATGCCCGCCCAGAAGTAGGGATGGGCAAGGCCATTCGCCAGCCGCTGGCGGTCGCCGGGGGAGAGTCCGGCCACCAGGGGCTTGGCATCGGCGCCGACCAGCCGGTCGCCGTCGAGCCGGATCGTTCCCCGGCGGAAGGCCAGTCGGGTTTGCCGCAGGGCTTCGTCCTTCGGTAGGCCGCGGGCCAGTTGCCGGTAGAACTCCACGAAGAAGGCGGCGCTGGCCGCGTCGTCCACGAACCAGAGGGTGCCCAGGGCGCTGCGGCTGCCGGTGCGCAGGGCCAGGCCCACCAGGCCCAGTTCACTCTGTTCATCGCCCAGGGCCGTGCGACAGGCACTGAGGCTCAGCAGATCAAGGCGGCCCCGGCTCGGCCCCTCCCGCAGGGTCTTGGCGAGCTCGGAGAGGTTGAGGTCACCGGAGGCGGTGTAGAGGCGGGCCACGGTCGGCCGCCCCCCCCGGAATTCGGCGTGGGTGGCCAGGTGCACGCGGCGATAGAGGTTGGTGCCGGCGGCGCGCAACAGGCTGCGGTCGCTGAAGGCGCTGTCGAGCAGGAGATCGGAGCTGTTCTCCGCCGCCAGGGTCTGCAGTTCCTGGCGCACCAGGGGCAGCTCGGCCAGGCCGTTGGCAAAGCGGCTGCTGCCGCCCAGCAGCATCTTGCCGCTGGTGGGCTCGGCGCTGCTCGCCAGGCCGGTGAGGCCCAGGGAGGGGGTGAGGGTGAGGGCGTAGGCATCCCCCAGGAGCACGCCGGGGGCCACCGGCAGGGCCGCGTAGGGAACCGCCTGCAATCCCCGGTCCACGCTCAACAGCAGGGCATTGATGCCGTCCCGCCGGAGGGTGGGGAGCAGGGGCTGCAGCAGCAGCCCCGAGAGCTGGGAGGCGGCTGAACCGGTCGCCTCAAGCCCCGGTTCCTCCATGCGGCTGAGTTGCTGCTGGAACTGGGCGATCAGCCTCCGCAGCCGGGCTTCCGGCACCTCCACCCGCCATCCCTCCATGGCGCCCTGCGGGGGCAGATAGAGCAGATCGAGCGCGGCGGTTCCCTTGCTGCCGGGGGTGAGGCTCAGCCGCACGATGGCGGGTCGGTAGGGCTGGCTCTGCTGCCGCCCCAGGTTGGCGCTTTGGGTTTGCAGCTGCTGCTGCAGCCATGCCGTGGTCGGAGCCTCTCCGGCGGCCGTTGCCGTGAGCCCCAGGCCGGCCAGGGTTTCCCGTTGGCCCCGCTGCTCCGATTGGGTGAATTCCCGGCTCGCTGCCGCGCCGTCGAGCGTGGCCTGGTTCAGGGTGCCAACCGTGGTGGTTGGGTCGCTTCGGGTGGCCTGCGGCTGCTGGACGCGGCCGCTGAAGGCCTCGCTGGCAGACAGCGGGCTGCCGCTGAAGGTCAGGGCCACCGCCCCAACCGGGTCAGCCACCGGCTGATCCGGCGCAACCTTGCGTCCCGCCCGGGATTGGGGCAACGAGGCCGCCCGTTCCTGGCCCACAACGGCGACCAGTTGCTCCTGGGTTGGATCGGTCTGGGTCGTTACCTTGCCTTCGGGGGTGACCGTCACGATTACTTTGCGGTCGTTGATCACCACAACAACCGTCTTGTCCACCACCCCCACATCTCGACTTTCCGTGGTGAGGCGCGCCAGCACGGGATCCTCCGCCGTGATTGGCCCTGTCAGACGATCGGTGCCCTGCGGATCACCCAGCGGTCCGGGGCCACTGCGTTGGCTGATTCCCTCCAGCTGCGCTTCGCTTCCCCGCACCACAACGCTCCCCTGCAGGTCTGCCGGGGTGCGCGAGGTGAGCTGCATCGATCCCCCCTGGCCGCCATCCACCTGGCTGCCCCGGATGATCAGCTCCGCCGCGCTCCAGAGCTCCATCTGGCCTGGCCGGCCCACCGGCAGGGTTGCCGAGTCGTCGAAGGGGTTGAGGTAGGTGGGGCTGGTGGCCGGATCGCTCCGGTTCAGCAGGGTGGAAGCCTCCACCAGCAGGGGTGCGCTGCTGGAGCGGTTCACCAGGCTGAGCTGGCCCCCGAAGGCCTCCAGCTTGTTCGGGGAGTCGGGGGCGTGGCTGCCGGCATTCAGTTGGGCATTGTTTTGCACCTGGATCCCCCCATCGCTCACGAGGGTGATGCGTCCCTGGGGGAACTGTCCGATCGGATTGAAATCGTTGTCGAACAGGGTGGAGACGGAATCGCCGTCGTCATGGAGGTCAAAGAAGGGGAGGGGGTCGTTGTCGGTGGGCGGAAGGTAGAGGAGGCCGAACAGGGGTCCCTGGCCGGTATGGGTCAGCGCTTCGAGGCGGCTGTTGTCCACGCTGATCGGCCTGTCCAGGGCTGTATTCAGCAGGGTGATTTCGCCACCGGCGAAGGGGCTGAGGATGGTGAAATCGATCGTGGTGCCGTCGAGGCTGGGGGCATGGCCGCTCTCCACCAGCAGCTGGCTGTTCTTGATTGTGATTCCCCCGGCACTGGCGATGCGGATGTCGCCGGAGCCGGCGCCGCCCTGGGCCGAGAGGGTGCTGGTGTCGATGTGGATGCCGTCGGTGGCGGTGGAGCCCCGCGCCACCAGGCCGACGTTGCCGGCGAGGTTGGCGCTGGCATCGGCGCGAACCTGGGCATTGGAGATCCGGATCGCCCGGTCGCTCTCAAGCAGCACGTTGCCGCTGGTGTCATTCAGGGCGATTGTCTTCGGCTCTGGCCAAGGCTCTCCCCGGCTGGCCACGGCCTGGCGGAGTGGTGCCAGATTTTGGCCGGCCACGATTTCACTGCCCTCGCTGAGGCTCAGATCGGCCTTGGAACGGAGATGGATTAGCGGGGTCTGAACCAAAAAAAGACCTGGGAAGAACTCCGGGGAGGCCGGTGTCAGCAGGTCGGCCAGGCTGTGCACATCCAGGTCGAGACGGCTGGCCTTCAAGCTGATGGCGCCATTGGGCGCGGTGCTTTCCAGCCGGATCAGGCCCTTCGGGGCCTCGATCGTGGTGTTCTCCAGGTCCACCGACCCCCCGAACACCTGCACCATGCGGCCCTGCAGGGAGCTGCCGCCCAGACGGATCGCCCCGGCTGGCTGGTCGCCCGGGGGGAAGGTCTGCAGGGTCACCAGGCCCCGCTGCCCCGGCACGCCTGCGCCCAGTTGCAGGTCGTTGAGATCCATTCGCAGGGCCCGCAGGCTCACCTCCTCGCCGGCCTGGAGCCTGCTGCCGGCCCCCGCCACCGCCCGCACCTCCGTTTCGGGAGCCTGGATCAGCAGGGAGCGTTCCACCTGAATCCGGCCCCCCTCGAGCACCACCGGGCCGTTCGCCGCCAGACCCAGCTCCTGCAGGGTCCCCAGGGAGAGTGTCGCCGGCTGGCTGGGATCGGGAACGCCGTTCAGGCCAACAGCCTCCTCGGCCGTGGTGCGGAGCACATTGAAGCCCTTGCCATCGCCCAGATTGAGGCTGGTGGCCGTGCTCAGCATCAAGGTGTTCACGGGGGAGAAGCTGGCGCCACGGCCGAGCCAGATCCCCCCGGGGGAGAGCCAAAACAGGTTCGCCGCTTCGCTCAGGGCCAGGGGCTTGTTGAGGAAGGTGCCCTGGGGATGGGTCACCCCCACGACCACGTTGGTGCGGCCGCGGTTGTCGATGGTCACACCGCTCACCCCCTGGCGGGTGTCGAACTGGCGGAAGCGGTAGAAGCCGTTGGAACCGGCGCCGATGCCCCCATCCACCCGGCAGGCGCCCGCCTGGCAGCTGCCTCCATCCGTGCCGTTGACCCGGGTGTTCAGGCCTCCCCCCACCACCTGGGCGCTGGCCGGGGCGGCGAGGCCGGTGAGCAGCAGGGCGAACAGGCGCCGACCCAGGCGCGGGGGGTGGATGGCATCGGGTCGGGTGGGGGGAGTCATGGGTCGAACACGCAGCCAGGGGATGTCTGTTGATTCGGCCGGCGATAGAGGTGGAAATCGAGCGGGAAGGATCAGGATCGAGCGCCTAAGGCCGCTTAAGACGATCAGCAGTGAATTTGTCCAGATTATTATGCAGCATTTAAGCTGTGAGACGAGTCACTGCATGCTTGCTAGCGCTGCATCAGGGTAGGGTGCAGGCATCGCTTTCGGTTACTCAATGGAAGCCCCCCGCTTTTTTTTTTTAGGGGGGATACTTTGAGTCCCCGTCTGAGTTCACGGTTCGAAGCTCCTATGACTGCGAGTTCTGGTGAGGCTGCTGATCAAGTCCATGTCGTGTCCGACTCGATCACCCCGCTTCCTCTCTAAGTAGCTCCATGTTCGATCTGGCTCGCTACGCCCTTTTCGCCGATCTCTCAGAGGAGCAACGGCACCAGTTGCTCGATCGGCACAGGATGGTGCGCTTCATGGCTGGCCGGCCCCTGTTGAGGGAGCGGGACGAAGGGGACTGCCTGTTCCTGTTTTGCCGTGGCATTGCCAAGGTTCGGAGCATCGATGCCGAGGGCCGGGAGTCGGTGCTGTCCCTGCTGGGGCCGGGGGATCTCTGTGGTGAGATGGCGATCCTGCAGCAGTCCAGCCGCAGCGCTGATGTGATCTGCCTCACCGACAGCGAGCTTGTGCTGCTGCAGGGGGCTCCTTTTAGGGCCATGCTCCACCAGGAGCCCCGTCTGGCCCTGTACATCGCCCGGCTGCAGGCAGGGCGGCTCCAGACCCTCAATCGTCGCTTTATGTCGCGGGAATTGAGTGCGGCGGCCCGGCTGTTGGAGGTGCTTGAGGAGCTGGCCATGCGCACCGCGACAGGTGCTCTGCCCACCGCGCCGATTCCGCCCCTGCCCCAACGGGAACTGGCGGCCCTGTCGGGCCTCGCCCGCGAAACCGCCTCCCGCACCCTGGTGCTGCTGCGCCGCCAGGGTTTGGTCGAGCAGATGGAGGGGGGGCGGTTGCGTGTGGTGGCCAAGGAGGAGCGGGAGGCCGTGGTTAGCTCTTAGTGGCCCAATCCGCTCGCCATTCCTAGCCTTGGCTTGGGCCAGATCCCTCCCAGCCGGACCATGACCCACGGGACCGATCCAGTTCCCCTCCCACCGATTGCGCCATCCCCGCAGGACAGCGCCGAAAGCCGGGATGCCTTGGTGGGCATTCTTGGCGTGGCCACCGCCCTCAGCGGCGCTTCCGATCTGAGCTCGCTGCTGCACCTGATCCTGCGCACCAGCCGTCAGCTCACGTCCAGCGACGCCGGCAGCATCTATCTGGTGGAGCGTCCCGATCGCCGCTCCGATCCCCAGCCGGGCGAATCGTCGTCGGCGGCGGTTGGCGAGCCGGAGCCCGCCGCCGCTGCCCGGCTCTGGTTCGCCGCCTCCCAGAACTCCAGCCTGGAGCAGCGCGCTCGGGCGGAGGGTGAGGCCGCCGGTGTCCAGTCGGCGAGCGTGGAGGATTGCCTCCTGAGCATCCGCTTCCCCCTCACCCCCCGGCGCCTGGTGGGCTGGTCGGCGCTCACCGGCGAGGTGCTCAACATCGCCGATGTCTATGCCCTCGATCCCCAGCTTCCCTATGGCTTCGACGCCAGCGTGGATCGGGAGCTCAACTACCGCGCCGTGTCCATGCTCACGGTGCCGCTGCGCTCCACCACGGGCGAGGTCGTGGGGGTGCTGCAACTGATCAACCGTCGCAGGGAGAACGATGGAACGCCCCTCACGGCCGCCAATGCCGTGGCCCGCACCCGTCCGTTTGATGGCTTCGACCAGCGCCTGATCGAGGCCCTGGCCAGCCAGGCGGCGGTGTGTGTGGAGCGCACCCGGCTGATCGAGGACCAGGCGCGGCTCGTGGAGGCGATCATTGCCCTGGTGGCCGGCGCGATCGACGCCAAGAGTTCCCACACCGGCGGCCATTGCGCCCGGGTGCCCGAACTGGCGCTGATGCTGGCCCGCGAAGCCGAGAAGGAATCCAGCGGGCCGTTGGCCTCCTTTGGCTTCGCTTCGGAGTCCGAATGGCGGGAGTTCCGGATCGGTGCCTGGCTGCATGACTGCGGCAAGGTCACCACACCGGACTTCGTGGTGGACAAGGCCACCAAGCTCGAAACCCTCCACAACCGCATCCACGAGATCCGCACCCGGTTTGAGGTGCTGCTGCGCGATGCCCGCATCGTCCGGCTGGAGGGGGAGCTGGCGGGCGGTGATCCCGAGCTGCTGGAGCGGGCCTACCGGGAGCGCAAGGCGGAACTCGAGGAGCAGTTCGCCTTCGTGGCCTCCTGCAATGTCGGCCAGGAGGGGATGGAACGGGATCGAATCGAGCGGCTGCGGCAGATCGGATCCCAGCGTTGGCTGCGTCACTTCGATGACAGCCTGGGCCTCTCCTGGCAGGAGCTGGAGCTGCGCCGGCAGCCGGAGGGATCAGGGGATCCAGCTGTTGATCCCGGCGTGGCAGGGGCGGCTGGGGCCTCGGGAGGGCTGAAGCGGCCGGTGCCCGAAGCCCTGATGGCAGACCAGCCCTGGCATTGCATTCCCCGTCGTGCTGCCGATGTTCCCGATTCCAGCCATGGCTTCAACATGGTGGTGCCGGAATTCCTCTACAACCATGGCGAACTGCACAACCTGAGCATCGTTGCCGGCACGCTGAATACCGAAGAACGCTATAAAATTAATGAGCACATTGTTCAGACCATTTTGATGCTAGAGGCCCTGCCATTTCCATCGGATCTGTCCCGGGTGCCCGAGTATGCCGGCACCCACCATGAGGCGGTGATTGGCACGGGTTATCCCCGGGGATTGAAGGGTGATCAGCTCTCCATTCCTGCCCGAATCATGGCGATCGCCGATGTCTTTGAGGCGCTCACCGCACCCGACCGCCCCTACAAGAAGGCCAAGACCCTTTCCCAGAGTGTGGCGATCCTGGCCGGCTTCCGGGACCGGGGCCACATCGATGCGGATCTGTTCGAGCTGTTTCTCCGGCGCGGTGTGCACCGGGTCTATGCCGAGCGTTTTCTGCGGCCGGAGCAGATCGACGACGTGGATGAAACGGCTTATTTGAGCTGATCGCCGTCCGGTTGGATCTCCGGTTGGATCAGGCGTCTCGCCGGCCCTGGAGCGCGGCGCGCACCGCTGCCTCCAGGGCTTGCGGGTTCCCGCTGTTGTCGATGCGCCTCTCCACCAACGGGCGTTTTCGCGCCAGGGGCCACTGGGCGGCGACCCGGGCGCGGGCCTCGGCCGCGCTGAGCCGATCACGGCCGATCAGCCTCTCGAGCTGCTGATGGTCGTCGCAGTCGACCAGCCACACCTCGCTGCAGAGGGATTCGAGCCCTGCCTCGAACAGCAGTGGCACCATCAGCACCACCGTGGGCGCCTCCGCCAACCGTTCCAGCTCCGCCGAGAAGCGTTGACGCACCAGCGGATGCACCAGATCTTCCAGCCAACGGCGCTCGAGGGGGTCGGCGAACACGATCCGGCCCAGGGCGGCCCGGTCGATCGCCCCGCCGGCATCGCTGTTCGGGCCAGGGCGAGGGCTGCCGCCGAGCTCCTCCGCTGGCGGCACCTCAGCGCCTGGGCGCACCTTGGCCCCGTAGCGCTCCAGCACCGCCCGGGCGCCGGGGCTTCCCGGGGCCAGGGCTTCGCGGGCGAAGCCATCCGCATCGAGCACCGGCAGGCCATGGCGATCGGCCAGCAGGCCGGCCACCGAGCTCTTGCCGGTGGCGATGCCGCCGGTGAGGCCGATCCGCCGTTGCCGGCCGGCCCAGCGGGGCCGGTTGAGCTCCTCCAGCCGCGCCGGCGGCCCCCCCCTCTCGCCGTCCACGTCCTCTGCCTCCACGCCTGATGCCCCTCGATAGGGTCAGTGTCGCGCTGTCGTCGGCCGTGGGCGGCGTTTTCGAAACGCGGTTGGCTACCAGTGCCTTCGGGTTCGCGCTCCTGACCTCCAGCCCATGCCCCCGTCCCAGCCCAGGGGAGGATGGCGCCAGCCCGATCCCCTTCGCCGTGGTTTCCTCCGCGTTCGCTCCTGGCTCCTGGCAGCCGATCTCCGGCGGCCTCACCGCCCCCCGGGGCTTCCTGGCGGCGGGCATCACGGCGGGCCTCAAGCCCTCCGGCAACCCCGACCTTTCGCTGTTGCTGGCCCCCGAGGGGGCGGTCTGCGCCGGCAGTTTCACCACCTCCCTGGTGCGGGCCGCCTGCGTGGACCTCTGCGCTGAGCGGCTGGCGGCCCGGGGCGGCCATGCCCGGGCGGTGCTCACCAATTCCGGCCAGGCCAATGCCTGCACCGGCGAGCGGGGCCTGGCCGACAGCCTCACCGCCACCGCCGCGCTGGCGGAGCGGCTGGGGCTGGAGCCGGAGCAGGTGCTGATCTGCTCCACGGGGGTGATCGGCGTGGCGATCCCGATCGACACGCTGGTGGCGGGCCTCGATCCGCTGGTGGCGGCCCTGGGCCCGGAGGGGGGCGGGGCAGCGGCCCGCGCCATCCTCACCACGGATATGGTGGAGAAGCAGATCGCCCTGGAGGCCAGTCTTGGCGGCCGGCCGGTGCGGATCGGCGGCATGGCCAAGGGGTCCGGGATGATCCACCCGAACATGGCCACGATGCTGGGCTATCTCAGTTGCGATGCCGCCGTGCCCGCCGAGGTGTGGCAGGCGATGGTGAGCCGGGCGGTGGCCCGCTCGTTCAATGCGATCACGGTGGACGGGGACACCAGCACCAACGACACCTTCCTGGCCTTCGCGGCCGGCGAACCGTTGGCTGCCGAGCATTGGGAGGCGCTGGAGCAGGGGGTCACGGCGGCGGCGCAGCACCTGGCGCGCGCCATCGCCCGCGACGGTGAGGGGGCGACCTGCCTGATCGAGGTGCGGGTGGAGGGTTGCGCCGATGACGCCGGCGCCCGCACCATCGCCCGCACCGTGTGCGGTTCCTCGCTGGTGAAGTGCGCCATCCACGGCCGCGACCCCAACTGGGGCCGGATCGTGGCAGCGGCGGGTCGGGCAGGGGTGCCCTTCGCTCCTGAGGCGGTGGCCCTCTGGCTGGGCGAGCACCAGCTGATGCAACGGGGCCAGCCCCTGGCCTTCGATCGCCCGGCCGCCAGCCGCTACATGAAGGACCGCGCCGCCGGCGCCTACCTGGGGTCCGATCCCGCCAGCGGCGACAAGGTGGCGATCCGCCTGCTGGTGGGTGAGGGGCCCGGAGTGGGCACCGCCTGGGGCTGCGACCTTTCGGATCAGTACGTGCGGATCAACGCCGATTACACGACGTAGGGGCCACTCCGTTCTGCTCTGCCGCAAGTTCGTGCTCCCTGGGGCGCTGCCGCAAGAGCTCAGGGGCGGCCCGAACCTGGGGTGATTCATGGGCTGGCGGTAGCCGGGAGCTGTTTCTAGTGGCCGGAAGGCGCGCCTATTGGAAAGCAAACCATTCGAGGCGTTGAGCTTCTCCCGCCGGGCTGGTCTGCACCAACTCCACACCCTTCACGGTTCCGTCGGCTTTGTACCAGGGGTCCAGGCAGAGGGCCGAGAAGACCTGCCGCGCTTCCTCGAGGGTCTGAAAATCCCCGACCGGCACGACACCCCAGGAATCGTGGGTGCGGATGCTGAACGTCATGGCCACCGGTGTCGACAAGCCGTTGTGGTGTGTCGGGCCCATGGCCCTGGAGGTCGTTCAGCACGTATCGGGCAGGATGGGTCCCGCGCCATTCCACCCCCACCCCCCTGCGTCCATGGTCGCGGTTCACTCCTCCCGTTCCGCCGCCCGCCGCGACTGGCGACACTGGCTGGCCCTTGGCGTGTGCTTTGGGCTCGGCCATGGCATCGCCGATCGACTGATCCGGTCCCAGGGCGATGGGGGTGGTCCCGCCGGCCACCAGAACTTCGGGGTCCAGGCTTTCCCCGGTGAGACCCTCGAGGCCCTTCGTCGCCGTCACGGCGATGCTCCCAAGGATGTGGTTGTCGATTTCGCTGCCCTGGAGCAGGAGAAACGCAACCAGCAGGATCAGGCGAACACCGGCAAAGACCGCGCCGAGCTGGAGGATCGCCAGCGAGCTGAAGCCCGGCAGGCCCAGCAGGAGGCGGAACGGGCCCGCCTCGATGCCCTTGATGGGGCATCCCCCCCACCCCTGCGGCCCGGGGGAACCACGGGGCTCGAGTCGCTGCCCCAGCCCCCCACCCCCGATCTCGAGGTTCCCGCCCCCTCCAAAGGCTCCAACCCCGAGCCGGCCGCCGGCACAGGCCTGCAGCTGCCCGCCCTGCCGGAGGCACCGCCTGCCCCGACCCCCGCAGCCCAGCCCTGATCTGCCACAGTTCCAGCAGCACAATGGCTTGAGCAGCCGGATCCGCCCATGAGCGCCCCCCAATCCCTGCTGCAGGCGGCTGCAAACCGGCTGGCGGCCCGTTTGGGCAGCGGCTTGGCCGACACCGCCGCCAGCCTCACCCTGCTGGCCCAGGACGCCCCGGCCCGCCTCCAGCAGGAATTGAGCCTGTTTTGGCAGGAAGTGGAACAGGAGGCGGCTCGGCTGGATCGGGAAGATATGGCATCGCCGCAGGGTCCGGCGGATGCGGGATCGGGCCCTGGCCGGGGTGTCTGGAGTGGCTTCTCCAACGGTGGTGGTCCGCCCACCGGCTCGGCCGGTTCGGATCCCCAGGAGGCGATCGATGCCCTGCGGGCCCAGGTGGCCCGGCTGGCCGTTCGCCTGGATGCTGCCGCGACGAACGGCCGATCCGGCGCTGCAGGCCACCCTTCCGGCGGCCCGTCGGGATCTTCCGCGTTTCAGGCTCCAGGGCCCTCCACCTGATGACCACCCCCCCGGCTCTCCCCTGGGGCGCCCGCCTCTGGCGGCCCCTGCGCATCTGGCGGGTGGTGATCCAGCTGTTGGTGGGCCTCTGGTGGGACAGCCGCCGCTGGAGTTACCCCGAAGGTTGGAGCGCCGAACGGCTGGCGGTGCGCCGCCGCCGCCAGGCCCGTTGGCTCACCGCCGAATTCCTGGGCCTGGGCTCGGCCTTCATCAAGCTTGGCCAGATCCTCTCGGCCCGGCCTGATGTGTTCCCCGCCGAGGTGGTG
>Ga0209401_1001811_pt1 | contig 14017 bp, 17 predicted proteins | sample M_140807_MF_Meta_FD_187318 | JGI IMG/M metagenome (GOLD analysis project Ga0209401, IMG submission 187318) | Freshwater microbial communities from Lake Montjoie, Canada to study carbon cycling - M_140807_MF_MetaG (SPAdes) (version 2) | ecosystem: Environmental > Aquatic > Freshwater > Lake...
AACGTCAGAATAAAATTTCCAATTTATTTTTCCTAACGTCAGAATAAAATTTCCAATTTTATTCTTCCTAACCTCAGAATAAAATTTCCAATTTATTTTTCCTAACGTCAGAATAAAATTGAATTCTAAACATTCTGAAAAACCAATAAAATATAAAAAGGTATGCACGTATAGCTCAGTTGGTAGAGCATCGCTCTTATGAAGGACATTGATTCTTTAGCAAGGCGAGAGTCCCGGGTTCGAATCCCGGTATGTGCAGATCTGGTCGATGGGTACCATAAACCTATCACTATACATGGGTGGCCGAGCGGTTAAGGCGACAGGCTTAAGTTAGTGTTGACATTGATTGACAATAACAAGAGATCTGTTGGAGCAATCTTCAGGGGTTCGAATCCCCTCCCATGTAAAACTTAATTTAAAACAATCAAAACAATTCAAAAATATTCCCTTTTATTTTATTATTATAATATATGATTATTGCTAGTATTGGATCCAATTGTGAAGTCGGTATAATGATTAATAAATTTTATGATAATCAAATATACTCTCATTTATTCAATTGGACTAATATTAAGATAGATAAACTTTGTTTAATTTTAGATAATATTCATATTCTTTCTGATTTAAATAATTATAAATTTATTATTAGATTATTCGAAGGTGAACTTTATAAATTAACAATAAATACTCTTGATTCATTATCTATAATTGATCTTCAAAAATATACTAAGATTAATATTGATTTTGAATTTTATTATAATAATGAACTTTACTTTTGGAGTCATGGTTTATCATTTGTAAATAATGATTTTAATATTCAAAATTATAATACATATATATTAGAAATACAAAGCAAAATAGAACATCTTGTTAAAAAAACGTTATATTTGTTTTCATCAAATGAAGAAACATTTATTTATTTAAAAGCACTAAAAAATGAATATACAAAACAAGATTTTATTAATTTATACTCTTCTATTATTAAAGATAATATTCATCTAGGTATTATATTTGAAAAAAATGATGATTATAATTCTAATGATTATCAACTAGAATTAAAAAATACTAAATTATTAGGTGTTGATCAATTAACACCACATAAAAATGCAATAGATTACGTAAAATATAATACAGAACCACTTTATAAAATTTTATTTAATTTATAAATATAATGAAAAAAGAAAATAAATCTCTCTATAGCGATGATCATCCAGAAACATCAACTAAAGGTACTGGTTTCAAAGACAAGCAAAAAGCATTAGATACATTAAAAATAATTAAAAACAGAGATATGACTTATCAAAAACAGGTAGTAACAACAATGTATAATAGAGCAAAATATCATCCATACCAAACTCCTGAAATGAGAGAGGCAATGAAAGTTTATGATGAATGGTTAAAAAAACATAAATAATTAAATAACCAGTCTATAAATATCGTTATTATTATTTCTCATACAAATAATATCATTTACTTTTGCACGTAATTTAATTGATAATTCATCATTTACTGATATTTTATTCATATGTGTTTTATATATTTGTTTATAATTATATAAAATATCTGATTTTTCATGTTCTTTTACTAAACGTGCTGGTCTATAATGGATATCTAATTTTTCAAAAGACATTATATATAATAATACTTTATAATAGTTTATATATTTATTTATGTATTTCTGAAATTAGTATAATTAAACAAATAACTATATATTTAATAAATAAAATGAACCAAATAATAGAAACCCTTTCCTTTGATGATGTTTTAATTTCACCAAGATCTTCTGATATTACCAGTAGAAAAACAATTTCATTAAAAACAAAATTAACAAATAAAATTTCATTAAATTTACCATTAATTTCATCACCAATGGATACTATTACTGAAGATAAGATGGCAATTGAAATGGCATTAAATGGAGGATTAGGGATCATTCATCGTTATAATACGATAGAACAACAAGTAGAAATGGTTAATAAAGTAAAAAGATATTTATCATATATTATAACAAATCCATATACTATATTAGAGACAGAAACAGTACAAGATTTATTAAATAAGATTAAAGAGTATAGTGTTTATAGTTATTTAGTAACAGATGATCAAAATACGTTAAAAGGTATTGTAACAAAAAGAGATTTAAATGCGCATATAATTAGTAAAAAAGAAAATAACATTAAAATAACAGAAATAATGACACCACAAATTAAATTACATTGTATGTATAATGGTAAATTTTCAAGACAAGAAGTAATTGATTTGATGAATAAATATAAAATAGAAAAAGTACCTGTAACAGATATTAATTATAAAATCAAGGGTATGATTTTATATAAAAATTTGATGGATTATGAAATGAATAAAAATATATATTCTCTAGATCCTCAAGATAGATTATTAGTTGGTGCAGCGGTTGGTATTGTAGGTGATTATATGGAACGTGCAAAACAGTTAGTAACAGCGGGGATTGATATTTTATGTATTGATGTTGCAAATGGATTTAATAAAACAGTATTAAATGTAGTGAAAGAATTAAAGGAATTAAATGTAGAAATTATGGTAGGAAATGTTTGTAATCCAGAAGGATTTAAATTTTTATGTGAAGCGGGTGCAGATTGTATTCGTGTTGGAATTGGAAATGGATCAATTTGTTCTACACGTTTAGTAACAGGTGTCGGATCTGGACAATTTACTGCACTGATGTCTTGTAGAAAAATTGCACGAGAATATAATGTTGGAATGATATCTGATGGTGGACATTTAGGAAAAGATGGTAATATTGCTAAAGCACTTGTAGTTGGATCTAGTGCAATGATATTAGGAAAAACATTAGCGGCAACAGATGAAACACCTGGAAGAATTATTAATAGAAATAATCGTCGTGTTAAATATTATCGTGGAATGGCATCTGCGATGGCGATGGTATCTAAAGCAGAAATTTCCAAACAAGAATATAATGAGAATCAAACTAGTGAGGGTGTTGATATGGAAATTGAGATTAAAGGTCCAGTAAAAAATATTGTAAAACGAATTGAATCTAGTATTAAATCAACAATGAGTTATATTGGATGCAAAGATATTGATGCGTTAAGGAGTATTGAAGATGAATTAGTATATTATAGACAATCAGTTGGAACGATGTCAGAGACATCAATTAGAGGTAAGACGTTATAATTAATAAGTTAAACTCTAATTATTTTACTATGATAATCATTTTTTGTTATAATTAAAAATAAAACACTAGTTGTTATAGTTCCATATACAAATCCATTAAAAAATCCATCATTATAAACTTGTTGCATATATTTAGATAATATATCAGAGAAATTATTAGTATCTTGAGGATTGTGTGGCGGTGTCATTTTTATACTTTAATTAATTATTATTCTTTATTTGAAGATAAAAATTGATAATATTTAGTTTAAAGCTTCAGAAATATTCTATAAAAAAACCTATTTTGGGTATTTTTATAGGCTATATAAAAAAATATCTATATAAAAGACAAATGGAGAAAAATATCACGAAATATACGTGTGATAAATGTGGAAAAGAATTTAAACAAAAAAGTCATTATACCAGTCATTTAAATAGAAAGACTCCATGTATTACTGATAAAAAATTAAAAGAATATCAAAAAGTAGATGATCAATCAGTTGAAAAACATAATTTAGAAATTACAGAAATAAAATCCAAAAAGAAATTCATCGATTTATTTTGTGGTATAGGTGGATTTCATCAAGCATTAAAATCATTAGATTTAGAATGTGTATTTGCATGTGATATTGATAAGAACTGTCGAGAGGTTTATAAGAAAAATTATGGATTAGAACCAGCAAGTGATATAACTAAAGTGGATGAAAAAACATTACCGGATTTTGATGTAATCTGTGCAGGATTTCCATGTTTTGTTGCTGGTACAAAAGTATTAACCAATAATAATTATAAGAATATTGAAGATATTCAATTAACAGATAAATTATTAACACATACTGGAAATTATAAATCTATTTTAAATTTACAACGAAAAAAATATTCAGGTAATATATTTAGTATTGATTTTGATTATATTCCAAATACAATTGTTTGTACAGAAGAACATCCATTTTATATTAAAGAAAAATCAAAAATATGGGATGATAATTTAAATAAATATATTGATAAATTTTCACATCCATATTGGTTACCAATTAAAAATATTAAAAAAAATAATTATTTTGGTATGATAATTAATACTAAAAATGAACTACCATCACATATAGATAATAATAAAATTGAATATTCACTAATAGATATTAATCAATTATATAATAAAGAAAATTGGTTTTTATTAGGATATTTTATGTCTAATGGATGGATAAGTAAAATAAGTAATTTTATTGGATTTATAATAAATCAAAATGAAAATCGTGATATAATTTTTTATAAATTAGATAAAATATTAAAATTAAGAAATGCAGAGTGTAGTATACCAAACAATAAAAAATATTATTGTAATGATTTTATATGGTATAATATTTTAAATTTATTAATAGATAATATTCCAGATTGGATTGAAAATGCACCAATTGATTATATTCAAGAATTTCTAAACGGATATCAAATTAATCGTAAATCAGTAAATAAACACGGATTATGTCAAATAATTACAAAATCGCATAATATTGCAATGGGATTACAAAGATTATATTTAAAATTAGGGTATATATTTTCAGTATCAAAATGTAATGAATCTGAGGAAATTAAATATTGCCTAAGAGGATATTTATTCAAAAGAAATACACCTTATGCATTCATAGAAGATAATTATTTTTGGTATAAATCAAAGATAATTAATATAAAAACTCAACGTGATGTATCAGTTTATAATTTTGAAGTAGAAGATGATAATAGTTATATTGTTGAAAATACAATTGTACATAATTGTCAAGCATTCTCAAATGCTGGTAATAAACAGAATTTCAGTGATAAACGCGGAATGTTATTTGAACATATATTACGTATTGCAATTGAGAAAAAACCATCGTTTTTATTCTTAGAAAATGTAAAGCATATTAAAAAAATATCAGATGGAGAAGTATTCACACATATTTTAAAACGTATTGATGAAAGTGGTTATTACGTTGATGAAAATAAAAGTATATTTGAATTATCTCCGCATCAATTTGGTATACCACAACATCGCGAGCGAGTAATTTTTGTATGTATCAGAAAGGATATATATGACAAAGAAAAAGTAATAGAAATAATTCCACCAAATAGTCCTATAAATATGGAAGGTATTATAGAAACAAATATTAATATAACGAATAAATATAAAATATCGAAAGAAGTAGAAAGCATATTAAGTGCATGGGATGAAATGGTTAAAATATGTGAAACAAACCAGAATATGTCACCTACTATATTATGTAATGAATTCAATACTGTTTATACAACAGAAGAATTTAAGAAATTACCAGAATGGAAACGAGATTATATAACTAAGAATAAAGATATTTATAAAAAATATAAAACTCAATGGGATACATGGTATACTAAGCATAAAGACCTTTTAACTAAAAAAGAAATTTATGGTAAATTAGAATGGCAGGCAGGTAAGAAAAAAGAAGATGATAGTATTTGGAATTATTTCATTCAATTACGTCAATCTGGTATAAGAGTAAAGAAAAATGATTATTTTCCAACACTAGTTGCAATTGTACAAACACCAATATATGCAAAAGAAAAACGATATATTACACCACGAGAATGTGCAAGATTACAAGCATTTCCTGATAATTTTATTATGCATGAATCAGATAATGTTGCATATAAGCAATTTGGAAATTCAGTATGTGTAGATGTTATGAAATTTGTTATGGAAACAGTATTAAAATTATATGATTTTATTTAAAATTAATTATATAAATTAAGTTGATTTAATAAATGTATCGTAAAGATATTCATAAATCATAATTTCTTGAATTTTATTTATATTTGTTTCTTGTTCTGTTGTAAGAGCAGGAAATTTATAAATATATTCAGGACACTGTTTATCTATATGTGAAAACAATGCACTTTTGTAAGAGATAGAACCTGCATCTTTTTTAAGATATATTTTTTGATTAACAATATTACTTGGAAAAATATATAATTTTTTATCATTGATAACACATAATATTAATGTCATATTAATATTATGTTTAGCGGTAGACAATGTATTAATCAATCGTACATCACCTTTACTTTTTTGTGCTTTGATTGAATATTTTAATTTTAGCATTTTAATATCATTTTTGTATTCTGATCCAGATGAATGTGTTTTATCCAAATCTTCACATTTAAAACCAATCTCTAGAAATGCATTCAATAATGATTTCTCAATTAGTTTACCATAGATAAATTTATTTTCGTTTTTCTTTGGTGGAAATTTTTTACTAATCGAGATAATTTCAATAAAATATTTGCGCATAATATCAGGATTATTATTTAATAATTCAATAATTAATTTGCATTTAATTTTAGATTTATTACAAATATTACGATACCATTTTTGAATTATAAGAATTGAATCATCCGTATTTACTTCTTGATTTATATTCTCTGTTTTTAATTCATCTATCGTTAGTGGTTTATCATCTTTAATTTGTAAAGTAGATCCAAATAGATCAATTAGATCATTTACGTCAGTATTTTTAGGTTCCATTGTGTTACTCTATTATAATAGCATTTTGTATAAATATATTTTTCAAATTTTCAAAAAAGTTGATTTTTAATATAATTACAATCAATAGATAATTATAATAAAATGAAGGGTCAATTGTGGAGATTAAAATTATATTATTCTATATGTGACGTATTATTTAATAAATATGAAATATTAGATGAATTATATATACCTGAATTAAATCATAGTATAAATATGATAGATGGTGAATATAATGTGATTAAACCATCAAGTAATAGATATAAAAATCAAAATATTTTTTCACAAAAAATAGTCACAGAATTAGTAAATAATGTTGAAATAGAGAAAAAAGATTTGATTAAAATTAAGAAAATGATTAAACAAAAAAAAGAGAATTAATAAAAATTTCCAATTTTTATTCATCCTAATGTCATAATAAAAATTTCCAATTTTTATTCATCCTAATGTCATAATAAAAATTGAAAATCTATTATTTTTAATTTAATTTATTACTATAATTAAACATTAATCAAAATGTCATATAATATTTCATCAAGTACTGCAGAATCTGTATTAAAAGATTCATATATGATGAATATTAGTCCTCCACCTGGATTAACTCAACAACCTTTATATCAATCTCAATATCAAAATTATTATCAACAATCATTAAAACCAATAATTCAAATGACTGAATTAGAAAATCAATATGTAAATACAAATAAACCAAATGTATATGTTCCTGTTCCAGGATCTACTAAAAATTTATTATATCCATCAACACCAGTTAATTCTCAATCTGAAAATATAACAAATGAACGAACACTATTTGAGAAAGAATTAATTGGAGTATTAACTACTTTTAAAACAAAAATAGATAATTTTGATCAATTTAAAAATAATGTTGAAAATCAATTAGGAATTTTAAATAATAGACTTAATAAATTATCAGAATTTGTTATGAGTATACATTCAGATTTAATAACAATAAATACAAATTTAATTAAAAAAGAAATGAAAGAAGTAATTAAAGAAGAAATTAAAGAGAATAAAGAAGAAATTAAAGAAGAAAATAAAAAAGAAATTAAAAAATCACATGCTATTCCGTCTAAAGAATTAATCGACGAAGTATATACTTTATTATCAGATAAGACTAAACCAATGTTATTAAATACATTAAGATCTAAATTATCTAAAAAAGTTCTACCATCTGTAAATTTAAAAGGTAATTTTAAAAAATTAATTGATAATATACCTGGAACAAAAAAGATTATTGAAAAAAGAATTGATATTATTGGTAATACTATATATGAATATTTATATTATATATGTGATGAAGAAAAAAAAATTAAGAACTTTGATACGATTTGTAAATAATCATTAATTTATTATAATATTTTAACATTTTATTTTCATATATATTTGATTGACCACCTCTTAACATTGGTTCTTTATTCTCATCTGAGGAATCTGTATAATATACTGGATTTTTATACTTAGAAAAATCAATTAATGGTTTATACTTATATGAATCAAACGATGGTTTATTTTGAGAATTTAAATCAGTTGCCTTTGCATATAATGGTCCTCTTTTTCCTAATGGTTTGAATGCTTTATATACATCTTCCTTAGAATATTCACCTGATTTAAGTGCGCTATCAAATGCTTTATTAACGACAGATTTAGATAGCGTATCTAATGGATTATTACCGCTTAAAATTTCAGTTGCAATATCATCTCTTATTTTTTCTTTTAATTTTGTAGGTAGTTCTGTTATAACATCTTTTAATACATCTTTAGCAAATGGAGCTAATTTAGTTAAAGCGTGTGTAAATCTAGGATTACCTGATTTGTATTTTGAATAATATGTATAAAGTATGGAATTATGATTATCCATAATATATACAAAATATATATTTTTATTTGTTTTATTTAAAGTATAAATATTATTTATTATAAAAAATGTCACAATATTATAAAATGGTTCTTGCAAACGAAGAACGAAAAATATCGCGTGAAATAGAAATGCAAGAAATTGCAGCAAATTATGGATTTTCACCTAAAATAATAAAATCACAAATTAATTTTAATAAAGAAGATGGAAAATATATTGGTAATATTACAATGGAAGATATTAATGAAATGAATATTGCAGATAAATATGGTGAAGATCCAAAAGATGTACCTAAAATTATTTGGGATCAAATTCGTATTATATTAAGAATTTTATATGATCAAGAAGGTATTGAATATATTGACATTACAGGATATAATTTTATTGAGAAAAAAGGTAAAGTATATGTGATTGATTTTGGTGATGCAGTATATACTAAAAAAGGAAAAGAAATGAATTGGTTTTTGAGTTATTTCTTGAGTGGTCATAATGGATGGAACCCTGACTTTAAATAAATTTAAAGTCAGGGCACCTTCGTAAACTCGGTAATCCAGATTTCCAATAAATCGGAAATCTGTCATCACTCCTTCGGAGTGCAACCCTGACTTTAAATAAATTTAAAGTCTCTCATCCTTCTTAAACTCGATAATCCAGATTTTAATAAAATAAAATTGAAAAAATAATTTGATATAATATTTAATATAATATTATATCAAATGGCAGATACTGTCTCATTGTTTGCAAAAGCAAAATATCTTATTTTTTCTAGTTGGGAAACTAGACTTCCATCTGGTGGTACAATTGGAGGTAGTAGTTATTATAATGTATATCCAAATAATGAACAAGAAGCAATTGAGATGTTAGAAAAAGTAAAAAAGAATGCTGCTGAATTTAATGCTCAATATCCATATCTAAATACAAATACAAAACGTAAATATGGATATCACTTAAATCATACTGAATGGTGGACACGATAAAATTTATTTTAGAGTTACTTGTACACGATAAAATTGAAAAATTATTATGATACAATATATTATTATTAATTCATATGACTACCATGGAGACAACACACTATAAATTTTCACGCACCAAAAATGAAGTAACAGAAGAAGCAAAACATTTATCAGATAAATTAATTAGTGATCTATTTAAGAATTACAAACAGTCTGAACAAAATCCATTGAGTATGCAAGATGCGATGGATAATGTAGAAGATCTTGCACAGATAACTGAAATTCTTCAACGAGTGATATCACGACGTAATGCATCTTATGTTAAAAAATAATTTATTTTATACACATTTAAAAAAATTGAAAAAAAAACTTTATATCCATGTTAAAGATATTTATATATCACTAGGAATATAATACATTCCTAGTAAAATGGCAACGTCTGAAAACACTTTGCACATCCCTTTGGTAAATATATTTTCTTATAATAACGGAGTATTAACTATTAATAAGAATGAGACAACAACTAAGACATATAAGAATTGTAGAAGTTTTAGCATAATAAAAAGAAAGAATACCTATACACTTAATATTCGTCAGTATGTTTATAATAAATATTGTGAAGATGATGGTATACTACCATTTTATGATATTAAAACTACAAAAATTAAAATTAGTGAAAGCTTTGCAAAAATGTATATTTCTGCAATTAGATTATTAGCACATACCCTTAAAAAGAATTGTTATCAATTAAAACAATATCAATATAATGAGATTATATTATATTTACAAGAAGTACCAGAAATTGAGTCCGAAAACGAATTTAATGATCAAGAATATAGTGAATATGATTATAACTATCATACTGAAAAAATGATAGTAGTAATGTCAGAACTTCAAGATTATTTTATGGACCGTATGTTTAATTAGATATTTTATACTGAGTATTTAAAATATATTTATTTTATAATATTATATATAATGTCAACACAACCAGATATACCATTTACACCAGCACAATTAACTAAAATAGATGCAAATCTTCAAGCATTGATTGATTTTTGTGATCAATCATATAATTATTCTCAAAGTGTAATTGGTGAAGTATATTTAAAATTAGATGCAGGCACTCCTTCTGGAAAAGATAAGAATGCTTTCAATAATGTTTTATCTATTGCATTTATTTTAATCGGAGCATTACCTATTCCAGGTATCGATGTTGTTGCAGGGATAACTAGTAGTATTGTTGAATCATTTAATGACTCTGTACCAGAAGGAAGCGGTCTTGAAAATAAATTTGCATATATGATTGATCAATTTAATTCTACTACATTAGCTCTTAGAGGTAAACTTACTAATTTAAAATCTGATCCACAATCTCATCGTCATGATATTTTTAATTATACAGATAAAAATGGAAATCCAAATAATATGCCATTTAGAAATTTAGCAGCAGTTGATATACCTCATAGCGATTCAACTGATTTTACAAATATGTTAATCGGATTTAGAAGAAAATTAAGATATACTGTTTGTAAAGAACCTTTTCAAATGAAAAGACGTTGGGGTGTTTATTTTCATGATCATGATAAAGAATATGGATTTGATATTGCGAGAGCAAAACCAGCAAAAACAAATGGTCGTTCTCATAAATTTGTCTCTGCAAAAAATAGTGGTGATTGGGATAAAGGTAAATTAATATTTTCAAATTGGTTACTTCGTATTAGTCATCGTGATTATGTTGATGCAAAAGCATATGGTGAATCTGATAGTCCAGAAGATAATTTACGTAATGCTGGTGCTAAATATATAAGTTTATTTCCAGCATCACATATAGGACCTTATAGTACAAATATGGGCGAAGAAATTTTACCTGAACATAGAAGAATGGGTTATTATCAATGGATGATTCTTACAGATTACGGAAATCGAGGAAGAGATTATGCTGTTGCAGATGGTGGTTTAATGTCATGGTTATTTATGGATGATGGATTTGGTAATATAGTTAATGTGGATGGAGTTGGAATGAGAGATGATATTATTCGTAATTGGATGATTAACGGTGATCAAATTCCAAAAGACATAACACCATAATTATTTTTAGTATTTCCTAGTATAAAAACATAAATTTATAAATAATAAAATGACTTCTTTAATAAAGTATAAACAACACTACATTGATATTAATAAAATAGATATATCGTTATTAAATGAAACAATCGTTGTTAACGGTTGGGTTCGTAATAAAAGAATTCAAGCAAATCTTGCATTTGTAGAAATGTTTGATGGATCAACATCAAAAACAATTCAAGTTACAACTGAAAATAAAGATTTTATAGAAAAATTAAATACACTATCAATTGGATCGTCTCTTTCTGTATTAGGTACTGTAGTATTAATTCCAAATTTAATTGATCGTGTTGAACTAAAATTATATTCTATTGAACATATAGGATTAATACATGATCCATTAACATATATTTTAAATGCAAAAAAGATGAGTTTAGAAATTTTACGTGATCATCAAGATGTACGTGTTAAAACAAGAACATTAAATGCAGTTTATAGAATTCGCTCAGGATTATCAAAAGCGACACATGATTTTTTTGATATGTTAGGTGCAAAACATTTGAATCCTAATATTGTAACTACTAGTGATTGTGAAGGTGCCGGTGAAGTATTTACAATTACCAATATGTTACATAAAAATAATAATATTCCAGTAATAGATAAAACAAATGAAATTGATTACACAAAAGATTTTTTTGAAAAACATGCATTCTTAACGGTATCATCACAATTACAATTAGAATTATTGTGTGCAGGATTATCTAAAGTATGGACATCAAATAAATCATTTCGAAGCGAGAAATCTAGAACGTCGAGACATCTTGCAGAATTTGAACATATCGAATGGGAATTTGCATGGACATGTTTAGGCGATTTAATGGATATTTCAGAACATTATACGCAATATTGTTTCATGAGAATACTAGATAATCATATGGATGATTTAGAAGAACTTAATAAATTTACAAGTAAAGGGATTATAGATAAATTAAAATCATTTTGTTCTAAAACATATCAACGTATATCATATGATGATGCAATACAAATTATAATTGAGAATGAAAAAGAAATTATAGATAAATATAAATTAACAAGTATACCCAAATGGGGTGATGATTTAGGATCAGAATGCGAAAAATATATTGCAGAAGTAAAATTTAATAGTCCTGTATTTGTATATAATTATCCAAAGGATCTAAAATCATTTTATATGAAACAGAATGATGATAATCGAACAGTACAAGGATGTGATTTACTTATACCTGGTCTAGGTGAATTAATTGGATCATCCGTTCGAGAACATGATTATGATAAGTTAATGAAAGTTGTAGATGAAAGAAAAATGGATATTAAACCAATTCAATGGTATATTGATCTAAGAAGGAATGGATCAACACCTACTGCTGGTGCCGGATTAGGATTTGATCGTTTAGTAAGAATATGTACAGGAATGGAGAATATTCGTGATGCAGTTTGTTTTCCTGTTGCGTATCAGGAATGTAAATTTTAGAAAAATTTCCAATTTTTATTCTTCCTATCGTCATAATAAAAATTGAACAATTTATATATAATTATATATAATTATATATAAAATGGATTTTACATTTGATTTTAATCGTACAACAATGTATACTCCAAGTGATTACAATTATCAATTAAAAGATAAAATAAATGAATTAGAAAGTTATAAAGAAGAAACTCAAATGAATCATCAAATATCATTAGTAAATACATCTAGAATAGTAGAACATATACAATTTCATAAAGAAATATTAAATAGACACAATGAATATTATGGAAATATTTATAAAAAGATAGATGAAGTAGAAAATAGTATTGAACAATTAAAAATAGATTATGGACATACATTAATTGATATTAAAACAAATATAGTTAAAATAACAAATTATATTGAAGATACTAAAATAAGTAAATTTCAAAATATTATTCAAAAACAAAAAGACCAAGAAAAACAAATATTAGAACTACAGGAGATTATTCAAAAACAAAAAGACCAAGAAAAACAAATATTAGAACTACAGGAGATTATTCAAAAACAAAAAGACCAAGAAAAGCAAATATTAGAATTAAAAGAAATTATTCAAGAGAAATCAAAAAAACGAAATTTTGATGATATAACAAATGATTATATTGACCGTCTAACTTTAACAAAAAAAAGATCAAAACCATGGTCGAAAGGAATGTCAAAGTATATATCTATTACAATAGTTAATGATGTATGGAGATGGGAATCAAGTATATTTGATGAAAATCATATAAATTTTAAATTAAAAGAAGATGCAGAAAAACATTTTGAAACTATAATTGCAAAATATAATATAGATCCAATTCATATTACTCGAATTGGTTATGAAAATAAATAGATAAAATTTTTAATATATAATGCAAATATAGAATATTTTTTTTATAAAA
>Ga0209401_1001818_pt1 | contig 14003 bp, 11 predicted proteins | sample M_140807_MF_Meta_FD_187318 | JGI IMG/M metagenome (GOLD analysis project Ga0209401, IMG submission 187318) | Freshwater microbial communities from Lake Montjoie, Canada to study carbon cycling - M_140807_MF_MetaG (SPAdes) (version 2) | ecosystem: Environmental > Aquatic > Freshwater > Lake...
ATACACGGACTATGTCCGCCACCAATGGATGCGATTCTACGATTACTCTTAACCTCAGTGTGACGACTGTTACAGCAACGGCAACCGCCAGTGGTGCGACGACGGTGTGTCAGGGTAATTCGGTAACCATCAACGCAAACACGGGAACAGGGTTGACCTACCAGTGGAAAAGAAACGGAACCGATATTAACGGAGCCACCAATGCCACGCTTACAGCAAGCACGAGCGGTTCCTACACCGTTGCAGTAACTGAATCCGGCTGTACAGCTGTTTCCAGTGCCGTCACGGTGACCATTAACAACAATCCTTCTGTTTCGATCAGCCCGAACCCAGGCACCAGCATTACCCTTGGCAATACGGTAACACTGAACGCGACCGCAGGACTTTCGTCGTATTCATGGAGTCCTTCAACCAACCTAAGCAATGCATCGGCGGCCTCTCCTGTATTTACACCTTCAACAGATGGCTCGTTCACCTACACGGTTACAGCCACCGATGCGAACGGCTGTTCCGGAACAGCCAGTGTTACGATTACGGTAACCCTTGGTACTCCAACTTGGTCTGGAACCGGGAACTGGTCCTCTAGCGGAAACTGGTCCACAAATTCCGTACCAACTGCTGGCGCCGATGTTATCATCTCATCAGGGACCGTAACCGTCAGCGATGATCGTTCGGTTGGTATTATCACAATCAACAGCGGAGCCACCGTCAACATTGCAACCAACCAATCCCTCGACGTAAGCGGAGCCATCAACAACAGTGGTACCCTTAGTGTTGCTCATCAGGGCGCCTTGGTTCAAGGGACTGGTTCAACTATCTCCGGAAACGGAACCTACCGTCTGATCCGTAGTACAGGTAATAGCAACGATACCATCTACAATTACATGAGTTCACCGGTTGAAGGGGCTACCATAGGAATGTTAGGAGCCACCGATACACGGAACCACTACACCTACAATGCCTCAACTGGTTGGGTACGTGTCAATACGAGCACGACAATGGGTAACGGAATCGGGTATTCCTCAACAGGAACAAACAACGGAGTAGTCACCTTCACCGCCAACTCCAACGGAAACAAGTTCAATAACGGCACCGTCAATACCACCATTAGCGGCGCTCAGGGTATCCCTGCTGGGACCACTGATTCCACCAAAGGATGGAACTTGGTCGGAAACCCCTACCCTTCGGCCGTTTCGGCAGCAACCTTCTTGAATGATAATCCAAACCTTTTCCAACAAGTTTGGTTTTGGAGCCAGGTAAGAGGGTCTTCATTCTTTGGACCAATTAACGGTGATTACGCTTCCTGGAATACAACCGGCGGTGTGGCCGGTTCGCAGGGCGGTGGAATCCCCAATGGATTAATCAGCCCGGCCCAAGGATTCTTCGTAAAAGTCCCAGAAGCCAATTCGAACCTCAACTCGGTAGCCTTTAATAATGCCCAAAGGAGCACATCCGATGCGACCGTTTTCCGCAGCACCCCCGGTGAAAAATTTTGGGTCAACCTGGAAGGTCCTTCCAATACCTTCAACCAGGTATTGCTCGCCCACAGTTCGGCAGCAACTGCCGGCTACGATACTGACCAAGATGGTAGCAAAGCCAAAGGGAATCCCAGCATTGCCTTCTATTCACTTTTGAACAACCAAGCCTATTGCATCCAGGCCCAGGGTATCAGAACCCAAGCCATCGAGAGGTTTAATCTTGGCTACGATGCTGCCTTCACCGGTTTGCATACCATTCGTTTGGCCCAAACCCAAGGGGTGGATCCACTCCTGGACATCATGCTTCTCGACAACCAAACCGGTCTACGTCACAATCTGCGACAGGCTTCCTACACCTTTGCCAACAACCAAGCCGGTGTATTTACCAACCGTTTCGAATTTTGGACTGGATACGGCCTCGCTGCATCGGTTCGTGAGACCAACTTTAACAAATTGTACGTCATTCCTAGCAATGGAAGCCTGCAGCTGAAGGGCCTAGAGTCCAACGAAGAAGTAAGGGCCATGGACCTGGTTGACCTAACCGGCAAAACCATTGGTAAAGTCAAGGGCGAAATCGGACAATCTGAATTTGCATTACCCAGCAATCTTAGCAAGGGCGTATATTTCGCTAGGATTCAAACGAACCTGCGCAACGAGACCCTACGTTTTGTCAATCCTTAATCCTACCAAGTCTACAGCCATGAAAACGACTCTTTCCTTTTGCCTCACCCTGGTCTGCGTACTGATCGCAGGCTCTCTGATGGCCCAGGCCCCTACCCCAGTTCCTCCTCCCCCGCCACCACCTGCAGCTTCTGTACCCATCGACGGTGGGTTAAGCGTTTTGGCGGCCGCGGCCCTCGGGTTGGGACTCAAGAAAGCCACCTCGAAAAACAACGAGTCTGAAAACAATGAAGAAGAAACCGTCTAAACATCACTGTTAACGATTAAATCTCCTTCTAAAGGCAGCCAAGGAACCCCTGCAAGAAAACTTGCAGGGGTTTCGTTTTTTTTGGGATCCTAGAAAAAAACGATGATCAAAAATGAACCGCCGAGCAAACAAGAATAGTTCCCGTCACAAGTTCCCGTCACAGGAACAGAGGATGCGATGCGAAAACTCAGACCGCCGGAAACGGTTCCCAGGTCGAATCGGCTAAATACCGAAAAGTACCCAAATGTTCCAAGGGCTTGGAGCGCTCGCTCCATTGACGGGGACCAATCAAGGAGAGAAATTTGCTACCGCTTTCCCGATTGTAGAGGTGGTAGATTTGGCCTACAACAGGAGTGAAATTCACATCGGCCTCAAAAATTTGGGCTGATAAGCGAAGCCTCTCCTCGATGCGTCGGGCTTCTTCCATGAGGGACTCGGCTTGACGCTTGAGCATGGCCATTTGTTGCTGAGCCTGATTCTGTGCACTTTGGAGTGCAACAGCCTTGATTTTACCTCGGTCCTCCGGTCGAATCATGGCCGATCCTACGTGCATGGGTACCTCCGATAAGCCCCATCGCACCGAATTCGAATCATGGGGGTCGGAAGAGGCTGCAGGATCGGGATCGTTAATGGACATAAACAAAACGGGTCATTAATTAAAAGAAGAGGCGATAAAATCGAAAAGAGAGATAAAACCATTTAGAAAACAAGTTTGGGGCAAGAGGGTTTAGAATTTTGAAACTTTTATTGTAATTTTGCGGTTTGCACATTTTATGGTCTCTGCGTTCCCCAAAGATCATAACCCCAAACCTGCTTCCACCGCACCCACTCCACTACCACCCCTAACCCCCCACGACCCGGCCTATGTCGATGCGTCAACTCAAGATAACCAAATCCATCACCAACAGGGAAAGCCAATCCCTTGAGAAATACCTTCAGGAGATTGGAAAAGTTGACCTGATTACCCCGGATGAAGAAGTGGTTCTGGCCAAGAAAATCAGGGAGGGCGATCAGGTCGCGCTTGAAAAGTTGACCAAAGCCAACCTTCGCTTTGTCGTTTCGGTGGCTAAACAATATCAAAACCAAGGGCTCACCTTGAGCGATTTGATCAACGAGGGAAATCTTGGTCTCATCAAAGCCGCCAAGCGCTTTGACGAAACCCGTGGTTTTAAGTTTATTTCCTACGCGGTATGGTGGATTCGTCAATCCATCCTTTCGGCCCTGGCCGAGCACTCACGTATTGTTCGTTTACCCCTGAATCGTGTTGGTTCTCTTAACAAAATTTCCAAGGCGTTTTCGCAATTAGAACAGAAATACGAGCGGGATCCTTCGGTCTCCGAGCTGGCCAATCTTTTGAATGTTTCGACAGACGAAGTCGAAAACACGATGAACATCAGTGGCCGTCATATCTCGATGGATGCGCCCTTTATTCAAGGCGAAGAGAATACCTTGTTGGATGTCCTCATTAACGAAGATGCCCCCAAATCGGATGGTATCTTGATGCAAGAATCCTTGGCAAACGAAATTGAACGCTCCCTGGCCACCTTGACCGAAAGACAGAAAGAAGTCATCAAACTGTATTTTGGAATCGGAATTGATCACTCCATGTCTTTGGAGGATATAGGAGATCGTTTTGATCTAACCCGTGAACGGGTGCGTCAAATCAAAGACAAAGCACTGAAGCGCTTGAGGCATACATCGCGCTCCAAAATGCTCAAGAGTTACTTGGGTTAATCGATCCCTTCAATAGGGACTTTTCTTCGCACGATCCCATGCCGCCTGCATGGCTTCCATCGACATCTCTGTGATGCTTGTTCCTTGTTCTGCCGCTTCGTTTTCGATCGCCTCAAATCGGCGTATAAATTTTCGGTTGGCTGCTTCCAAGGCGTTTTCCGCGGGTATTCCCGCGAAACGGGCTGCATTCACCAAGGAAAACATCAGATCTCCCCATTCCTCCGCTCTTTGTTCGAGATTTTCGGCGGCCAAGATTTCGTCCAATTCCTCCCTGACTTTGGCCAAAACATCCTCCATGGTGGGGAAATCAAAACCAACCCCGGCGGCTTTCTCTTGGACGCGCATGGCTTTGACCAAGGCTGGCAAAGAACGGGGTACCCCTTCAAGGACCGAGCGTCGACCCTCCTGCAACTTGATCTTTTCCCAATTGGCTTTGACCTGCTCCGGGGTATCGGCTTGAACATCCGAATACAAGTGTGGGTGCCTGCGTATGAGCTTGGCGCACATCGCATTCAAGGATTCGCTTAGCTCCAGGCTGCCGTCCTCTTGGCCCAATTTGGCATAAAACAAGAGATGCAAAAACAGATCACCCAACTCACCGGAAACCCCGGCCCAGTCTCGTTCTGCGATGGCATCGGATAATTCGTAAACTTCTTCGATGGTAAGCGAACGCAAAGACTCAAAGGTCTGCTTGCGGTCCCAGGGACAATGTTCCCGGAGTTGGTCCATGATGCATCGCAGCCGCTCGAAGGCAGCCAATGCAGGGTCGTTCGAAGGATACGGTGCGCCCGCGGCGGGGGGCGTTAAAGGAAGAACCTGGGGCATGGCGAATAGGATACGAGCGGATGAGGAAACGATATTAGGAGGATCGAAGTGGAAAACCAAAAATACAGCCCGGGTGCAGCGGGTCCTTGCCTAACTTTGCGGTTGTTATGGAAACCTTGTTACCTGTTTTTGTTTTGACGTTGGTCTTTATGAGCCTTGGCTTTGCTGGGCTGGCGATACGCATGTTTTTTATCAAAAAAGGGGAATTCCGTGGGACATGCTCTTCGCACAATCCTTTGCTAAGAGATCGCGGGGTGGATTGTGCCGGTTGCCCGAACCGCTACTTGGATCGCTGCCCCGCCACCCAATCCTGATAAAAAGGATCATCGCGCAGGCCGGGTGTTGCATAAAGCCGGTACGGGGCCTTGGGGGAAGGGTTCTGGGTTGAACCCACCAAAATCGCGTTGATTTCTGGATGTTTTTCGAGCATAACGATGGCCTCTTTCCAGCCCAATGCCATGCATGCTGTTGCATAGGCATCGGCCATCATGCAATTTTCAGTGACAACCGTCGCCGCGAGGACATCGGTGGGGGTAGGATAACCGGTGGACACCTGAAGAGTATGGGCCATTTTTTGGCCGTTATGCATAAAGAAATTACGATAATTCCCGGAGCTGGCCATGCTGAGGTTGTTCAATGGAAATTGAAGCAAGTAATCGCGCTGCACGCCCGATGGATCGTCAATGGGCTTTTCGACCGCCACGGTCCAGGGCTGACCGGGGTTCTTTTCGCCGCGGGCCCTGACTTCACCGCCAATTTCGACCAGGTAATTTTGATGTCCCAACGACTCCAAATACCAACCCACAACATCCACCCCGTAACCTTTGGCAATCGCACTAAAATCCAACATTTGCCCAGGGGTTGTTTTGCAGAGCGAATCCCCCTGCAATCGAAACTGCTCAAGACCCACCAGTGAGAGCAGCGAACGGACCAAGGCCGAATCTGGAACCCCCGCTCTGGGTTGAGGGCCGAATCCCCAAGCCTGGACCAGGGGATAAACCGAAGGGTCAAAGGCCCCAGACGAGGCCTGATGTACCTGCTGAGAAGCTTTGAAATTCCGGATAATCATCGAGTCCACTTGGTAACATTGGGTACAGCGATTGAACCGACTTAGCAGAGATGTGGGTAGATAGGTGCTTAGGGATGCGTTAACCCGTTCCAGAACTGAATCCAATTGGAACGCGCTTGGAGCCTGGGGACCCTTCTCGCTGATCACCACCTTCACCAGGTAAGTGGTGCCCATGGTCGAACCTTTCAAGGCCCATAGTTCTCCGCTGGGCTTCGGCGGCGAGCAAGCCGCGAGGCCCAAAGCCCATCCAAAAATCATCCAAAGAATAGGCTGGAAATCAACCGGGAATAAAAATCGAATTTTTGGGAACATGGGGTACGAAAGTTTCAATTAAGGTTGGGGTGGCGGGGGTATCGAGCCATGGCTGCGTACTCACCGCCCATACCAATCAACAAGGAGGACCACAAATCATCTTGGTCCATGGAGGAAAACCAATCAAATCCACAACGGCATAGGATCCAGGCCTTTTGGGTTAATTCTTCTTGGAGTTGGCCCGGAGACCAACCGGCATAACCCCTAAAATAGGCTCTAAAAGTCTGGAGGGCTGATTGGGTTAATAGTTCCCCTTGATACCCTTCCAGGGCCGTATCATCCCCCAATTGGGTAAAACGCAATTCAACACGGGATGAATGAAGATTGTACAATTCCAATGCAAACCATGTGTCGATTTCAACCGGTCCCCCGCTCCGGTAGGGCGAACCAGGTAATTCACCCGGCAATCGGCGATTCAGAACCAAACCCAATCCTTCCTGACCTTCCAAATCGGTATGCAAAACCAAAACAACCGAACGCTCAAACGATGGATCGCTCATAAAAGGGTCGGCCAGCAACAAATCGCCCGGCCGCAACGGATCCTGACTGGCGTCCGATGACGAACGGGCATGGGGATCGCGTTGGGTTGGCTTCACACGGCAAACATAAAATGTGACTTGCGCTTTGAATCATCGGGGCCTTACCTTTAATAAATCTTAACGATGAACAACGCCAACGATCCCTTGCAATTGCTGCGCAAAGAATACGCCGAAAGGATGCTCCGGCGTGATGAATTGAATACCAATCCGTTGATGCAGTTTGATGCATGGATGAACGAGGCCGTGCGGGTTCAAATGCAGGAGCCCAATGCGGCCTGCCTTTCAACCTGTGGTTCGGATGGACTACCCCGAGGACGGATGGTCCTGTTGAGGGGCGTCGATGAAGATGGCTTTGTTTTTTTTAGCAATTACAACAGCGACAAAGGCCAACAATTGGAGGAGAACCCGCGTGCTGCCTTGACCTTTTTTTGGGATGTCCTCGAAAGGCAGGTACGAATTGCGGGGAATGTTCACAGGATTAGCTCGGTGGAATCAGACCGCTATTTCCAGAGTCGTCCCCGTGGAAGTCGTATCGGGGCCTGGGCCAGTCCCCAAAGCCAAGTGGTCGCTTCCAGAACCGAACTGAACCGTATCATGGACGTGACGATGAGTCGTTATGCTGCGGATGTACCCATCCCACGCCCACCCCACTGGGGCGGATACCGTTTATTACCCTTGGAAATTGAATTTTGGCAGGGTCGCCCCAATCGCCTTCACGATCGCCTTCGTTACCGTCGCGCCGAATCCAACGAACCTTGGATTCTAGAAAGGTTGGCTCCCTAACATCGATAGATCTCCGCCCCTATCAGTCGTGCGTTCCCCAACGGATTTCATCCACAAAAATAAAACTCTCCCCTCCAGCTCCCGGATGCCAGGCGGGCAAAGGCCCGAATTGTTCAGCCACGATTTTGAGTTGGCTCAACCGGAACGGCTTTTTTAAATCGATGCCCAAATCATTTCGGAGAACGGATAAATCTGCCACCCCTACCGAGGGCTCCACGTTACCCAGGAATTGCCATTCTTGGTTTACATCGCTCCGACCCCAATAGGTCACCTTGGACGGAAAAACAATCCAAGACCTCACATCCTGTAAGAACCCGGCTTGAATGGAACGAACCCATGAAGTCTCTGTCCATTGCAAAACCACCTCAAAAGGCAAACCCTGCACCCCGTGCCAGGCGCCTTTGCGCCAATCCTTCTCCCCATCCACCCCATCAACCAGAGCCAAAACACCACCTGCTGCATATTGCGGGTTGGGGGCATGGGTCACCTGAACTTGGAGCCGTGGGTCCACACGACGATAGACCGCGGTGGATACAAAGCCCGGGCGACCCTCCGCATCGATACCAACCGCGGAAACCGTATCCGAACGACGCAAAACCAGGGGACCTGTGTACGGTTGACCCTCTTGGATCGGATCCAAACCACCGGTGGCCACCCGAATTTGTTGACCAGGCCCCTGAACACGAACGGTCACACGAAGGGAATCTCCAAAAATTCTCGAATCGGATTCAATGAGCGGCAGGGTCCTGTGGAACTCCGTGGACTCCAATCGTTTGGGCAAATCGTAGGCCCAAGGAGCCTCTTTCATTGGGCCGTAGGTCCAGGTACCCCCTTCCATCAGGGTCGCATGCTCCAGCGCCAAGGCTTGAGTGGATCTGCGTCCGTTGATTCTTCGATCCGGCCATTGGGTTCCCCGGATGCAAGAAGGATCCGTTGTTACCATCAATGCACGTCCGTTAGGGAGTTGAAGGCGATAGGATTCCAGCGAAGGAACCGACCAAACCCACTCGGTCGAACCCGGTGTTACGGGGTAAAGTCCCAACATACTCATCACGTACCAAGCACTCATTTGACCACAGTCCTCGTTGCCCACCAATCCGTCGGGCCGATCCGAATAAAAATCGTTTTGGATTTGACGAACATATTTCAATGTTTTTTCGGGACGACCCAAGTAATGGTAGAGGTAGGCGATGTGATGCGAAGGCTCGTTGCCGTGGGCGTATTGCCCGATAAGACCGGTAATATCGGCCTGGGTCCGACCGCTGGTTTGAGAACCGGTCCCAAACAAGGAATCCAGCAAGGCCTCCGCGCGTTGAGGACCACCGACGGCTTCGATCCAGCCGAAAACATCCTGTGGCACATAAAACGAAGTCTGCCAAGCATTGGCCTCGGTGTAATGGTTGTTCACCTCCCGGGGGTCAAAGGGGGTCAACCATTGCCCGTTTTGGCGCGGGCGCATCATACCGGTTGCCGAATCCAAAAGATTGCGCCATGATCCGGAACGGCGCAGGTACGTCTGGTACCCCTCTAGGTCACCACGCAAACGAGCCGTTTGGGCCAAACACCAATCATCGTAGGCGTATTCCAGATTTTTGGAGACAGACTCCGAACAAGCCTCCACGCTAAGGTGTCCGTGATCCCGCAGCCAAGCAATGCCCTCATAATCCTGATTGGCGCTATGCATCATAGCTTCCCAAGCTAATTGGGTATCAATGCCCGTAACACCTTTGGCCAAAGCATCCGCAATCACCGATACAGAATGATAACCAATCATGCAATTGGTTTCATTGGAAGCAAATTCCCATACCGGCAAGCGCCCCGCTTGCTTGAATTGTTCCAAAAAGGTCAACAGAAAATCCCTGGTACGCAGAGGATCCACGAGCGTCAAAAGTGGATGCAGGGTACGGTAGGTATCCCAAAGTGAAAAAACCGTGTAATACTGAAATCCTTCGGCTCGGTGGATGCGACCATCCCTTCCCCGGTAACGTCCATCGGCATCGCTGGCCAGGCTGGGATGGATAAAACAATGATACAAAGCCGTATAAAAGGTTCGCATTTTGGCCGAATCACGGTCCTTGACTTCCACCACCGACAGGGCTTGATCCCAAGCCTTGGTAACCGAATCCAAAAGCAATTCTCGATTCCATCCTGCGATATCGGAACGCAAATTCAACTGCGCTCCCTCCCCATCCACCGTTGACAGGCCCACCTTGACCCTCAAGGTTCGTGGCTCTCCCGCACCTTTGGCTAATTGGATGTTTTCAAAAGACCAAACCACCTTGAGGGATGCAGAGTCCATAACAACCGTCGCCGGCTCGGAGAATTCAATGAAAGCATAGGCATGCTGATCCTTGGCCCATGCTTCGCTTCGACGAAAGACCCTCCATCGGTACGCATCCACCCTTTCGATTCGACCATCGAGCAAACGATCGCGGTGCAAAAGGTCCAAAAGCACATAGGCTTTTTTTCCTTCAGGAAAACGATAGGAATGCAGGCCTGAACGAAGACCTGCTACCAAGTCTACAGCAATCCCGTTGGCTAATTTCACCGAATAATGCCCCGGGGATGCTGTTTCGTCCTCATGACGAAATGCCGTTCGATACCGAACGGGATCCAAGGACCAAGATCCGGAAGAAGGCATGAGCAAAAAGTCACCGTAATCGCTTACGCCCGTTCCGCTCAGGTGGGTATGCGAAAATCCATAAATCAGCGAGTCCGAATAATGATACCCGCTGCATCCATCCCAAGAACCGTCAATACGGGTATCGGGGGATAATTGCACCATCCCAAAAGGCCAAACCGCCCCCGGAAAGGTATGCCCATGGCCATCGGTCCCTACCAAAGGCCTTACCCATGCCGACTGCGACCGTGCTCGAGGCGACCCAATCAGAAGGTAAAGCCATAACACCAAAATGATCCGAACGTGTTTCATGTTCTAAACGATTGAATAGCGAAGCAAATTAATGGGGAGGCAGGATCCTTTCAGGTAGTTCCGTGTTGGGAACATAGCCCTTGGTCAAGGTGGTTCGATCCACCCCGTGATGAGACGGACACCAACGATGAATTTCAACCGATTGAATACGGTGCAATGGACCTTTGTAAGGAACGGCCCAATCGGTATGAGGTGTTAAATCCAAACTGTTATCCCCCCAAACCAACCCATCCGCTTGCAACCAAAGGCGGTGAACAGGAACAGCCGAACGCAAAATCAATCGCCCTGAATCGGAGGTAATATGCTCCCAACGATGGGAAATTTGATCCATACTGCATGGCCAATTCCACATTGTATCCGGTTGACCCAAAGGCAAATCCGGCAATGTAGGCGCATAAGCTCTTCGCACCGAGAACCAAGCCGGCTTAGGACGGGCCGAGTAATCCAAGAGGCTCCACGAAACAACCGGCCAAGCATCGTTCCATTGCCAAACAATCGAACCACCACAACGCGGATGGGCTTGTCGTTGGGCTCGGATCGCAAATTCCATGGCATCCGATTGCAACATACCAGACCAATAGATCCAATCGAGGTCGGTAGCCGAATCGGCCCGTTGCGCGTAGGGTCCCAAATAATCCCGACGCAAATAATCCCGGATGGTTTCAAAACCCCGTGGATGGTTTTGGTGAATTCGTAACACCGAATCATTCAAATCAACAAAGCGATCCCACCCGTATTCCTTCATGCATTCAAGCGTTGGAAATCCTTGGAAACCAAATTCCGAAACAAAGCGACCGATTCGTTCCCCGTAATGGCGAAAGGGTTTCATACCCCACCAAACAGCCCATTGATGTACATCGCCTTCCCGATAAGCGACATCACGACCCCAACCGTTGGCCGGTGAAGATGGATGGTAGGGGCGATCCCCATCCCATTCATGAACAAGTTTGGGCAAATCCCTGTGAAAAAAATCGCGATACGCCTGCCATACCCGCATCGAATCAGCCTCCGAATAACCCATTTCCTTCACCCAACCCCAATTCAACCAACCTTCTTCGCTCTCATTGTTACCACACCAAAGAATCAGAGCCGGATGCTTTCGCAACCGTAGGATCTGTTCTTGGGCTTCGGCCAAGGCCTCTTCGCGAAAAGCCGAATCCAAAGGGAACATGGCGCAGGCATAAGGAAAGTCATGCCAAACCATCAAGCCTAAACGGTCGCAACGATTCATCCAATCCTCCGAAGCATAGAACCCACCTCCCCAAACTCGTAACAGGTTGAGATTGGCTTGAACGGCCTTGTCCAAAAGAACCATGTTACGGGCGGTATCCGCTTCCGCTGGCCAAATATCATGGGGAACCCAGTTGGCCCCCCTGATATAACAGTCTTTGCCATTCACCCTAAACCCAAATGAACGCCCCCCAGAATCCACCTCTTGCACCCATTCAACACGCCGAATCCCAAAATGCAAGGAATCGCTTAAACGGATCCGCCCCATTTCATCCGTTAGGTTCAACACCGCCCCAACCATGGCAGGTTCCCCCATGCCCGATGGCCACCACAAAGGGGGATTTTCCATCCCAAAGGATTGGGATTCCCATCCCCCACGGGCGACGATTCCAGGGCCTAGGAGCTCCCAGTGCCAACCTTTCAACGAGTCGAAGCGAACCCCACCCATCCATTCCAAGCGAGCCCAACGATGCAGGGAATCCAACGCAAGGGTGCGAACATGCAGACCTTGGCGCAGGCGCCGAATCAAGGGATCCCCCATTATTTGCAAAACCACGGAGCCGCTTAAACCCACGGAGGGCATAGGCCTGGCCCAATCCCAACCAAATTGATACGCCGCTTTGCGTGAGTGCAGCCATAACCCTCCAGGTAGTGGCAGGGCGGACTGTTCAGCAGCCCTTTGGACTCGCTGGAGAGGAGGCTCAAGCACCCATTCGAGGGTGTTTCTTCCTGAAATCAAAACCGGTTCTTGGGTCGTCGATTTCGCCGATTGCAATGGAATTCGAACGGTATAGGTCCGGTGCGGATTCCTAAAAGAAACCACGCGCTTTCCGTTTAACCAAAGGGTACCGTAGGTGTCCACCCCGCTCATCACCAAAGCCAGGTCGTGGCCGTATCGCATGAATTTGGAGTCGCCCAAAAGATTCGTAACATCAAAGTCAGCACGGTAAACCCAGGTGCAATCCCCCACCCACGCCGACTCCAAGGCGTTCTTGCCGATGTACGGATGTAGGATGACCCCGTTGCGTACCAAATCCAGGGTAACCGAACCGAGGGGTCCACCGTTCGCGGGTAGCCAACGCTTCCAACCCTTGGCCTGAAAGGTCCAACGAACCCCGTTTTTCTTTAAATCATAGGATGTGGTCGGCTCCAAAATCAAAGGTTGGCTCGAGAGGGAAGCCTCGGTTGCTTGGACCTTGTTGAGGAGGATTCCAAGCACCGCCCCCAATAGAAGTAGGAACTTCATGACTTTAGCACCCAAAGTAGGCGATTTAATTCTTTTTCGTCCGCAGAGTCGAATCCCTCTCGTATGCAAGACGAATGCAATCCGGCTCGGGGCCAACGATCCCGATTTGGGTAACGATTCATCAGGTCTCGCACAAGGCCTGAACGTAGTCCTCCGCCGGCAAGCAATTCCAATCCGGGGCAAACCGCCTGCCAGGCCATTAGATTTTCCCATCCCTCGAATGCTGATGGTGCCCCACCACTGCTCAAAACCCGCCGGAAACCCATGGTTTCCAAGACCTTCAAACTTTGAACTGGGTCCGGCAAGCGATCCATTAGACGATGAAAAACCCATTCCTTTTGGGGGGCCAACTTCAAAATGGATTGCAGCCATTCATGGGCAATTTCCAAGTTTCCGGTTTGGCGAGAAAACTCTGCAAAGCCAATAACAAAACCATCGATTCCTTCGTTTTTCCAACGTCGAACCGCTTCAGTCACCGATTTCAACTTGTGTTCGGAACAAAGGGTATCCTCCGAATCCGGCCGTAACATGACCATCAATCGCGGGGATCCATGACGTCGAGAACGAAGAGCGAACTCGACCATGGCATCCTCCGGTGTCAACCCATCTTGGTCGCGTTGGGAACACAACTCCAAGCGATCCACGCCCCTAACGCAGCCCAAAAGAACGGCATCGGTATCGAAGCAAGCCAACTCAAAGCTTGGACCAGACATGCGGGGCTTGAAGAATTCGGTTCCCTTGTTCGGTATTCTGAACGGCATAGGTGAAGCCGGGCTGTAGTGCGCAGGCTCCGTATTGTCCTTCTTTGGTGAGAGCCATAAAACAAGCCTGGTACAGGGCCGGATCTTTGCCGCGGTGACGCAATTGTTGGAGAACTCTCTGAGCAACCTGCCTGCAGGCTTTTTCGGGATCCAAACCCTTGCGCAT
>Ga0209401_1001819_pt1 | contig 14000 bp, 22 predicted proteins | sample M_140807_MF_Meta_FD_187318 | JGI IMG/M metagenome (GOLD analysis project Ga0209401, IMG submission 187318) | Freshwater microbial communities from Lake Montjoie, Canada to study carbon cycling - M_140807_MF_MetaG (SPAdes) (version 2) | ecosystem: Environmental > Aquatic > Freshwater > Lake...
CAGCCATTACATTTGAATTGTGGGTACATTATGATAATATCCTTATTGCCTACATTGGCATTGAGTACAAATTAAGTAATTACCGCTATGTATTAACCTGTCGTCATTACAAGCTATACATAAGTCAGTAGATGGTACAAACTTTACCTGGTCGTTTTCCATGCGCTCCAGGTAAGGTCCACCTCTAAGTATCTCTACATATCCCATTATTCACCCCCTTTACCAGATTCGGAATCATCCGGCCAATACCATGTGCCAGCACTGGTGAGCTTTGCCCACTTAGCATCACACTGTTCGGCTTTAGGTGCAGTGCATACATACCCAGCAAACGGGCGATTAGTAGATTTAGCTATGCCTTCTTTCTTCACCATATCACCATGCCGGCAAGTAAAACCAACACTAACCACTTCACCAATTTCCGCAACGCTTTCGCCAATAGACCAAGCAACAGGAACAGGCGCGTTGCTATTATCTTTAGATTGTGTGTCCACAATATGTAACGCCATTTCCATCGCAGCTGATTTAGATCCTGGTCTGCCATATTTAGGTTTGAACTGTTCAACTTTGCTCATTTCTTCTCTTGATGCACGTTTGCCCTTAGCTGCATAACCCGCGTTTGCAAGCGCACGGCCGATCGCTGAAGTCTCGCAGTTTTCCAATGCAGACGTTGAATTAACACCGCGATCAGAAATGCTCTCACTAGCGAGACCAGTCGCACACGGCTGTGCATCGGCTTCTGTTTTAAATAATTGAGCACTAACAATGTATCTAGTGTCTGTGGCCTGTTCAATTTTTGTTGCCAATCTTCCATCCGGATAATCCTTCCACCATTTTTCTAGTCGGCTCTCGACTGTTTCATAATCAGCTAAATTAAACATTAGTCAACCCCCCAGGTGTACTGCGTGTCCATTTCTGCATCCAGGACTGACTTGTATATCGAAAGGTAAGCAAGTCCGTCTTTAATACTGTCTTCGTGATTTGGTGACTCTGTAAGCCGAGAAACCTTGACGAGTGCCATACATAATGCGACTTGACTAGCTGTAATCGGATGGTCGAGATATGCCGACCAGAGTTCACTGATCCTTTTATGATTGTGGTAAGGGTGACCATAGACCGCTCCGCGCTCATGTATCGTACTGACCACATCGGCAAATAATTTCTCAGTTGTTGTCGGCATTGGTTTTATTGTCAATCATTCTGCGGTGCATATCCCAGCCGTCTTTACGGCCGCGCCAGTAATGTGTTTGCTTTGCATTTTCATACATGCCATAAGCCCAAATAATTGCAACCATTATTGCAACCCATAACAGGCCAGCTTCTTTTAGATCCATATAGCCCTATCTGTCCGCAAACTTTGCGGTACAGGCATAGTGTTGCACCTGTGTAAGACTTTGTGGATTATTTAGGGCGTAGTTTGTATAACGTTTGTATAACAAATTATCTGTGAAGTTTGCCCTCAAATATAAAACTTCCATCAGAATTGACAGGAATAGTAACCACTTGGACTTTACGCTCGTGCACATAGGCAACCGCGAATCCTGTCTGCCAGTTGGCATAGCCCCTTGTATAAGCCATACCGCTTGAACTTAACGATACCATACAACCAACCTCAACACCCCATACAGTACGCCCAAATTGGCCTTTAGATGCCTCTGTGAAGGCCGTTTGGCCTAATCTATGGGTATGCCCACACACTACGCTCTTTCCATGCCTTCTAGCCCCATTTAAAGCCGTTTGGCCAGGTACTTGTGATATAGGGAATGTGTCGCCATGAACCGCTATCCAGCCTGGTGCCCAATCAATGCCCTGTGGTGCAAACTTAATGCCTAATTTATCGTAGCCCATAAATCGCTCGTACTGCATTTCAGGTAAATTGAGAAAACTTGGTAGCCGTCTTTTGATAGATCGATAAAGTCTTATGCCATGGTTGCTACCAACCACATCTGTAACGCCTAAATAAGTTAATACTTCTTGTGTCAGCTGTCGATCTTCATTAATGTTGCCTACCATCTCATCAATAGTACCGGCATTAAAACCGCCTAGCTGTGGCAGATCAATTTCATCACCGATACATATCGTGCGATGTGGTTTCCATTTAGCCAGAAAACGGCCTACTGATTTAACTATTGCATCGTTATAAAATGGTACTTGAAGATCACTTACAAACGCTACGCGCTTAATCTTCATCCTCTTCTGGAGTAGGTATAGATGGGATAATGCCGTCTTCGCCTACTACCCAGTCGGGCATAGACGATGGACTATCCATTAAAGCCAAAGCAAGTGGCTCACTAAATCCAGCCTTGCGTGCTGCTTTGTACATTTCATGTTTGGCTATATAAAACATATCTAGTTTAGATAAAGGATCGGGTGATTTACGCACCACGCGCCTATTGATCTTCTTTCGTTTACGTGTATTAGCCATAATAAAATTATGACTTACTGATTAAGATAAATAGATCATCGACACGCTTCTCTAATCGTGTTAATTGATCTTTCATGCTAGAGCCACCATTAGGGCGTAACTCGTTTAACCAGCCTTTAATAAGAAAGCGCAGACCCACTAATAAACTTGTTAATACCGCGCAAACGCCAGCCCCAAATCCAGCCCATTCCGCTGGACTCATTTTTTAGGAGTTGCATAACCAAAGACTCCAGCCAATATTGCCCATAGGATAGAGCGATAGTCAGCTGCAAAATTGGATGCTGCCCAAGCTGATAGGAATGCACCAGCAGTTAAGAAATAAGGGTTTTTCATATTCATATTTTGCCTCCTAGTAGTGGTATATCGAACGCTCTGCCATCTTTGTCACCAGCCTTTGTAAAGCTAACGTGTACATGTCTTGTATGTTTATTAAACCCAGAATATTTGCGCCACTTAAAGTTAAGTATTTTGCTAGCGATCATGCCGTTATGTATTACGTAAGATATGCGCTTATCGGTTTTCGCACAGATTCTGATTTGGTCAGCCAGATATACCGAGAGCCCTTCGGATGTATCCAAGCGAGAATCAATATCAATGGCTCGCACGCATCCGGTCTGGTCTGGATTATGATCTGATTTTCTGGCAGCATGACGAGCATCACCAACCCACCCATCATTGGTAGTACGCCTATCTGGATACCAGGTAGTAACGGCATCTCTAAGCTCTACACCTGCTGCACATAACCAAGGTTTCATTAGCCAAGCAATACTTGTAGTTCATCAGCTGTTAAACCAAGACGATCTAATAATTCTGATTTAGCATTTGCTTTTGATGTTTCCTGTTTTGCTTTCCATGCGTCATATTTAGCAAAACCATCTTCAAATTGTTTTTTTGTAATTGGTTCACATTCAAGAAATTGTATTCCTTCATACTCATCACCACTCATCACCCAACCACCGGTTGGAATTAACATTTCTAAAACTTCAAAACCTTTAGCCATTAAGCACCTATTTCCATAAGAGTAATATAACTGTTTTCACCTTCGTATTGAACAGCAACAGTTGCGGTGTTGTTAGAAGCAGCAATTTGTGTTTTATAGGTTGTTGCACTTGTTGTTGCCGGGCTGTCTAAATAAGTTGCAGATACACCACCAACTGAGTTTTGAATTGCTGTGTTTGTAGAACCAACCCAATAGCCAAGATCATTTAAAGCAGTTGCACCTCTAAATAATCTTATTGCAACACCATTTGTTGCACTTGCAGCACTCTTGTAGCAACCATTTTGAGAAACAAAAACAAGAACTTTACTCGTAGCAGCAGTTGGCGTAATTGTGGCAGTCAAATTGCTGTCAGCATAAGTGCTAGATGTCGATGATTTGGTTGTTGTAGTTGTAGCATTTACAACTTGCAAAACTTTTCCACCTCCAGCAGCAGCACCAGCACCTTTAATAAAAATAGCAGCAGATGTGCTAGTAAAATCTAAAGTGCCACTTTCATATTGTGCTAACGCTAAAGATGCAGATGTATTAACTGTGGCTGTGCCAGCAGTAATTGTGCAAACTCCTGCACCTAAATTGGTTATTTGTACTGTATCACCTGCTGCAAATAATCCAGTATTAACTGTAATTGTTGTAGCACTTGCGTTGTTCATTGATACAGCACCACCAGCATCGGCTGCTACTAATGTATAACTTGCGGTCTTAGCTGATGCAGCACCGCCCAACATGGCGGTTTGTTGTAATGAAGTCATCTGAGCAGCTGTTAGTACCTGCCCAGTCGTGAAGGTTTGTTTAGCCATTTTTCTCCTTAGTAACTGAGCACATTATAGTCTAACGTGCCGTATATATTGTTGTTCAAAATTAGGGCGTCAATTACCGGCTCTAATGTTGTAAAGACTGTTTTCCAACTATTTGGGGTGATATTAAAGCCCACACCGAAAATCTGTAAGGTCTTATTTAAGGTAGATCCGCCTGGCTGAGTAGTAATAACTGTGATTGGATCAAAGAAATCTAGGTTTAGGGCTGCAATTATGCCGGTGTTGTAGTCTGGGGTGTATAAGTCTAATTCAACGGCATCACATCTGATGCTGGTCTCAGCTCTGGAAGCCACATAAGCCTGTGCATAATCCAAGGCCACCGCATCTGTCTGCATTAATAGGTCATTTAAGAAGTAAGAATGTATAAAGTATTTTTCAATAGAAGCTGCATTAGTCGCAACCTGGGGGGTGCCGCCTGTCCTAGTAATAGTGGCTGAATTGAAAATTAAAGTATCGTCTAACTTCCATACAGCATTGGCATATTTAATACCTGTGCCGTCATCCGCAAATACTGTTGGTGTACCCCCTATTGATGCAGCAGTTACAGATCGGTCTTGAAAAACAAATGCTCCTGTTGCATCTACATAAACGGCACCATACTCACTATCGGCTACAGTTTGTAATGCAGCTAAAGAAGTTCTTGTAGTGCCTGGGTCTGCCTGCATTGTAGTCAATCCGGCATCTACATCACGCATTGATGATGGCCATGAAATCTGATCTAATATTTGGTTAATTCTTGTGCCTGATAGATCCCCAGCAGTAGCACCTGTAACTGTTGAGATCTGGGCATTTTGCGCCAGCCTGTAAGCATCTACGGCTTGAATTGTAGTGTAAGCAACCTCTGTTGCATCTTTAGGTTGAGTGTTTACATAAGATGTAATAAAACCTGAAAAGATTGGATATGTTACTCCTGAGTAGGTTGCAGTTATCTGCACTTTCTTCATTGGAGTAATAAGACCCGCATACGGCGAGCTGGGGTTTGTGGGGTTAAAGTCGCCATTCTGATCTACAATGCGAAGGCTCATAGTGCCAGTTTGGAATTGATCGGATAAAGCAGTGCGACCTCTATTAGTTTGAATTGTATTAACTCGATCAGATACATCAACAATTAAAGATGAAGCATCTCCTAATGAATTAACATCTAAATTGCCAGAATCTAATATAAGTGTTTGTGAAAAGCCTGGACCGGTGCTAAAGTTAATAATTGCATTTATTACAGGTACTGTCATTAGAAGCCCTGCCCGGCAGGTACTGTGCTAAATCCATTCTTTGTTGCAATTTGTATTGATTCTGCAATAGCCTGACTTAATTTATCTCCAGTAGATGTAGTATCAACAGTAATTCTTATTTCTTGTGGCGCGTTTGACCCACCGCTAGGAGTAAAGCCTAATGCTATACCTAATCCCATAGCTTCTGCGCTTGTGCCGAAATTAGGATTGTTTAACGAGGTGTTGGCTAAGTTGCTAATATTTGGGAATCCGCCTATGCCAGTAATTTTGCCACCCGGCATCTGGCTTGGATCTACGCCTAAACCTAATAATACTTTTTGACCTGCCGTTAAGATTGCATCTGCGGCTGTGGTCATAGCGCGAGATAATTCATCAACCGCTTTAACGCTTTCTAATTCAGCGTTTAACTTTTTAGCTAGAGCCTCGTTATTATCAAGTATTGCTAGTTGAGCCCTAATTCTTAGTTTAGTTTCTTCATCGGTTGCAGCGTTTAACGCGGCCATTAAGCCAATGCGTTCAACATCAAACTTATCTTTTAACTTGTCAATTTCTGACTTTGCCTTATTTGATGCAGTAATAATCTTATATTCTTCATTGCGTGCTTTAAATAATTTTTGAGTTATCGTGTAATCTTTAACACGTGCTGTAGATGAACCAGAACCAGCACTTGAGGTTTTGCCAATATCATAAGCAATTAAACCAGCAGCGCCTATTATTAATTGTTTTTTACCTAAAGTTAATAAGGCTGTAATGCCCAATAAAAACTTGCCAACATCGCTGTCTATCATTTGTTTAACTTGAGCAATTAACTCGCCCATGCCTTTGGCGGTATTAGCAATAGCCATAGCAAATCCATTCATAGAATTGGTTGCTTGATCTATTGAGTTGTCTTTGCCAATAGCGCTTATTGCATCAATTAAACCTTTACCAATAATCTCTGTAGCATCAGCTGCTGCAATTTTCAATGCATCCATTTTGCCAGCATAAGTATCTAATCTAGCTAAAGCCTGACCTGCAAATCTTTTTTCTAAGGCAGCCATGATTTTATTCATATCGCCTGTTGCAAGTATGTTTGCATCTATACCTGTGTTTAATCCTTTAATAGCCTTAGTTTGACCTCTAACACCTGCTGCTATTGCAGATACAACAGTTTCTAAACTTTCTCCAGTGCCAACACTTGTATTAATAGCAGTATCTAATGCTTTTTGGCTCAGCGTTACAGATCCAGTAGCGTTTAATAAAGTCTGGAATGCTGGGCGAAGTTGGTCATCTAATACTTTGTATAATTTTTGTGTGCTAGCAATATAACTTTCTACTTCATTAACTCTAAATGCATTGCCAGTATTTTCTAGCTGTACTGCCAAAGACTTGGCGGCCTTCTCATCGGCTGCAAATGCGCTAATAGCCTTCTTGCCAAACGCCACGATTGCAGTGCCAGCAAATACCCTGCTAAATGTTTTACCTAATTGTTGGGCTTGCTTATCAAATGCAGATAGATCCTTTTGGCCTTTTTTAAGTGCCTTGCCATTAAAGGTGGCAATAGCGGAGACGACTACATTGGCCATTATGCTGCCTTCTTAATCTCTGTTTTTTTATTAAAATCTATAGCTGTGGCATTGATGGCTTGCAATATTGCATCATAAACTTTAGGACTATCTTCTGACCAGGCCTTGTAAATCAAACGGCCTTTAGTCTTACGACCCTGAGATCTAATATCTTTAATTTTAGGCTGAGAAGTAACTGGATCTAATGCAGCCACAAACTGCTGGCTAGCAAATGGATTATTAGATTTGTATTCTTGGAATGCTTTACTGCGTGCAGATCTTTTAGTGTATGTGCCACTTGCGCCTTGAGATGGTGTCATTTGAAATGGGGCTCTGCCTTGTGGATTTAGACGGCCTGCTACTTCATAAATTGCACCAGGTCGGCTAGCGTTGTAAACATAGTTGCTAACCTTAAAGCCATTTCTAAATGTTTTGTTTTCTCCTGGGTTATAACCAATACCGGCTCTAACTACATTAGAATCATATTTAGGAAATGTGCCAGGGTTGCCAGATGCTTTTGCCCAACCAGACAACACATCACCATTAGCTTTTACAAATCCTTTAGCTTTAAATGCTACGCCACGCATTAAAGGATCAATAGCAGTCCTAATGCGTTGGCGCATATCTTCGTCAATAAACTCTAAGCCTTTAAGGACATCTTTAACGCCTACGACTTCTACTGGCATTTTTGATCTCCTTTGCTCGATCCTTTAACACTTGGATAATTGCTCCAAACATTTCGGAATCCATATCCATAAAATACTGTGGCGCGATTGATGTTTCTACGCTCAATGCTGCTATAGCGTAGGTCAGCGAATCACGCGGTATTATTTTTTTTCTTCGTCTAATACCTCTACAGTTTCAAGAGTGTCTATAAACTCTGATCCCCATATAGGTATCTGCGCACCAGCCTTACGTAAGCATTCATAAGCCAACCAAAATATTTCAGTCTGGCGTTCGTGCTCACGTAAGACTTTGCTAATTCCTGAGCCATACTTCAATTCAAAGTTATATTCAATTCCTGGCGTAATTCTGTGCTCTGAAACTTCGCCATTAGCCCTAGTAATTTTTAACTTTGCCATTATTACTCCTTAATTAAAATGCCACCGATGTGGACACTGTTATTGCGGAGTTTACTGTAAAGGACAGACTAGATGTTGCAACTTCCGCTACGCCACCTGTACCGATTGGAGTAAGGTTGTTTACCAAAATTGAGAATTGGTAAGTAGGATTTGTTGCTGATACAGCTGTGCCCTTAACAGTAATAACTGATACTGATAGAGTTTGACCAAATGCTGCATTTAGTGTTGTATTTACCTGGCTAGCAGCCCAGTCGTTTAAAAAGTCAATGCTGAATGTGCCTGATTGCAAACCAGCAACAAACTTATGTGCTGTATCGCCCATGGCAGTTACTTCTAGCTCATCTACAATTTGATTGATTACGGCATTAGTCACATATGAACTAATATCGATTGAAGGCACTGTAGGCGCAGCGGCAGTAGCCAATTTAACGCCTACATTGTTATTTAAATATATGGCCATTGTTATTCCTCTTCTTTCTTAGTTGCGGTTGATTTTGGTGCTTCTTTGATTTGGCCTGTCTTAATTAAGAAGGCTAAGTCTTCTGCTTGTGTACTCATTTTAACTCCAGCTCGTTAGGATTGATACTGTTATTTCTGATGTTAATAAATCTCCACTAGCTGCGTTAGTTATAGCTGGAGCGGAGACACTTGATATGTTATAAACTAGGGTTGATGCCGCTAGCTTAGTTACTACTGCCACAATAAAGTTTTCCATGCCTAGCAAGTTACCTTGGTTATCAAATGCAGGTGCAGTGATTAAAATTTTAAAATTAGCCAATGGCGCAATGGCTGTCTGACTATTATTGCTTGGAACAATGTAAGGATCGGATGGAGTAACTACTACACTGTTTGCAAGTAAGGTTGCCGGTGGAAAACTAAAAGTAGACCAAACTCCAGCGTTTGCTAGAGCGGTTGCAAGTGTGCCTCGAAGGGTGCTTATTGCAGCCATTAGCCCACCAATGATGCAGGGTTTGAATACGGCTGGATGAGACCACGCACTCGGTTAATCAGCTGATAACCCATCCGATAAGGGCTGGCAGAGATCCCATCCATACCGACCCCACCTGTCTGGCTGACTTGACGTGCTTGCCAGATGTCTACAGCTACGATCATCGCAGCCTCTCTTATGGCAGGGGTTGTCGCGTAAGATTGGGTCTTATGATCTGGGCCAGTGACTAGGCCGTATGGTTCTACTTTGTGAAATGTCTGATCGCTACCAGTTTTGGCATATTGAATAAAAGAATAACCATTAGGATAATTAACTTGTCCATAGTTGTACATAAATACTGGGATGAGGCTAGTAGTACCGGATGTTGGCGGTATTGTGCCTGTAATTGTAACTGTGCCATTAAATGGGCTTCCGCATGCAGATACTGTAACAATTTGTCCGGCTGCGAATGCGTTTGGGTTCGCAAGCATAAGTGTTGCCACGTTATCTTGTAACGCTGTTCCTACTACTGGGGCAGTGTTAAACCAAAGATATTGATTGATTAAATCTTCGCTACTTTGGCAGCATTCTTCAACAGTTGCATCGGAGTAGAGAGCGCCAATGCCAAGGTTTGCCCTTAACTCAGCTGTAGTTACATACGTGGCTGCCATCTCTACTCCTTTGCTAATAGCTCTCTGGGGCTAGGGCTACTAAACCCCAGAGATTATTGATTTTTTTACGCCTTGTTGTATAGGTAAATACCCTTTGGCATTTTGTTAATTGTTGCCATGTATCCGTAAATTGCAACCTGTACTTGAAGGTTTGATACTACGTTTACTGACATGAAGTTTTGAGCTGAGCGATATACAGTGAACGCTTCTGGAGCTAATACGATTGCGGATCCATCATCAAAAGTAGTTGCTGCCAAGTTCTTGTCAACATACAGATCTAATCCAAGTACATTGCCTCGGATTGATTGAGTGCTAACTTGACCTGCTGCGTTCATTGGTTGCAAAGCAGTAAATACTGGTCGCTTTGTTGTATCTTGTGCAGAAATCAATGCGCCCCATTGTGCTGGGTTAGCAATGTAATTCTGTGCAAAGTAACCTGTGTTTTCGTAAATCTTGCGTGCTGCTTCTGATGCAAAGGTAACAATACCATCTAGATCAGCAGTTGTATTTGTTGCAGCTGTACCGCCAGCAATTAAAGCAGCAGCGACAGTTGTATCAAGGGTCTTCAAATATGCATATTCAAGTTGCTTTGTAAGTTCTGCATAGAAGTTTGGATCTGAACGCTCTAGTAATTCTACTGAGAGTGTGTTCATACCAGCATACTTAGATACTGAGCCTGTTAGGTACTGAGTAACCATACCTGTGTTTTGTACTGCGCCAGCTTCTAGCTCAACAGTAACTTCTGGTGCTACGCCTGATTGACCACCGGCTGATGTAACCAAAGATGGTACAGAAATAGACATACCGCTTGTTGGTAATGTGCCTTGTGAACAAGCATCGATCGCAGGTGTACCAAAACGTGTGTTAGTTACAAACTCGCTTAGGTATTGCGTTGGATTGAATGCAGGGTTGGTTGCAAATGAATCATCTGCTGCAGCTACGTACAGTTTTGACTCGTCATTTCCTAGAGCAGCTTTGATCTTGTGCTCTGTGTACTTTGCCATAGAAGTAATTGGCGTACGGATTGTTGTTTGAATTAGTGGTGCTGTAATTACTGGGCGAGCAGCTTCTACTGTAGGAGTAGCAGCCTCTGCCTTTGCTTCTTGTGGCGCTGTTGCTAAATCTTCCACAGGAGCCTCGCTTTCTGTTGTTTGGTTTGTGTCCTCTGCTTCGCTTTCGCTAGCAGCAACTTTAGTTACTTGCGCTGCACTGAATGCAGGTGATTCGACTAGGCTAACTTCACGTAAAGTTGCGCTAGTTACATATAAATAATCTTTTTTCTGAATTGATTTGTTTACATCTACGCCTACTGATAGGCCATCGATTAACTGTTCACCGGCAAGGATTAAAGCATCTTGGCCTTGCATTGATGCACTAATTTTAAATGATGCATAGATGCCATCTTCTGCTTTGTTGAACTTTTGCATGCGGCCAATAGGTTTGTCATTCTTGTGTTGCATAAGCATTTTAACTTTGCCAGGATCACCAATTTCAATAGAATCTTTAGCAAATACGACTTTACCTACGGAAGTATTGCCTACTTCTTCGTATGGCACAATTTTGCCAGCGATGATTCTGCGCTCGCCATCTGCGCTTTCAATTTGACTACTGAACGTAAGTAGCATTGTCTGTCTCATTTCCATTAGGTGTCATTTGTTCCATTTGTTTAGCTTGTTCAACATCAATTAGACCTAGCGATAACATTTTCTCTATTGCTTCTAAACGCTTAATTGTGTCAGCGCGTAAGAATGATTCTTCTATAGCAAATTTGACTACATGGCCTCTGGCTGTAATATCATCCATTGACAGGCGGTCTTCAATAGCACAAATAAATGGCTGTAGAGAGTAAGCTACGAACTCTTTACGGCCATCAATAATATTTTGGTAAGTCATGCTGTTATTCATATCTGCAGAAATATAATAAGCCGGTACGTTCATCGCTCTAGCAACTTGTGTTGCTAAATATTGTTGCGCCTCGTTGTACATCATATCTTTAGGGCTAAATCCAGTAGTCTCATAGGACAAGGTAGATGTTAAATATGCTGTAGATCTATTTAGACGGCTTTGCTTCCATTGTGCTAATAATCCTGAAACTTGTTGCTCTGGTAGATCTGCGCCTGTGTTTTTAATGTACCCAGAAGGCATTGGAGTTTGTGCGGATACAGCTGCGGCTTTTTCAATATCTAACGCGCTCTGTATTGTGCGTGCGGCCGTTTGTAATACGCCTTGTGTTAATCCTTGAAATGTTATTAGTGAGTTAATTCCTGTCATTGGAGCTTCAACTCCATCAACATAATACTGACTTACTTCTGTGCCAAACTTATTAGTAGTAAATGTAACTCGATTATTGGCAATCCACTCAAATCGTGATGGTCTTAAATCATCTGCATATAATTCTGTTACGCGCCAATATGCAACGCCATAAAATAAAAGACTATCGACAGTCCAACTTAACGTGACGGATCTTGGTTGCCGATAGTCTGGTTGTTCTAACCACAGAGGACTCCCCAGTACCTCACCGCTTGACTTTTTGTAAAGTTTTAGCGGCAAGTAGGAAACTACACCAGCAATAAGATTTCTGCAACGGCTAACTGCCGGCACTTGCATTGCATAATTACGATCTAATCCACCAGGGAAATTACCAACACCTGTTGTAAATGAACCATAGCCATAAGCTGTGTCCATAATGGCAGGGGCGTATTGCGCTTCAACGGATTCTTTTTTAGTGTTTATACCCAAAGCAGACAATAGACCCATATAGGTATTATATACCATAAATCGGACTTATGGTGCAAGTTAGACAAATATTTGCGCGGTTTGTTGAGGTTTTGTTAATTGGCTAACTACCATAGCCAGGGATATTGCAGCTGTAACATCACCGGCTGATTTTCTTCTAATAATCCGCCAACCAGCATCATTGGTCTTGGCTGCACAGTTGTTTAAGTGTTGTACTAAGTCGGCCTGACCAGAATGCACTACTCGGTTATTAGCCATTCCATCAGCAAGGTCTGAACATGCCTGGTAAAACGCCTGCCCAGATACATCCAACAAGCGCCATCCGCTTTGCTCTAATCTTGTGGCAATAGTTTGCGTGGCGTACTTGTCATAACAGATTGTTGTTGAATGGTATTTACGTGCCCACTCATTTATATCACTTGCCATCTTAATTTCATCGATAGCAATATCGCTATGCCAAAGCTGTGCAAGTCCTACGGCAATTTTGCCATCTTGAACCTGACCCATAACCAAAGCACCAGATCTTCTAGTAGGTGCAATATCAAATGCCATAATTGTTTGTGGGCCAACAGGTATTTCTAATGTGCTATCGCTGCACTGCTCAATAGATCCGTACACCCAGGGGCTGACAGTAGAATCGACCCACATGCAAAGCATTTCAGTCTTTGTAGCTTCTATGCTGTTGGTGCTTACGCTTTCTTCCAAAGTTTGCTCAGTAATTAAATGGCCTAGTGCTGGGTTTGCCATTGCCCAGGCTTTGCGATCATTTATTTTAGAATGCTGTGGTGCGCTGTACTCATAGAATCCTAAATTGTCAGGTGGATATGATAAGCAACGCTCTCTTAAATCATTAAGCACTGTACTAAATCCATCGCCAGCATTACTTGTCATCAAAGTCATGGCGTTAGGCCGAGCCCTAGTTACCGGTAGCGCAGCTGTAAAAGATTCCGGTGTCCATTCTCTAAGCTCATCGATATATAGGAAATCTGCAGTCTTACCACGGGGCGCATCTCTTGTAGCGGCTGCAATTTCATACCTTGCGCCATTGAGTAATGTGATTGATTCCTGGCCGTTGGCCAAACGTATTTGCCTTACTTGGTCTTTTAAAAATTGATTATCTTCTATAGTGTATGCAACCTGCCTAAATGTATCTAGTGCCATATTTCTATTAGAAGACATGCCCAGCACATTTTTAGAGGCCCATAAGAATAAATGGCTAAGGATTAACATACGAGCTAGGTGGGTCTTGCCATTTTGACGTGCTACCAATACTAGAGCTGTCTTCTTACGCCAATTCTGATTATCGTCTATTGATAACAAATCATCTAGCACCCAGCGTTGCCACGGGATCAAAGGCAGGTTTATTTTCTCAGCTAGATCTGCAACTTCCTGTGCTTTGGATGAAACATTTAATAAAGGCGTGTGGATTCTAGGCTCGGTACTACCGACTAGCCCGACCCCTTGTTGAGTCTGTTTTACTTCCGCATCATTCTGCATCGAAGTTAAGCGTATCAGGTTTAATAAAAGGTGAATCCGGCACTGTTCGGACTGTCTCAGGGAGAGAAGAGTTCAG
>Ga0209401_1001820_pt1 | contig 13997 bp, 22 predicted proteins | sample M_140807_MF_Meta_FD_187318 | JGI IMG/M metagenome (GOLD analysis project Ga0209401, IMG submission 187318) | Freshwater microbial communities from Lake Montjoie, Canada to study carbon cycling - M_140807_MF_MetaG (SPAdes) (version 2) | ecosystem: Environmental > Aquatic > Freshwater > Lake...
TCCAATTTCTTTGAAATATATAAATTATTTCAAAAAGGATTAGTTAATAATAATGTAATTGAAGACCACTTTAGATTTTATCGTTTATTAGACCAAATGGAGCCGGTTAAATGGACTTCAAGAACACACGATGAGTTTGTCCAAGAGCATTATGATTGGTCGGAGAAATACAACCATTATACCAATGGTGAATTTACTAGAATTTACAACCAAGAGTTTGTGGATAAAGTGAATGAGGTTATCTTAACCAAAGATGGTCCGTACTATCCGGAGGTGTTAACAACATCCAAACGATACAACAACGAGTCGTCATTCCAATCTAATTGTGTTAAGACATACGTTAGAAGAATTGATTCCTTATTGATATCTATGAGACGAGGTCAAGGTGAAACTGAAGAGAGAGCGTCAATTGAATATCGTATTACTTTACCTTCGCTACATAATACGTTTGATTTAGAAAGATATCAAACTTTGGGTAAACGTAATGATAGATTGGATGAAAGTTGGGATGACGCATTAATCAAATTGGATAATAAAATTTATCAATATGAGGATTTGTTTGATACCTTACAGATTAAAGGTGAGTTTAAAAAAAGAGAATTGTTCTCTGATTGGATGTCAAAAGATGTAATAAGATATTCTGTAACTAAAACCGGAAAAGACACGACTGAACGTCAATTATGTTGGAAAAACGATTCAATTATGAAATTAAATTCGTATAATTATAACATTGTCCCCGTCTATAATGACCCGGGCGCATTAGATTTTTAAGATGAAAGAAATACCACAACATTGCGTAGATACCTTTAAAGAAAGGTTTGGAGTTCACCCTAGTATTATAGAGGTGTATCCAACGATGTCTAAAGAAGACACTGACAAATTTTTAAATAAATCACATTTACTGTGGTTTGATTATTTTATAAACAATGAACACGAAATTGTTAATAAAGACAGATTGTACGAATATGACTCTACCGGTATTTTAATTTTACGGAAGTCACAAACTAAGATATTTATATTAACAAAGGTGGATAAACAAAACGTAGTGGATTATATTTCACTACAAATAAAACGATTAACAAAAAAAGATTAAGAATGGAAATTACACAAGAATTATTACAGGAAAAAATTAACAATGGTGAAAAATTGGTGGTTGACTTTTGGGCGCCGTGGTGTGGTCCTTGTAAAGTTATGAAACCGGCTTTTGAAAAAGTTTCTGAACATTACAGAAATGAAAATTCAGAAGTTCAATTATTTACGTTAAACGTTGAGGAGAATAAAGAATTTGCTGCTCAATTAGGTATTAGAGCAATCCCAACAGTTAAATCATTTTCTGATGGTAAAGAAGTATATTCTCAACCAGGAATGCAAATGGAAGGTCAAATTAAACAATTGGTATCTAACTTAATCAATGGATAAGTTATTAATTCTTTTTACGATGAAAGGTTGTCCCCACTGTGAGACAATGAAGAAACAATTAACGGAATCAAATATCCCATTTCAAGTTAGAGATATTAACGAACACGAAGATGAATATGAAATGTTTGTTGAAATTACTGAGAATGAATTTGTTCCGGCATTTATGATTGTTGAGTCACCGGATACAGATGACCATAAAAGTTATCTATTTGCTCCGGAAAGAGATTATAACGAGATTGAAGAAGGTGTTGAAATCATTAAAGAACATTTTGGACTATAAAAAAATCCCCTTAATTGGGGATTTTCTTTTTTAAAATAGTGTCAGGTCTTTTATTTTGTCTCTAACAAGCCAAAGTTTTTTGTCAAATGGTTTGGTTATGTCTTCCATAATGTCGTAACCTTTTATCATATCATTGAATACCAACATATCAAAATCAAATACGTCCAATACCATAGAGATTATATCTTTTTTGGGGAATAAACTCATTGAATGAATATCTATTTGGTTATCCTCGTCTTGTTTAATTGATGAATATTTAAAAGTTAACCTGTCAGTTAGAATGACATCAAATAATTGGTTACAGATGTATTCAGAATAGTATAACTCTTGTCTTCCCATACTCAAACTATATCCGTGAGGAAATTCAGATGATATATTTAATGGTGCGTAAATGTAAAAATCTAAATGGTGTGTATTATCTTCGGAGTAATCTAATTCGTATTCTAATCTGTTGGTATAAGATATTGAATTAAATTTAGGTTGTTTAGATTCAATAATTGAGGTAATAAGATTGTTATGATATATTGGTCTTGAAGAATTGTAGAAGTCAAAAGTATAATCATCTTTTTTTGATAATTCATTCCCATACATAATTAAATCAATTACGTTGACATTCTCATATCCAAAATTAGTTAATAGTGATTTATAACTTTCAAGGAAAGATTCTTTTACCTTAACCATATCCAAAATCTTGTCGGAGTTGGTCATTCCATTAACCACAAAGAATTTACCACAATCAGTTACTTCAATAACAACATCATATTGTTTGTCTTTATTTATTTGGTTGACAATGTAGTCGGAGAATAAATTAACTAATCCTCTATTTGAGTTCTCATTTATATATTTCATATTTTTAAGTTATACGAAATAATATCGAAATTAATTTTAATTATAAATAAAAAAAGGGAACAAAATTGTCCCCTGTAGTTTTTTTACCCCAAACGTTCAGTTATTACTTCTTGTAATATTTTTCAACAACTTTACGAATTGATTCTTGTATAGGTTGAGTCTGTGGTTGACTTTGTCCTGCAGGAGTATTCGTTTGTTGAGCTGGTGGAGGAGTTTGAGTTCCTTTGTTTTTACATCCGCATCCCATTGTAATATATGATTTAAAGTTTATATATCCATAAATATCAATAATAAACATAATAAGTAAATAAATTTTGTATCTTCGTGGATATTTATTACTATGGGTATAAAATTGAGACTTACAGAATCCGAATTACATAAAGTAATTAAAAGAATCATCATAGAAACTGAGGACGAATACTATAGAATATCACCTGAGGATTATTTGGATGTGATGCAATATGCTAGTTACAATGGTAACGTTTTTAGAAAAATGAAACAATATGGTGGTAAACCATTATATATTACCGGTAATTTAGATTTAAGTGGTAAGGATGTTAAAGATATTGGGCCGATAGCTTATGTTGATGGTTATTTAGATATTCGTAATACTAATGTTTCTGATTTAGGTGGTTTACAATCTAATAGATATATTTCTGATAGTGGTTCTCCTCGTGAAAGAATTAGAAACAGACAAGAACTTAATGCTAAACTTGGTGAACAAGAATCTCTTCGTGATAGTGATGAATGGGCTTTAGAACAGGGTGATGAGACCGGAGAAAAAGCTCACGCATTATTTGATAATTTAGTTAATGTTGGTGAAATAGAACCATTATCGGACGAGGACAAAGAAAAATTAACAATTTTGAGACGTAAACTTCAAGATTTAGAACAAGAGTATGAGGGGCTTGATGATAATGATGACAGGGCATACGAAGTTCAAGAAGCTATTGATGAAACACAAACAGAAATTGAAGAATTAGAAGAGAATAATGCGGATGTTTATATGATGTACGCATCTCCAAGATATACTCATTATGGTTTACAACAATTTGAGGTTTTAATTCCGGGATTCAAAGATAGAGAATATACTGTTGGTACTTATGAAGAAATGGATGAGGCGGCATTAGAGTATGCAAAATCTTATATTGATGATGTTGGTGCTGATGGATTTAGTGAATCATTTATTGAAGATTATTTAGATGTTGATGCTATTGTTAGTATGGCTGAAGATGATTATGATTATCAAGTTAGAGATTATCCTGATAGTTATTTTAGTGATGATGATTATGAATTAACTTCGGAACAAGAAGAAAGAATAGAACAACTTGAATCTCAAATAGAAGATTTAGAACAACAAAAACTTGAGTTGGATTCGGATGATGATAATTATTATGAATACGAAGAGGATTTAGATAATCAGATAGAAGCTCTCCAAGAAGAGTTAGATAGTATTGAAGTTGACACCGAACCAACCGAAGATATGATAGAAAATAAAGTCTATGAGTTAGTTAGAGATGTTAAAAGAGACCCGTTAGATTATCTTAAAAACTATGGTTTAGACTTCAAGGACTATGTAGATGAAGATGCTTTAGCTCAAGGGTTAGTTGACTCTGATGGTTGGGCTATTATGAATAGCTATGATGGACAATATGATAGTGAAGATGTTAATGGTGTGACCTATTATATTATGAGAACTAACTAAAACTATTCCTTTTTTCAAACTTTCCTCGTATATTTTAAATAATATAATATGGGAATGAAACAGAAAAATAAGAATAAATTCATAATGGATACCGATTGGTTGTTTGACGGCATTTTAGATGCTGAACAAAAACAATATGTGTTATTAGATTACTTCCAAAAGATGAACAAACATCTTGAAAGAATGGAGGTCTACCCAATGTTTATTGAGCTTTCATTACACTTGGGTAATATACAGACCTTATTAACTCAAAACAAAATCTTATACGTTGATAGAAAAATAACCTCCAATGATGATGAACTAGTGTTGGCAGATTTGAAGGTTAAGGATATTCCGGTACTAGACGATGAGGAAGTTATCGAGTATCAAAAAATATTAAAAAATAGTCAACCACAACTACACGACTATTTTAATTACGCAAAATCAATTTGGAGTATTGTATACGATTCAATAGAAGTCGTTGTTAAAAAAAACAAAAATAATATTGATAGTAAGTCAGGGTTTTTTACCTATAAAACACCTGATAATGTATATGTGTGGCAATATACCACAAGAAAGGTATACAGAACTAAAGGACAAACAAAAACATCTTTAAAATTAATCTTTAAAGGACAACAGGATAATTTGACAATACCGGAAATTATCTCTACTTTTTCAAAAACATATGAGAAAAATAATGAAGTAAATTACCCAATCTTTGAAGTGTTTTGTAGTGATATATTCCCATTGGAGCAAACATTAATACCAATATTCAAAAGAAAAATATTATCGTATGTTAATCAAAATGTTAAAATAACTAGAAAATTATTATCATAATGGACAAAAAACAAATCAAATCATTGATGGATAAGTTACGACAACCAATCCACATCAGTTACATCTCCAAATACATTCTTAAAAAAGATATGGATGAAACCAAAAAACAATTAGATATTTTGATATCTGAAGGTTATATTAAAGAAAGTAATTTAAGTGATGGGTTCTATGTGGCTGTCTAAACAAAAATATAATATAGGTGGTTCTAATTGTAGTCAAACGGTGATTAAATTATTTAATCAATCAATATTGTATAGTAAATCACCGTCAGGTTGGTCTATTAGATTTAATAATGGTGTTGGTATTAATGTTACAACAAAACCATTATTCTCTGTGAGAAATGGTTATAAAAAAAGTATAAAAATTGGCAAATATTATTTAGTAAAATTATGAAAGTAAAATTAGAGTATATTTGGTTGGACGGGTATAAACCGGAGCCAAATTTAAGAAGTAAAATTAAAGTTGTAGATTATCAACCTGCGGATATTACCAAAGTTCCTGAGTGGGGTTTTGACGGTAGTTCAACTATGCAAGCAGAAGGATTCTCATCAGATTGTTACCTAAAACCTGTGAGAATGTATCAGAGTCTTGGAATCACTAGTATTCCGTTGATTTATGTTTTATGTGAGGTATTGGATAAAGATAATAAACCACACGAAACAAATGATAGAAGTAAATTGGGTGAGGAAGATACGGATTTTTGGATTGGATTTGAACAAGAATACTTTATTCGTTCAGCTCACAACAAAGATGTGTTAGGGTTTGAAAGAGGTGGAAGTGTTGACCCACAAGGTAAATACTATTGTGGTGTTGGTGGACAAATAGTTGGTAGGGAGTTAAGTGATGAGCATTTAGACTATTGTCTTGAGTTAGGTATTAATGTTGAGGGAACCAACGCTGAGGTTGCATTAGGACAATGGGAATACCAAATATTCTCTAAAGGTAAATTAGCAGCGGCTGATGACTTATGGATGTCACGATACATCTTACATAAATTAGCGGAGAAAAGAGGTTACGCAATTGAACTTCACCCAAAACCAATTCAAATTGGTGAGTGGAATGGTTCAGGGTTACATACAAACTTCTCAAACAAAAAAATGAGAGAAGTGGGTGGAGAAAGTTACTTTAACTCAATCTTCAATTCATTTGAGACAAGACAAGACCATCACATTCATAACTATGGTTCTGATAATCATTTAAGGTTAACTGGTAAATTTGAAACACAATCAATTGACAAATTTAGTTGGGGTGTATCGGATAGAGGAGCGTCTATTAGAGTTCCTAAATCGGTTGGTGAAACTTGGAAAGGTTACCTTGAGGATAGAAGACCATCGTCAAACGCAAATCCGTATAGAGTTATTAGTGTTATTTATGACGCATTGGTTTTTGCTGACCAATTGGAAAAAACCATTCACGCAATGTATGATGATGTGGATACATCAAAATTAAGAGAACAATTCTCAGGTATTATGTCAGATGAAGAATTATTAGGGGAATATAGAGAAGAATAGTATGTTAGAAAATAAAGAAATGGTTAACCATCCGGAACATTACGGTGGTCAGGACAATCCATATGAGGTTGTAAAAGTGTGTGAAGCTTGGGGTCTTGATAAAGATGCTTACATCTTCAATGTTGTAAAATATGTTGCAAGAGCGGGTAAAAAAGATTCTGATAAAGAACTTCAGGATATGAAAAAAGCGTTATGGTATTTAAATCGTAAAATTGAACGTCTTGAAAGTGGTAGTTGATATTGATGAATACGCAGAAGGTGCGATTCTATTGGATGGGTTAGAAAGTGCAATCGTTGGGGTTGTTGAGGAGTTTGGTTCTCCGGGCAGAAAGATATTATATTCAAAACAAGGGATATTAAATATACTACAAGAAAGAGACCTAATGACTTATGGTGAGGCTGAAGAGTTTTATGATTATAATATATTAGGGTTACACGCTGGTGAACAAAACGCGGTGTTTTTAGATTTAGAAATGATACCAATTAAAAAAGAAGATGGTTGGGAATACCAATTAAAAGAGTAAGATGATAGAAACAGGAAAGATTATAAATGGAGATTGTATTGAGGTAATGAAAACATTTCCTGAAGGTTCAATTGATTTACTAGTAACATCACCACCATATAATGTAAATATATCTTATGATGTTCATAAGGATGATTTACCAATGGAGGAGTATTACGAGTGGTCAAAGGATTGGTTGAGAGAAGCGTTCCGAGTATTGAAGGATGATGGTAGGATTGCGGTGAATGTTCCAAATGAATTGAATGTTCAAGAAAGAGGTGGGAGAATATTATTTGTTGCGGAGTTTTGGATGATGATGAAAGAAGTTGGGTTTAAATTTAGTGGGTTAGTTGACCTTACGGAAGATAGTCCTCATAGAGTTAGACAGACAGCTTGGGGTTCTTGGATGAGTGCGTCAGCTCCTTATGTTTACAATCCAAAAGAATGTATCATTTTGGCTTATAAAAAAACAAGTAAGAAATTATCTAAAGGAGTTTCACAATGGTTGGGAACACCGACTGAGGTTACTACTGAAGATGGTAAGGTTAAAAATAAAATGGTTTATCAGGACGAAGACAAGAAAGAATTTATGAATTTGGTTTTTGGACGTTGGGAATATTTTGCGGACACTAGGTCATTAACTAAAGCTACATTCTCGATGGACATCCCGTCAAAAGCAATTAAAATATTGTCTTATAAAAACGATATTGTTCTCGACCCTTTTATGGGAAGTGGGACATCAGCATTTGCTGCTGAGTTATTAGATAGACGATGGATTGGAATTGAGTTGTCGCCGGATTATACAGAAATTGCAAGGAAAAGAGTTCAATCGTTAATAGATGAGAGAAAACAAACAAAATTAGAATTAAAAGAAGAGGTGTTATAACCTCTTTTTTATTTTCTGTATATTTATAACTAAAAGATTCATTATGGCAAAAAGATTTATAATTTCCGAAGAAGAAAGAAGTGACATCCGTTCAAGATATGGTTTAGTTAACGAACAAAGTGAAAGTCCTGAACTTAAAAAGGCGATTCAATGTTTTCTTAATAAAAAAGGGTTTAAGGATGATAATAATCAAATATTAAAAGTTGATGGATTATTAGCGGGTAAAACACAAGAAGCTTTAAGTAAATATCAATCTAAGATTGGTGTTGATGCTGATGGTACTTGGGGACCAATGACACAAAATAAAATGCCGGATAAGGATGTCCAAATTTTTAAACAATGTATATCTGACGAAGGAAGTTTTATTGATAAAGGGTTACATATGTTTGGTTTAAATTAATAATATGAAAAAGACTATAAAAGAATCAGAATTAAAAGAACGAATTCTTCAAATATATGAAGAAGAGAGGTTAAAACTTAATGAAGATAAATGGTATAATACCGTTGGTGATATTGTTGGTATTTTTGACCCAACAGGTGTTGTCGATTTGGTTAATGGTGTTAGTTATTGGAATCAAGGGGATAAATTATTTGCTTTATTATCGTTTATTTCAGCCGTACCTATATTAGGTGATGCGATTGCTAAACCTGTTGTTGGTGTTATGAAAATTGGTGGTGAAACTGCTAAAGTGTTTAAATCCGCAGCTATTGGTGGTGATGCAGTTAAAATTGCAAAAAGTGCTAAATCTATGGGTGGTCCTGTTGCTAAATTAGTTGAGACTGCACCAAATTGGGGACAAAAATTAGTGGCAATATTAAAAAAATCTGTAGGTAATGTACCTGGTTTAGGTGGTTTAATCAAAGTTATTGAAGAATATGTTTTAATATTTACTAAAGCGGGTAAAGAAATGGAGGCGGGTAGTAAAGTAAGTGCTTTCAGTAAAAATGCTGGAGAATTACAATCATTTGGTAATAAATATTTGTCAGGTGGTATGGGTAGATTTTTTGGTAACAGAGCCACAAGGTCATTAATGAGAAGAAGTAAATGGTATTTAAAGTTATTAGATGGACTTGGGGTTGCTAATTTTATTGGTCCGGAAGAATTAGAACAACAAATCCCTGATTTACAAGCTAAAATGGACCAATTTAATCAAGACCCTAATAATAAAGAACTTTATAATCAAGAGTTTGGTAATCAATCTGGTGAATTTGACGAACCGGTTCAGATAAAACCTCAACCACAACCATCTTCGGACCCATTCTCAGGAATGTTAAGTTCATTACTTGGTGGTGCAATTAAATCCGCTGCGTAATATGAAAAAACTAATAAATGAAAGTGGTTTAAGAGATATTAAGGTACTTGCTAAAAGATATCCTAAAGCTGAAATATATTTTCACCAAGATTTAGATGGTGTTACTACAGCTATCGCAATGAAAGAATACCTTAAAAATAATGGTATTGATGTAATCGATGCTCATATTATTCAATATGGTGATAAAGAGTTTGCTGTGAAGAAGAATGACGCTAAAGGGGACGTGATGCCTGTCTTGGTTGATTTTGCTCACGGAAAACCAATGTTTGTAATTCATACAGACCATCACGATAGACAAGCCGGTGCTGAAGATACTAAATCAACTTCGTTTAGAAGTTCTCGTTCAAATGTTGAAACAATCTCTCAAGTTGTTTCTCCAAAAGAATTATTCCCATCCTCAGACATATTACTTATTTCCACAGTAGATTCTGCAAACTATGCGGTTAACGATATTTCAGTTGACCAAGTAATTTCTTATTTATTTAGATTAGATAAAGAAAAATCTTTAGAGAAAAATAAAATGTTAATGGGATTGGTTGCTAACAAACTATTATTGGCATTTAAGAATAAACCAGGTTTCTTAGAAACATTGGTTATGGATTGTACGCCATCTTTATTGAACATATTACATACTATTAAAAGAATAATGATTGAAAAGGGTTACGCGAAACCGGAACAACTTGAAAAGAATAAAGAAGACTATGTCACATCAATGCAAACTAACCCTAATGTTAAGGTATTGGGTAATGTTATTGTTCAATACGGTGGAGGTTCAATGTTTAAACCAGGTTCTTATGACAGATATACTCCATTTAAAAATAATCCAAATGCTGACTTTATAGTTATTGCTTGGCCTTTAGGATTAGTTCAAGCGTCTTGTAACCCATTCAAAACCGAACGTCAATTAAAAGGTGTTAACTTAGGCGAAATTGCTCAAGAGGTGTTATCAAAATGGGAAGACCAATTAAAACAAAGAGAAATTCCTTTATCAACAATTAAATGGATATCGGAATCGTCAAAAGATTTTAATCCGGAATCAACGGGGTTTACATTTAAAGATTTTGTTGCTTTGTATGGTAAGGAATATAAAAATAAGGAAGATGGTAAAGAGGAATTAATTCATATTGGTGAGATGATGGAAAAACCTTTTTCTGAATTACCTGAAGAACATAGAGAAATGTTGGACAATATTAAAGTTAATGCTTGGGATTTTATTCAAGCAAATAGTGGAGGACATAAATGTATCACAAATATATCTGGATTAAACTTTATGGGTAGAAGTAATAGACCACCAAAAGGGAATTATAAATACAATCCTGATTCGGAGGACTCACCTTATGTTAAATTTACTAAAATGATTCAGAATGAGTTTGTAAAATTATTACAGGAGAAGATAAATCAATCGTGATGAACAATTTTGTCACCGGATTTAATACCTAATTTTTTACAGGTTCCACCCTGAAGTTCAAGTATCATATCACCTTCACCACAATAGTTTCTACAATCTTTGGTTTTACAAGGGGGACAGTTGTGGTGAATTTTTGTTATAATATCATCTTCAATCATAATGATGTCCAATGATACTATACAATTTTTCATCCAAAAGCAGTGTTGACCTTCGGACATAATAAATAACATACCATTAAAGGTATCGTCAAATTTTTTGTTCATCATTCCTTGACTAGTGTCTTTGGATGAGATGACAGTTTTGACTTTAAATTTATTTTTGTTTATAGTTAATTCCATATACTTATAAATACACAAAAAAATATAAAATGAAACAAGTAAAACGATATTCCGGGGTAATTGTCAAATGTGGCGATGAGGTATTACTATGTAAAAGAAATGCTACAGGTAGTTTGCCCGGACAATGGAGTATACCTGGTGGTAATTTGGAAAAAAATGAACATCCGATGGATGGTGTTAAGAGAGAATTTGAAGAAGAAACAAATTATACTTTAGACAACAATTTAAAATTAGTTGGGTTTGTTAAGAGATATAATCGTGATGGTTCAGATATGAAAGGGTTAATGTATGTGTTTTTAATGGAAACTGATGAAAGAATTAATCCGGACTTGGAAAATGCTTTTGATGGTGACGAACATACCGAATGTGGGTATTTTGACCTTAAAAATCTACCATTTGATGATAAAAGTGACCAATTATATAGATTAATTACAAGAATCTTAAAAAAAGATTGATTTTTGTAATTTTACGATATATTTATAATCTCATTCAGCCAACAACCCCTTTCTACGGTTGGTATTATTAAAACCCTCAACAGAGTAAATTTTGTTGGGGTTTTTTTTGTTTATATCAAAAATAGTATTATCTTTGTAAAAAATAAAACATATGACTACATCAAATTACATAATCAAAATTGAGAACGAGAGGTTCGGAAAACTATTAAACGAAACATTCGTGGATGCAATCCAATTCAAGTTATTCTTGAAGATGGTTCAAGGTTGTCTTGAATTAAAAAACGATTTGACTTTCTTCAACGGGAGTGATTTCTTAATTCACGTTCCATTCAAATATTTGGTGGATTCAGTTATTGTTACATCAACATTTGAAATGTCGTTGGCTGACCATATGAGAAGTAAAGTAGAAGCGTTAGTTACTAAATAATATAAGATATGAGTACAAATTATTACAGAATACCAAAAGCAAGTGAGGTTAGAATCAAATACCTTGACTTGGTTGAACAAATAAACAATTTGGACATATGGAGTTCAGAGAGTATAATGAATGAGTTTAGGGACATTGAGAAAGGTTTTGAAAGATGGTCTGCTTGGGATGAGTTCATTGATGGATTGAAGATTCATATTGGAAAGAGAAGTTCAGGATGGAAATTTTTATGGAACTTCCAAGATGGAAAATTCTACACTAATAAGGAAGAGCTACTTAAGTTCATTCGTTCAGGTAGAATTGTTGATGAGTATGGTGAATTACAGAACGCCGAAGAGTTCATTAAGATGGCGTTGGAGTGGGGTCAACCGGATGGTTATGTGTTGGATAAGAATTATATGGACGAACAAAGTAGGTTGGCTCATTATAAACCTTTCACCGATATGTCCAAGTATTATGATAAAGAAGTTGACGGACTTAGAGTATCATCAACAGCTGAGTTTTCCTAGTTCTCTTTAAAGATAGGATGGTGGAGTCGCCGACATTTTGTCGGTCCAAAATTAACCCTCACAATAGTGGGGGTTTTTTGTTTTATATGATATTTATAAATAAACTGAAGATGAAGGATATTATATTAACAGAAAAACAACTTGAAAAGTTAGTTACCAAAATGAAAACCATTAAAGAGGACGAAGGTAAAGGTTCGTATATGGCAAAACAACAACTATATATCATATCTAAGTTAGCTGAAAAAATGTGGGAGAAGATGGAAGAGGATGAGAACGAACAATTGGATGACTGGATGGAAAGTAAAATAGCTCAAGCGGAACAAAGTATTTCATCGGTGGTTAAAGCGTATATGTATGACGAATTAAAAGACGATAAAGAAATTGGTGGAATGAATAAACTAGGGTTTGATGACCTGATAATTGGAAAATAAAATGGAAAAATTAATACAAATTAAAAAGAAAAACTTTTTTTTAAAAGAACAGGAAGAAAATAATACTGAAGTAGAGGATACTAAAACTAATACAGGTTTTAAAGATATGGTGTCTATTTTATTACATTCACAAACCCAAGTACATATATTTCATTTACAAACAAAATCATATTCAGAACATAAAGCTTTACAAGGGTATTATGAAGGGATTGATGCTCTTGTAGATGGTGTTATTGAAAGTTATCAAGGTAAATATGATATGATTACCGGATACAACTCAATCAAAACTGAAGATTATAAAAGTTCTGAACAAGTTATCAAGTACTTTAAAGCGTTAGATACTATGGTTGAAAAAAATAGAAAAAGTGTAAAAGAATCTTATATTCAAAATCAAATTGATACAATTCAAGAATTAATCTATTCTACTTTGTACAAATTAAGATTCTTAAAATAAAATGAAAGAATTAATTAAACGTATATTAAAAGAAGAACAAGAAACTCCTGTCTTAACTAAGAAGGAGATTTTGTTGTTTAAATACATTAACGATAATAAACAGAAAGCCGGAACCAAAAGTGAGATGATTAAGTTTATTCAGGAAATGTTAAGATATTTTGGGATGCCATTAAATGAGGCGACAATGTATTACGAAATATATACTGCTAATTTCAGACCGGATGGTGATTACGAGAATCTAACAAAAGAAAACTTTAAGGACTACAGGTTATTTAAACAAAGAAAGGTTGCCAACAATAGTGCTTACGAATACGCAACTGCGAAGATGCCGTTTAAGGGGTCAAATGTTGAAGGACAGTGGAATGTAAATAATAACAATGATTGGTATTATGAAATTAAATCATACGGATATTATCCTGTGTTTTTATTTATTAATAACCAATGGTATAGAACATTAGATACTTATTCACCTTCAACTAGAAAACAAATGAGTCAGGTTAATCCTGTTAAATACGATTCAAATTTAAAATCAGATGTTGTAAGTGTGACTAAAGGTGAGATGGAACGTCTTATGGATGGTCGTTATAATCTTGAAAGAGTTAATACAGATAGAGTTTCAAACTTTGTTAATCGTAAAGATAAAGTAACCAATCAATCAAAATTAATCAGTGGAGGTTGGGGAGACAATGCTCA
>Ga0209401_1001821_pt1 | contig 13995 bp, 12 predicted proteins | sample M_140807_MF_Meta_FD_187318 | JGI IMG/M metagenome (GOLD analysis project Ga0209401, IMG submission 187318) | Freshwater microbial communities from Lake Montjoie, Canada to study carbon cycling - M_140807_MF_MetaG (SPAdes) (version 2) | ecosystem: Environmental > Aquatic > Freshwater > Lake...
TTTTGTGACAGCGCTTCTTATTCTAGATATAGCTTCTTCGTCAAACGCATCTATGTTAGACAATTCAGAAGTTAGTTCTCGTAAATTTGCGCCAAAATTATAAAAGCCTAATCGCTCTCCCCAGTTAGTTAATAACAAATTCCTAAGATTATCGTGAACTTGTTCAGAGACAAGATAAGTCATCGCAAATAAGTTTTTGTCATCAAGACGTAGTGGTGTACGAATCCCGATAGGCAAGGACGTTCTTGTAGGCAGTTCTATATTAAGCTTCTCTGCAGATTTTCCTGAACTTTTAAAGCTGTACGTACCCATAAATGACAACGTTAAATATCGTCAGCGCTGAATATGATGACCAAAAGATGGTTTTATTCATTTTCATTTTTTTTAGCAGCTTTATTTTTGTTTATAACTGCATTTTGTTTTCTTCCACCTCCGATGGCTGACAACGTAGGAAATACTCTATTTTCGAGGTTGTCAAAATTAAGTTGTAAAGTGATATTAGCTAGGCCCCCTGTTAAATCCATTATATTTGCAGCTACGTAAGCTTCTTTTGTTATATACGCTTTGCGATCTTCGTCCATTCCTTCTACAATTTCTCCATTTTCATCTGGATCTAGAAAATTTTTTCCTTTGAATATAGTAATGATAGGACGTGTATTTATGTCTGGAACATACTGTCCAGTTGCGGTGGGAATAAGATCTGATCCTATGCAAAAATGATTATCTTTTTTCATCCCTTTATTTCTTTCTGTACGTCTTATTGCAGTCGACTGACCTTTAGCAGTAAGATGAGTAATATCTGAAAAATGCCAATTGGATCCGTCATTATAATTTTCGGCTGTATCAACTTTATCTAGTTCAAATATTGATTCTCCATCAATGAATTTAGTTTTTACGTTGTAAGGAGATGGCTTCCCCGCTTCCTGCGCTTTCTTGAGGTTCTCGATGGCTGCCTTCTTTTGTTCGAGTTTATTATCAGCAGCATATGCTGATGCACTTTTGTGATTATCAGGATCTGATTGCCCACCGTCTATACCATGAAATGCGTGCGTTAAATCGCCGCGGCTTCCTGCGAAAGTGGATGTTTTGCCTTCAACGGTGATATCAAAACCAGCAGGCCTATCCTGTTCTAACAAAAGAATGTGTTGATGATTATCAACAAGAATAGCATCACCTGCTTCAAGAGCCGGAAACCCGTTGTAGTCGGGGTGGTTACCCGAATAAATAGCAACTAATTCGTTGCCTCCGATGGCTGCTCTTTTGTCCCATGGTTTTAAGAACGCTCTTAACAATTTTCCGGCGGGGGTCTTGGCTTCCTCTATCGGCTCGACCTGTTTGTTGTTTACGATCAATGCAAATTTGTCGACAAACTTGTATTCGCCATTTTCATTATTAACACCAACATTTAATATGTCATTCAACGTTATTTCGATTTTTTCTACGTTACCTTTTTTATTTTTTTTTGCTTTTTCTTCATCTAATGTTCCTATACCACTGTCATTGAAATAAAAATATCCGGCGCGGAGGGCGTCAACGATGCCAGGAAGATTTTTTTTGTTGTCTTTAATCCACCTGTAGTTTCTTAAACTTCCTATGTATTGAGTTCCCAATATTGCTGCTGAAACAGGATACAGCGTCAAAAAATAGTTATTAATGCAACCTCCAGCTGCGTAACAAGCTCTAACGAATAGCCCACATGAAGATGATTCCTTCGCGACGTCGGTAGCATAGTCTATAAACCCTTGTGGAAATTCAACTGGGTATTTGTTTTGTTCTTCAGGACCGAGCGGAACAATTGATTGGATTCCAGGATAATTTTTTATATTTCTATCTTCTGTTGGAATCGTACCATTGATTGTTATATTTGGTGTCCTTGAAAATAAATCTTCTATATAAAATAGTCCGTTCACATAGGCAGCGCGCTTTGGGTTTGCTTCAACACCGTAGAAAGATCCTTCAAGCTCACGGGCTCGTTGCAGAGCTCTTTGTACGGGAGTGGGTTTATCTGGCCGGGGTGGCGGGAGTTCTTGAGGAATAGCATCATAACGGTCGACGTCTGGTCCTTTACTGTTGTCACTAGTTACACCTGCAATTCCTGACGTTAAACTACCGGGCGCAGAGCCAACAGTATTTGCTATGGCGTTTATTAGTATGCACTCTGATGTTTTTCTTGATAAGACTATCGTAGCAGCCTTTTGAGTTGTTGAAGAATCTTTAATTTCTCCAAAAATCCCTGAATCTCTTACCAATCCACATATTTCTGCAATTGCCTCGTCTATTTTAGGCAGTTTTGCTAGAATACTTGGCATTTTTGCAATAACTTGAACAATTAATTTTGGAATTCCTTCTGCAGCAGATACATGAATTGTAGCTAAAGTCGATAATGCATTTTGAGGAATTACAGGGGGTACTCTTTCCATGCCAGGTGTGGGGCTATTAGAGACAACAGTCACAGATGCTGGCAGTGGGAGTTTAGGAGGAACTTCGAACGCAGGAGGTTGTGGGGGGGATGCGAGCGACGGAAGTTTCTCAAAAAGCTTTACAGGAACAACAAATTCTGTCTTTCCTGCTTTTACTAAATCAGCTGCCATTTTAGGAACTAATAGACCTGCAAAATATGGAGCATAACCTTCAGGAAATGAAGGAGCGGGTATGCTCGCGTCGAAGCCTCCGGCTAACGCTACAGGATCTGCCATCGCAGGTAATAGACTGAAGTTTCCTTCTACATCAAGAGAATTAGCAATTTTTTCATAAATTCCTAAAGTGTTTTTATGAAAATCTGGGAATTTTTTTTCATCCTCTAAATCTTTTAATGCTTCTGCGGATGCTGGATCTGGTGGTAAGCCCTCTCCACATTTAAATTTTGGTTTTGAATTATCTGGGATATTTTCAGTTCCATATTTTAAAACGTCTTTTACTTCATCAATAAATTTTCTTTTTGCTTTTTCAGTCAACTTTTTATTGTTGTCTAATACCCCAATATGAACCATACAACCCATGACTATAATTTCTACCTTTCACTCATTTAATAAGAACTTTGTTTGAAAAAACTCCGGCAGTAGGTCCAGGAGTAGGTATTGGAATGTTACATTCAGGCGATGCGCCTGCTGAACCAGCAAATAATCCTCCCATAGAGGTTAGAAGATGTCCTCCTTCTATTCCTCCGTTTGTTGTTTTTACTGGGAAGTAACTACAAACTATCCCTCTATCCGCATCGTCTCCTCCTAATTTGATATATCCCATATCAGATGGTTTAAAGACAATATCACCATTGGATTTCAAAGTAATTGAAGCCCATTTCTTGGGATCAGATCCTTCTTCTTTTTGATTAGCGGTTACGATAATTTGAAGATCTGATCTTGCAACGATTCTAACTTTATCTGACTTTATGATAATGGCCGCGTCACCTGATTCAGAATCTTTGATCGGGTCTTTTTTTAGAGTTGAGTTATTAGTTTTTAAATCAAAGTTTTCATCAACTTTTGTATTTTGAGAAATGTAAATTCTGCTTTTATCATTTTTAAAATCTGGATTTCCTTCATTGGGTTTTAGAGAAGATCCATGCTTTGATAATTCCTCTTTAGAAAGATCATTGGTAACTTTATTTCCACTAGTTAAATCGCTTTGGCCACGACCAGCTACGATATCAATTGTTCCTGAATTCTTTTTTAGTTCAGCCGTTGTTGCAGAACCGTTTCTATCTCGACCTAAAACAATTAATGCGTTATTGCTTCCTTCTAGGACGACATCGCCAGGTCTCTTTTTAAACCTAGGTACTGATTCATAAACAGAAATCTTTGATCCTTCTGCGGAATTTATAATTTTTTCATATTCATCGCCAACTGTTTTTTCTCCTTCTTTAGCTTTTAATTTTCCTTTTGAAGGATTTAAGATGTAGCCTTTTCTTCCTTCATCAACAAGCTCATATTCTCCATTTTTAAAATGATATCGTACTTTTATTCCAGATGCTTGTTGTTGCGCTGTTGCTCCTCCGCTTGCTTGAATGAATGTTGGTTCTTCAGACCTACTCATCTGCATATAGTTAACGTCATCAACGTGTCCTGGTCCTACGACACTACACAACCAAAACGCTTCTTCATGAAGAGCGTTTGGTTCTCTATTTTCTTGTTGCAGATGTTCAAACATTACCCAAACATGTTCACCAGGCTTACAAGGTAATGATATCGCAGAAGGCAACATAGGATATAAAAACATTGGATCTTGAATCGTAGAAAAAACATTTTGCAAGGGTTTCGCTAAAATTGTATTTCTTGGCAGTATTTTCCCATCTCTTGCAAGCTGACGATTTCTTATTTGTCCATGCAAAGATTCTAAACTTTTTTCATCATTAAATGTGTTAGGATTAGGATCAAAGATGGTCTCTAAAACAACCCATTTTTGAAAAATTGGAGGTAAATTTATTACTCCACTATTAAATGCCGCTTGTAGAGTACCTTTTGTAAGGTAGTTATTGTCTATTACACTTCTTGGATCTACTGGAGAAGTTGGCATATTAATTGTTCCTTATTTTGTCGAACATGTCATCTGGATCTATCTTTTCTGAAACTGATTCTGCTTTTGCAACAAGCTCTGCTAATCGAATCAGTTGATCATTTGCTTTGCTCATTCTTTCTATGTATGAAGAAATCGTTCTGCCATGAACAGCATGCTCTGTGCTCTTGTCCTGAACTATTAAGACCAACTTGGTGAACATGATGTATGCATTTTGACGGTCGGTTATCGCATTCTCATAGATCTCTTTCCAAAGTTGTCTTTTTTTATCATTGATAGATTCAATTTGGCTTAATAGACCATTGAAGTCTTTAATTCTATCTTTGATGCTACGATCTGAAATTTCAATTGGATCCAACTCGTCTGCTACATCTGGCATATGCTTTCCTCATTTTCTGATGGGGCTAGAAATTATTCGAATAAATCAAACTTTTGTTCCACTTTCAATTTATTGTAGTGTTTTTTAACAGCCTGCATTGAGGTCGTGAGTTGCTTTGGACTTAACCCGGATAGTTCTCTTATGTAAAGAAGAATTGCGCTCTTATTCAAAATGTCAATGTCATTAATGTTTTCGAAGATCGTGATGACTGAGTTAATGCAAAGCAGCTCATTTTCAACCTTCACCCTTGATCGTATTTCATACATGAGCTTCAAGACATTTGCTATATTCTCGTTGTTCTCTAAAAAAAAATCTTGAGCAGGAACCATACTGCGTTCTTCAATGACCTGCATTTCGTTTGTAGATAGTCCCTTAGGATCATCGATGCTAACGTCTCTTCGACCACGTTGCGCTTTCTGTTTTGTCTTGATGATGAGCCAATTCTTTGCAACAACATTAAAATATGAGAATGCATTTGTTCCCATGTTTGGATTGAACTTGTGAATTGTTTCGAATAAGAAGTTGACGCAATCGTTCTTAAGGTCTTCATAAGTGTCGTGCAGACCGCTGAACTTGTGAATGTTGATTAGGTTTTCTACCAGCTTTTCAAATGCCGGCATGATCTTTTCAACATATAACTTTTCTCTAACCTTACGATCAGCGGACTGTTGAAATTCGCAGATGGCTATCTGCGTTTCACCGGTAAAATAAAATCTTGCATTTGGCGCTTCAGTGACTGCTTCATCACCTTTTTTTCTGCGTCTTCTTGTTTTTCTTACATTTTTTTCTATCACAATGTTCATTCCTAATCTGAATCCTCATCGTTTTGAAACGGTTCTGTAACTTTGTTTGCGACCAAAAGCATGGCATCCCTAGCTTGTTTAACATCTCTTATCATCGCTACAACGACTGGATCATCAAATAGGACTGGGGATTCTAGGTGTTTAGATACGCTTGCATATGATGTGTCAATTATGTCTAATGATTCTTCTACCTGAACGTTAATTTCATCAATTTTTTCAATAAGAACAAGAGAACGTTGGACTGCTAGGACACAAGCCGCCAGCGTTAAAATGTTCGTTATTATTAAAATTGCATAAATCATGAATTAACCAAGAATTTTGATAGCTTTTCATCATACATCTTTGAGACAGCATCATGACTATAGAGTTCATGAATTTTGTTTGCGCCTTGTGTTGCCCATTCTCTTGGAGTTGATGAACTATTTCTGAATTTTGTAATCTTCTTTTTGAAATCTTCTTCGATAGGTTCAGCCCACTTAGAATTCTTCATGAAGATTTTGTCATCGACCCTTGATGGGTGTATTTGAGTTAACTTATGATCGATGCTGACAAACTTTGTGTGTTTCATAAAGTCAAGGTGGCCTGACCATCCTGTTGCGATGACTGGTAATCCTGCAGCAGCAGCTTCTAGTATGGGTAGGCCGTATCCTTCTCCGCGAGTTAAAGAAACTAATGCTTTGACTTTTTGATGTTTATATAATGCAGCGACGTCGCTGTCACTCATATCGCCATGTAACAAATAAACCTTAGGGTTTTCAGACCTTGGTCTAACTTCTTTTAGAAGAACTTCTAGATTACGAAGAACTATATTTCTATCGATTTTTGTATTTCTTCCAGCATTCGTTTTGATGATGATGCCAACATCACTGTCTTTTTCAAATGCTTCACAAATCCACTTGATGGTAAATAAAAGATTTTTACGATCGTTGAATGGATTGTTACCAGTCATCTGTCCAAACAATAGAAAGTTAAATGAAGTTTTGACATGAGATAGGTCGATTGTTTTGTCATCATTCTTGACAATGTCATCAGAAAAAGATTCTGGTATTACATGCGATTCTACTGTCAATGTACCCGCATTTTCTAGGCTTTTTAATGAATGATTGGAAGGTAGAACTATACAAGACATCTTATTTGAATCAGCTACCCAATCTGGGTTTGCTAGATCTGTTTCTACTGCTGCTGTTATTCCTACATTGATCGGACATAACTTTGAATCCCATTCATTTGGTAATTGAAGTTGAAAAGAGACATCAGCTTTGTAATCAGGGCTTGCTGTTCTTTCCATTATCTTACCAACTAGCCCATCACAATGAGAACGATTTAGTATCCATGGTGTATCGCCCCATGGTGTTACCACAAACTTAACATCGATATCATTTTTTGATAGCAACCATCTTGCAACTTGTCTTGCATGAACACCGTAACCTGACTGAGTCAGTACTGGACCTTTGAATATAACCTTTTTCATTTTGGTATTAATCCCTTTTAAATTTTGTTAATTTCCCAGGTTTTACGATTGTCTTGCCAAGTTCCAACTAGCTTTGTTAATGTATCATCCCAAGACTTGATAACGTTGTCGATGTTATAGTCTTTTCTTGCGTGATCTAGTGCCCTTAGACCGACTTGCTTTCTCTTCTCTGGTCCCCACTCATACATCTCCATGAATGCATTTGCGAGTGCTTCATGGGTAACATAATCTTCATAAATGAATGGAACAAGTTGATTTCCAACCAAAGAACTCGCATCTGGATTCAATCCAATTCCAAATTGCTCTCCAGTTTCTAGATCTTCTACTTGTCTAGTAAGACCACCCGTTTTAATTGCGATGATTGGTTTGGCACACATCATTGCTTCGAGAGTAGAAAGACCGAATCCTTCATTGCAGCTACGATTCACTACGGTATCGCATGCATTATAAAGTTTGTTCATGTCTCCAAACTCGATTCTATTCTTTGAGAAGAAGACTGAATCCTTGATTTCAAGCATGTCAACAACATGGTGAAGGTTTGGTCCCTCTGGGTCAAGAGGTTCTGTGTGCATGACTAGAGTTGCCTTTGAATGGCCGTGCTTTTTCTTTAGTTCATCCATAAATTGTTTCCATGAAACCAGGATGTCGGACGGCATCTTTCTTCTGGCATTTCTGGAAACAAACAGAGCCGTAAAGTGATCTTCACGTTGCGAACCTAACAATGTTGCCTTGTTCTTCTTTTGTTGATCTTCTGGAAGCGGATGATAAACCTCTTGTGGAATTGCATGAGGAATATAATTTGTTTTTTCTGGGAATCTTTCCTTCACCATTTGATAGGTTGGCCAATTGATACAATTGACAAGGTCGGTAGATTCATATAGAACCTTATTAAATTCTGGCCATGGATAGTTGTCCCAAAGGTGATTGTATGCTATTGGACATACCTGATGAATTTCATCTTCCATTTCCCAAACCCAGATAAAAAACCTAGGATCCGTGAACAATAGAAGAACATCTGGTCTTTCAGTTGCTAAAACTTGCCTCAACATGTTTCTATCACCAAACCCGTTTGTCGGCTTAATGATGAAATCTTCATTGACAACTAGGGTCCTATAATCTTCATGCTTTACTGCTCCGCCAAAGCACTTAAACCTCCACTTACCAGTATTGATTAGACCATTAATCAACCATCGAGCCTGTGTTCCAACACCACTTGAACTCAATGGATGATCTGACAATAACAAAATTGTTTTTTTATCTGCCACCACGATATATTACCCACTTTTGAGAAATTGTAATAAAAATGCTTAATTTTAAAAATTTTTCAAGTGCAGTGTTCTGTGCCTTTAAATTCGCACCAAGTACATGCATCACGATTCTTTAAAGAAATACCTCGTTTTACTGATGTCAACATGTTGCTGACAACTTTTAATGAACGTTTGATTGGAACTTCACCAAGAGAGACGGAGAATAGTTCGCAGTGATCTCCTGGCTTGGCTGCTTTCTTTAGAAGAACAAATCCGCAACGAACATTCTTCATATCGACCTGTGGATTCTTTTGACACCAATAGTTTTTATAGAGTGCAAGCTGGGCTTTCACCATGTCATCTGATCGCTTCTCTCTAAACCATCCCCGCGCTGTAGTTTTGTGATCCAGTATCCAGTAAATAGTTTCGCCTCTTTTTCCTTTTGTTTTTATAATCGCGTCAATAAAACCCTTAAAAGCATGAGGGTGATTCTCTACTGCTTCATATAGTTGATGCTCTGCATCAACGGCTTCCCATTCAGGAAATGTTTCATCAAAAAACTTTGGAACTTCAGAAAGAATAGCTTCAACTTCTTTCTTAGACTTTTCTAGAGATGCAGGACTAAAGTCTGGATTTCCTTCATGTTTAGCCCAGGCTTTTTCCATGTGCTCAAAAGCAATCTCGGGCTTCATCTCTCTCGTTAGAAGATAATGCTCACATGAAGCGTGAACTGCAGTACCAAAGTCTAGAACAGGAGATGGTTTAGAAAGATCGATCTTTTTTATATGAATGAGATTGTGACGGTAGGAACATTCTTTCCAGAGCTTTACTTCTGAAAATGAAACATGCTGTTTACCGGTCGGTAGTACCTCGTAAGAGGGTGTTACTTCTTGCATTTAGGAATAGTAACACCCTCTTATTTGTTAGTTCAACCCTTTGATTTCTTTGAGATTGCTCTGCCTACCAGCTTTTCCCAATCGCGTTGAGGACGAACTTCCATGTTCTTTTGCCATGCTCCATTCATCACCTTCGGATCAATTCCCAAAGTCTTTGCGATTGAGATGAGCGCATTAATATCTTTACAAAAACAGCTTCCGCCGAACCCAAACGCAGGTTCACCAGTGTCGTCAGCCGGCATTGGGCCGGGAACCTTCCAGTGAGAGTTCCCTAATCTCTTATCGAGAGTAGCATACTCAATTACCTTGTCATAATCAATGTTAGCACCAGCATTATCTAGAGCCTGACAGATTTGGTAGAACTCATTTGCGAGAGAGACCTTAACTGCAAGGTGAATATTAGTGACATACTTAACCATCTCTGCGGTCGTGCTTGAAGTCTTAATGATTGGAACGCTTGGAAAAGCTGACTCAAAGACTTGTTTGACCTTATTGATCCACGGACGAGGTCCACCTAGAATAATGCGGTTTTGATTTCGCATATCATCGACTGCATTAGCTTCGGTTAAGAATTCAGGATTAAAGACGACGCGGAGGCCTGTTTCTGAAAATTTCTTGTTCCAATGTTCAGTTGAACCAGGAGGAACAGTAGACTTAACAACCGCAATTCGCTCGCCTGGTACTGTAGCTAACTCTTTCAAGGCGCCTTCGACAATGCTGAGGTCAGCTGATCCATCATCATACATGGGTGTTGGAAGGCACACAAAATAAACATTAGAAAATCCCGGTGTTCCACCATTCTCATTATCATGAATTAATTCTGCAATGGATCCTGGGTAACCTGCAACTGGGTCTCCATGGCTTGGTAGAGATCCTTTTGCATACTTTCCAGCCTTATCATAAGCGTAGACGTCGAGGCCTCGTTCTGAGAAGACAGTCGTAAGTGAACCCCCGACGAAACCTTGTCCTATTACTGCAATCGAATTCTTTTTCATAGATTTAAAATAAAAGAGTAAGTTTGATATGTTCAGCTTATAGTTCAACCCAATCTTCAGCAGACGCAGATTCTGGTCTTATCGGGTTTTTTAACCAATTTCCGTTAGAATCTAGCATTTTTTCAAAACCTATGGGTTTTGCAACAATTTCTATAGAGTTCGGTTTAGATAAATCATAATCAAAAACGTTAATATATTCATAGTACTTCCATCCGGTTGAATCTTTTGCCGGCCAGTATGATCCGTACCTACGGTTTCCTCTAACTCTGCCTTGAGTTCCTCTTACGTCAGTGTATATTGCGATTGCTTGAGGTATGGCAGATAAAGCAGTAACGTATTTTGGAATCTTATCTTCATTGATCATTTTATTGACCTTGTAACGCATCTCATTTTCAGAATCCATTCCTCCTTCATGATTAACGTTTTTTTCATGCCATGGCATGATTTGCTCGATTACTTGTCTACTAAAAATAGCATCAGAAGCAGGGCTGATCCTATCTCTTGATAGGTCTGCAAAGAAATTGTTTTTGCAAAATGTCGGGTGACGGTCTTGGGGAAATTGAACAATCTTATGAGAAGCATGCGTAATTTGACGTTGAGCATCTAGCATAATACTACCGACGATATCAAGATTTTTATCATAAAAATCTACTACATCGTTGAGCCAATCATCTAAAACAAACTGCATGTCACCTTGCAACATACACACGTAATCACCAGTTGCTTTAGAAATAATCGTGTTTAATCCAATTGCAAACTCATTGGCCGGATTTCTTTGTAATTTCTTTATGACAGTTACACCACGAGATTCTAATTCGTCAAGGTATTCAGACGTACCTGGTTCAACTGATGCATTATCAACAACGATTAACTCTTTATTGTCATAATCGCGAGTCGTGTCGATCAAAGATTCTAGACAACTCTTGAGATAAAAGAGCCTGTTGCAATTTATGATGCCAAAAGTTACTTTTTTCATTTTGATGATTCTACAATTTCTTTTAGAATTGTTTTTAAGTCTTTTGTCATTCTCCACGTAGGATAGTCAGAATTAAATTTATCCATGTTAGAAATGTAGCAAATGTGATCTCCAATTCTAGCTGTCTCAGAAAGAGAGTAGTTTAGCGTATGACCCATCTCATCTAGTTCTTTTATTATTTCTAGGATAGATGCGCTGTTTTGCCTACACCCACCTATGTTGTAAACTTCACCAGGGCGAGGGTTTTTTAAGAATTCATGAAATGCTGTGCATACATCATATGAGTGAATCTGATCTCTTACTTGTTTACCCTTGTACCCGTGAATCGTGTAATGTTTATTTTGAACCGCGCATTTCACGATGTAGCTAAGAAATCCATGCAATTCGACGCCGGCGTGCTGGGGACCTGTCAAACACCCTCCACGAAAGATACCGATTGGCATATCGAAATATCTAGCATATTCTTGCGCCAACAAATCTCCCGCCGTCTTTGACACACCAAATAAAGAGTGTGTGGTTTGATCTATGGACATTGACTCATCGATCCCATTCTCATATTCTGAATCTGAATAGTCATATCTTAGTTCTTTTTCAACAAGAGCAAGGCGATTTGGCGTGTCACCATAAACTTTATTCGTACTAACATGTACGAAAGGAGATTTAGGACAATGGTTTCTTGCTGCTTCAAGAATGTTTAATGTTCCAGTTGCGTTCGTATGAAAATCCTTGTGGGGAATTTTTGCAGCTAAATCATGAGACGGTTGCGCGGCCGCATGAACGATGTATGAGGGCTTATGCTTCTCAAAAATGGATGATACTTTTTCAAAGTCTCTGATGTCACAATTTTGATGAATATAAGAATCGAATTTAGATAACTCAACGGCAACAGGGGACGTGTCTCCACCTGGGCCGAAGAACTCTCTTCTCATGTTATTGTCGATGCCGACGACGATATGACCTAATGCAAGAAAATATCTAGTAACTTCTGAACCGATGAGGCCAGCAGCTCCAGTTACCAGTACGACTTCAGAAGAATTTTTCATCAGAATTTTTCTTTCAAGTGCCAACCGTACTCACCGGCAAGTTGACGAGCTTTATTCCAATCTCGTTTCTTGATGTGATCGATCCAGCATTCTCCGATAACGAAAACTTTACCACCATTCTCTTTGAAGCGTAAAATCTCCATTTCTTGACCTCCCCACTTACCGCAATCACCTGCGTACTTGTGGATGTATGCCTTATCAAATTTTTCAAATTCAGCGAACAAATCTCCGTCTGGATATCTGAACTTTTCATAAAAGTTTCTAGTAAAACCGAAAAAGAAACCGCTGATGAAACCTTCCCATCCTTGTCCTAAAATCTCTCTTGATCTAGACGGATCAACGCGGGAAGAACCCTGTATCTTCTCAAACGGACCATTCACGCCGTTTGTTAGCGGACCATAAATCGTGATTCCGGAATCTGCGTGATCGTTTATTTTTTCAATGAATGAATTGATAGATTCATTGAACACAAGATCATCATTAGAATTGAGTATAATGTCACAACCTAAATCATAGGCTTGTTTTATTCCTAAATTCCAAGCGCCTGTCAAACCTTTCTTCCATTGATCTTCGACATAATGATAGCTGGTCGTCAAATGTTTTAATTGTAGATCAGCGTCTGTCAATCTGGAATCTGACTGATTATCTACAATGATAACTTGGTTATCAAACTTGCAATGTTCTTTAAAGCTTAGATACGCATTTAGTAACAAGTCTCTACCATATGGTCTAATTTTGCTCGAACTATGGTTTGTGATGACCAATCCTATTTTCATTTTCATACCTTGTTGATGTTGCCATCGACTATCCCAGACGAGTTAAAAGTGACAGCTGGTATTGGAGGCGCTTTTTTTGGTTGCACGTCTGACGGTGGCTTTTCATTACATAATTCTATCAAAGACGGGTGATGTACACTGATTTCGACGGTTTCTGCGTTGGTTCCGCCGAACCACCACTGCATTTCACTAAAAGTGCACTTTGAAGTTATGTATAGCTGCTTCATCATACCGCCGAGATACAAATCGATCAAGGCATCTTGAAGACCTTCCTTACAAGTATAGTCTCCGAACTCAGTTCGCTTAGGTGTAACAAAGATTCGGTCACCGTATTTCTCTTTTAAGATTTTTACAGTTTCTTCATGATCTGCTGTCAAAAATATCTTTTCGCTTTTTATTTGCTTTTCAATTACTTCAAACACTTTTTCAATCTTAAATCTCTTACCTCTTTGATGATATTCAAGAGGAAATGACATGTAAGTTCTTAAACTTAACGTACAAGAGTTGACTGGTATTTGCGACTTGTATTCTGTAATCTTGTTTCTGACATACTCTACTGGGATTAAGCTTTCAACCAAATTCTTCATCTCTAAAAAGTAGATCGAAGTTTTTATGCTAGGTTTTAAGTAAGCTTCTTCTAGGCTTATGAAGTTACCGTTGTTGTAATGTTTTAGTTTAGCATCTCTTCCGTAATATCGATGCTCTTCTGTCGGAACTTTGTTGATAATTTCGAACTTGTTTTCCCACAGATCATTGAATTCGCACCAAGCTCCACCGTCAATTTGGTATGATGTCGTCGCAGGCCACATCAACAGGATGTCATCTGGTTTGGTTATCGTCATGCAAGTCAACAACGTCTTTATTCTATTGCCTATGCCGCCTGCCGCGTTGCAGACT
>Ga0209401_1001823_pt1 | contig 13979 bp, 9 predicted proteins | sample M_140807_MF_Meta_FD_187318 | JGI IMG/M metagenome (GOLD analysis project Ga0209401, IMG submission 187318) | Freshwater microbial communities from Lake Montjoie, Canada to study carbon cycling - M_140807_MF_MetaG (SPAdes) (version 2) | ecosystem: Environmental > Aquatic > Freshwater > Lake...
GATTATGGTTTGGAAGCCGATCTGTTTGTGGCGGTGCCTGAATTGGTCAATGCTCTTTGAAGCGCTTGATTGAATTTGAATGTGAGTTTGAAGGGCATCCTGTGTGGTGCCTTTCTTTTGTTTGGAGATACAGATGAGTTACGTTGCCCCTTTAAAAGACATGCTTTTCAACATAGAACACTTGGCCCAGATTGACCAAGTGGCCCAAATGCCTGGATTTGAAGATGCAGGTTTGGAAACGGCACAAGCTGTGTTGCAAGAATGCGCCAAGTTGAACCAAGATGTGCTCGCACCTTTGAATTGGGAGGGCGATAAAAATCCATCTGCCTTTTCAAATGGTCATGTGAAGACCACACCAGGTTTTAAAGAAGCATTCAAGCAATACGGTGAAGGCGGCTGGCAAGGTTTGCAGCACCCCACTGAATTTGGCGGACAAGGTTTGCCCAAAACCATTGGCGCAGCTTGCGGTGAAATGCTCAACTCGGCCAACATGAGCTTTGCCCTCTGTCCTTTGCTGACGGATGGCGCCATTGAAGCTTTGCTAACGGCAGGTTCCGACGAATTGAAAAATATTTACCTGGAGAAGTTAATTTCGGGTGAGTGGACGGGCACCATGAATTTGACGGAGCCCCAAGCCGGCTCCGATTTGGCATTGGTGCGCACACGCGCCGAGCCTTTGCCTGATGGCACCTTCAAAGTTTTTGGCACAAAAATTTACATCACCTATGGTGAACACGATATGGCTGACAACATCGTGCACTTGGTGCTGGCTCGTGTGCAAGGCGCGCCTGAAGGCGTGAAGGGCATCAGCTTGTTTGTTGTGCCCAAGTTCATGGTCAATGCGGATGGCAGCCTCGGTGCTCGCAACGATGTTCACTGTGTCAGCATTGAACATAAGATGGGCATCAAGGCCAGCCCTACCGCTGTGCTTCAGTATGGTGATCACGGCGGCGCCATCGGCTATTTGGTCGGCGAGGAAAACCGGGGTCTTGAATACATGTTCATCATGATGAACGCTGCGCGTTATGCTGTTGGCGTTCAGGGTGTTGCCATTGCAGAGCGTGCCTATCAAAAAGCCGTTCAGTACGCCAAAGACCGTGTGCAAAGCCGCCCGGTCGATGGCAGCATGAACACATCGGCGCCCATCATTCATCACCCCGATGTCAAACGCATGCTCATGACCATGCGCGCCACCACAGAAGGCTGCCGCGCTTTGGCAACGGTTGCTGCTGCGGCCTACGATGCGGCACATCACCACCCAGATGCAGAAGTGCGCAAACAAAATGCCTTGTTCTACGAATTCATGGTGCCTTTGGTCAAGGGCTACAGCACGGAGATGAGTTTGGAAGTCACTTCCTTGGGCGTGCAAGTTCACGGTGGCATGGGTTTCATTGAAGAGACAGGTGCTGCGCAGTACTACCGCGATGCCAAAATTCTGACCATTTACGAAGGCACAACAGCCATACAAGCCAATGACCTAGTGGGTCGCAAAACCAGCCGTGATGGCGGCCAAACAGCCAAAGCATTGGCGGGCCAAGTTGAGCTCACAGAAAACGAATTGTTAGCCCATGCCCATGCAGATGCCAAAGCAGTTGGCCGCAGACTGAAAGCGGCTCGCTTGGCTTTTCTAGATGTCGTTCATTTTGTGGCAGGTCAAGCCAAAGCCAATCCCAATGACGTGTATGCGGGCAGTGTGCCGTATCTGATGTTGACAGGCAATTTGATGGCGGGTTGGCAGATGGGCCGCGCCATGTTGGTGGCTTTGACGCAAAGCTCAATGGGCAATGACAAAGCTTTTATGGATGCCAAAGTCATCACGGCGCGTTTTTATGCCGATCATTTGTTAAGCCGTGCGCCTGGCGTGCGTGACAGCATCGTGGACGGTGCAAAGTGCGTGACAGAGCTTTCTTTAGAAGCTTTCTAAAATAGCCAGCGACTACCGCTAAAGACAGCGCAAACAAATACATTTCAAAATTACAGGAGAACTCATGTCAAAACTTCCCGCGGCTTTGGCCAATTTACCTTTTCCGGTCATTGCCTCACCTTTGTTCATTATCAGCAATCCCAAACTGGTCATTGAGCAATGTAAGGCGGGAGTTGTGGGGTCCATGCCTGCTCTCAATGCGCGTCCCGCAGAACAACTAGAAGAATGGCTGATTGAAATTACTGAAACATTGGCCGCTTACAACAAAGCCAATCCAGACAAGCCAGCCGCGCCCTATGCCATCAATCAAATTGTTCACAAAAGCAATGATCGGCTTGAGCACGACATGGCCATGTGCGTGAAATACAAGGTGCCGATCATCATCACGTCATTGGGTGCACGCGAAGACATTAATCAAGCTGCTCACAGTTATGGTGGCGTAGTGCTGCACGACATCATCAACAACAAATTTGCCCACAAGGCCATTGAAAAAGGCGCCGATGGATTGATTGCAGTGGCTGCTGGCGCGGGTGGACATGCTGGCGAAAAGAGCCCCTTTGCATTGATTCAAGAAATTCGCCAATGGTTTGATGGTCCCGTGGCATTGTCAGGCTCAATTGCCAGCGGCGATGCTGTTTTGGCGGCGCAAGCCATGGGTGCAGACTTTGCCTACATTGGCTCGGCATTCATTGCCACCCATGAGGCGCGTGCTGCCGAAGCCTACAAGCAGGCCATCGTTGATTGCAACTCAGATGACATTGTCTATAGCAATCTGTTCACAGGTGTGCATGGCAACTACTTGGCGCCTTCCATTAAATCTGCTGGACTAGACCCTAGCAACTTACCAGTGTCTGACCCCTCCACTATGAACTTCGGCGGCGATGCCAAAAAAGCTTGGAAAGACATTTGGGGTTGCGGTCAGGGAATTGGCGCAGTGGATGCGGTGGTCAGTACCGCTGATTTCGTTGCTAAATTGAAGCAGCAGTATGCTTCCGCCCGTGCTCGCTTGGCCATTTAATTTCAAGAGCGTTCAGCTTGAAGCCTGAACGCTTAGAGGTTATTGACCTCTTTAAGGCTTTCGCCTGCGTCCTCATTGTTTGGCACCACCTTGCGCTTTACAGTCCCATGGCCAATGTCGTGGCAGTGTGGGTGCCCCTACTTGAAGTGTTTCTTCTTGATTACGCACTGATGGCGGTGCAAATTTTTTTGGTTGTAGGCGGGTACTTGAATGCCAAGTCTTGGGCCAATGCCGTCCCAAAATCTGCGTTTGAATTTTTTCCAAGATTGTTGTTGCGCTATCAAAGATTGACCATCCCATTGCTAGCAGCCTTGAGTGTGGCCGTTGCAATCACAGCGCTTGTTCGCCCTTACTTTGATCACTCGTCGCTCTCAAGTGCGCCCACCTTGATTCAAGTTGTAGCGCACATTTTCTTACTTCAAGACATTCTTGATTTAGAAGCTTTTTCAGCGGGCGTTTGGTATGTCGCCATAGATTTTCAACTGTTTGCAATGGCAATGGCTTGTGCGTCGCTTGCACAGGCTTGGCAAGGTATTTCGGGCAAGGGCTCTGTCGTGCGCAAGGCATTTGGCTTTTGGTTGATTCTCACCTTGTGTTCAATTTTTGTTTGGAATCTGAATCCTTTGGGTGAAATGTGGGGCGCTTATTTCTTTGGTGCTTATGGGCTGGGTTTGTGCGTTGGATCGTGGCGCTCCGCTGGTTTCAAATTCAGTGTGCGAAATTTAGGGCTGCTGATTTTCATGCTTGGCCTTGTAGCTATGGCATATCACCCGAGAGACAGACTGATGCTGGCCATTGCAACGGCTTTGTTGTTGTGCTGGTATGAGGCAAATAATTGCAATGCCATTCAGTACTTTAAATTGAAGTGGATTAGCGAGCTGTCAAACGCTTCTTACGCCATTTTCCTCATTCACTTCAGCGTCAGTTTGTTAGTGAGTGCGGTGGTCTTTAATTTTTGGCCTGAAAACATAAGCGTCAACGCAGTGGGCTTAGGGATTTCATTCGGACTGTCGGTTTGGATGGGGCAATTGATTCACCAGGCCATTGAAACGCCAAAGCCGACTTGGACGCGATGCTTGCAGTGGGCTGCCACTTTGATGGCAACCAGCACTTGCGTCATGTTACTTGGCTAAAGCCACTTGACTATCGTTTACCTTGCCTTGGATGTAGGCCAGTGCAGCCTCTACCTGGTCAATCAAGATCAGGCATAAGTCGCCTGACGAAAGTCTTGCTAGCGCTGTGTCAATGGCATTGAATTCACCTTGAATGTCTTGAACATATTGGGTTCGGACTGCGCCATTGAGACCATCGCGAAGCAATTGAATCACTTCGCCATCGGTGCGGCCGCGTTGGCATGCATCTTGGTACAAAATAACTTCGTCAAAGGCGGTGCCCAAAATTTGAGTCTGGTCGCGAATGTCTTGATCACGGCGATCACCTGCGCCACTGATGACCACCACTCGCTTTTGCGCCGGCATGTTGTCAACCGCGTGAACCAAGGCTTGAATGGCATCGGGGTTGTGACCGTAGTCGGCAATTAAAGTGGCACCCTTGTAATCAAAGACATTGAATCGACCCGGCACGCCTTGAATGTCACTGATGAATGTGGACAAACCTTGGGCAATGGTTTCCCAAGGTACATTGAGGGCCCAGGCTGCACCTACTGCGGCCATGACATTTTCAGTTTGGAAACCAATTTGTCCTTGGCGAGTCAGTGGCACATCGCTCAGTGGGATGCGAAAGTACTTCTTGCCCTGTTGCGCCACAATGCTGCCATTTTCTGTGTAAACCACTCGCTTGCCTTGAGCGCGGTGAGTGGCTAAGACAGGGTGGTGTGCGTCAAGCGCAAAGAACGTGACATCACCGGGACACATTCTGGCCATCATGGCTACCTGTGGATCGGTTGCGTTCAAAACGGCCATGCCGTCAGTTGCGACATTCAGCACAACAACACGTTTTAAGACCGACAAATCTTCGACCGTGGTGATGTAGTTCAGGCCTAAGTGATCACCAGAGCCAATGTTGGTGACGATGGCTACTTGGCAACGATCAAAGGCCAATCCTTCGCGCAGTAAGCCACCTCGGGCTGTTTCAAACACCGCAGCATCGACATCGGGGTGCATCAGTACATTGCGCGCACTGCGCGGGCCACTGCAATCGCCATCGTCAATTTGACGGCCGTTGACATACACACCGTCGGTGTTGGTCATACCTACGCGCAGTTGGTTGGCTTTAAGGAGATGGGCTGTCAGTCGCACGGTGGTTGTTTTGCCATTGGTGCCTGTGACAGCAATGACAGGAATACGGCCGTTGTCGCCGTTGGGGTACATGTAGTCAATGATTGCTTTACCAACATTTCGGCCTTTGCCAAATGAAGGACTGATGTGCATGCGCAAGCCAGGCGCCGCATTGACTTCCACAATGCCACCATTTTGTTCTTCGAGGGGCTTGAGAACCGATTCGCAAACGACATCCACACCACAAACGTCAACGCCCACCATTTGCGCTGCGACCACGACGCGCGCAGCCACTTCTGCATGGACATCGTCTGTGACATCGGTGGCTGTGCCGCCGGTGGACAAGTTGGCGTTGTTGCGCAAAATGACACGGCGACCTTTTTCAGGAACTGAACTAGGTTCCATATCTTGGAGCTTCAAGCGAGCGATGGCAATGACATCGAACTTGATTTTGGTCAGAGAAGTGGAGTGGCCATCACCACGGCGAGGGTCTGCATTGACTTTGTCGACCAGTTCTTTGACGGTATGGATGCCATCACCGACAACCAGGGGAGGCTCACGTCTGGCAGCCGCAACCAACTTATTGCCAACGACCAGCAGTCGGTAGTCACTGCCAGGCAAGAATTTTTCTACCAAAACTTCGCCATAGCGAGCGGCCGTTTCGTAGGCTTGGTTAAACAGTTCGCGCTCAACGATGTTGACCGTAACGCCTTTGCCTTGGTTGCCATCTTGTGGCTTGACCACAATAGGAAGTCCAATGCTGAGTGCAATTTGCCAAGCATCTTCTAAATTCTTGGCGGGGCGCCCGATGGGAACTGGCACGCCGGCCGCCAACAACAAGGACTTGGTGAGGTCTTTATCTTGCGCAATGGATTCGGCAATGGCACTGGTGGTGTCAGTTTCGGCAGCTTGAATGCGACGTTGTTTGCTACCCCAGCCAAACTGCACCATGCTGCCTTCGGTAAGGCGACGGTAGGGTATGCCTTTGAGAACCGCGGCATCGACAATGGATCCCGTGGAGGGTCCGAGGCGAACATCTTCATCCAAATCGCGCAACTCAGTGAGGGCTTGATTTAAATCGAAGGCCGTTTGCGTTTTGACAGCCAGACACAGTTTCTCTGCCCAAGCGAGAGCCAGCCTGCCAACATCTTCTTCGGTGTATTGAACAACAACTTGGTACACGCCTTCTTCTTCGGTAGCTGTTGTGCGGCTGAAAGTGATGGGGCAACCCGCTTGGTTTTGCAGACTGAGTGTGATTTTTTCCAGTGCATGGGCCATGCTGGCGGGTTGACCAGGGCGTGAACCTTCTAGCGGACCTACCGCCGGAAAAATTCTTCTGAGTTGTTTTTCAAACTCATTGCCGGGCATCATCTCCCGCTCTTGAGGCTCGCAACTCACAATGGCTTCGATGCTGGTTTGACGGCTCCATAAATTGGGCCCCCGCAAAGCTCGAATTCTTGAAACTTCCATGAAACTTTGTCCTGATTGAAGCGCGTCTTGCAGTCTGATGTTGAATGAATTGGCAGTCGGCGATGGTTCAGTGAGAGCCAGGGCTTTGACCAAAACTTTTGATGCCTGCTCGGATGAGGTCGGTTTGAATGCCAAGTGCCCATGCGGCTGCTGAGGCTGCTAAGACTTCTACGCATTTAAGGTGCTTGTTTTTGAATACTTTGTCAATGGCAGGCAATTGGCGATTCAAGGCTTCGATTTCATGTGCGCCTTGGGCCAAGACCAAATGATTTTTGCGCCAGAAAACCACGCGCCCATTTTCACTGCGGTGTTGAACGATGCGGGGGTGGTCTTCAGAACTGGCGAAATAAGTAACTTCGCCATCGCAGTACTGAGCAAGATTGGCAACTTCATCATCTTCAGCATTGAGTACGGCCATGCCTTGTGACAACACAACGTCCATTTGGGTTCTGACCACATTGGGCATTTGTTCATCGCTTTGAATGTACAAATCTTCAAGGCCGGCTGCTTTGGGCATGGAGGTGATGACGCCCACTTGGCAACGGTCGTAGGGCAGGCCTTCAGAAAGCAAGTGTCTGGCCGTGGTTTCAAAGACGGCAGCCTGAACGGATCGGTTGATCAGCAGGCGCTGGGCTGATTCCCACTCCATGCCGCTTTGGGGGTGCAGGCAACGTTGGCCTAAAAACAAGCCTTTGGCCGAAGAGAGGCCAGTTTGCAGTCCTTGCAGGTGCAGCAGCCATGCAATGAGATGGCTGGTACCCGTGGTGTTTTCTTGACCAATGACACCGACTACCGGAATGCGAGGCTCAGAATTTTCTGCGAACAAATGTGCTGCAATGGCTTGGCCCACAGGCCTGGCTTCGCCAGTGGCAGGCTTTAAGTGCATGAGAAGGCCCGGGCCAGCATTGACTTCAACAATGGCTGCGCCTTGCGACTTCATAGGTTTGGAAATATCTTGAGCGACCAGATCTACACCCGCAATGTCCAAGCCCACAATGCGGGCGGCAAGCGCGGCTAACTCGGCCACATCGGGGTGAACCAAATCGGTGACATCGATGGCCATGTTGCCGGTGCGCATGACCACCACATGGCGGTCTTTTGCTGGAACACTTTGGCCCGTAAGACCTTGACGCTTAAGCTCGAGCACAGCAGTGGTGTGATCTTTGAGGCGAATGGTGTCGAGTGGGAAATCTTCTTCTTCGCCGCGGCGCGGGTCAGAATTGATTTGGCTTTCGATCAGCGCCTCAACGCTGTGAATGCCATCACCCACAATGCTGGCCACTTCACCTTTGTTGGCCGCCACCAATTTGCCGCCAACCACCAGCAAGCGATACTCGTCGCCCAAAATATGTCGCTCTACCAAGACGTCACTGCCTTCGGCTTCAGCCAAATGGTAGGCCGCTTCAACTTCGGCTTGGGTTCTGAGTTCTAAGGAAACACCGCGACCATGATTGCCATCGACTGGCTTGACGCAAGCAGGCAGGCCAATTTCTTGTGCGGCTTCCCATGCTTCTTGGGGTGATGCGGCATTGCGACCCTCGGGAACTGGCACGCCGCAGTTGGCGAGCAAACTCTTAGTCAGGTCTTTGTCTTTGGAAACACCCTCGGCAATAGCGCTGGTTTGGTCGGTTTCGGCTGTCCAAATGCGGCGCTGGTTGGCGCCATAACCGAGTTGAACCAAATTGCCATCGTTGAGGCGGATGGAAGGAATATTGCGATCGGTTGCCGCGTCGACAATGCAAGCGGTGCTGGGTCCAATGCACAAGCGATCGACCATTTGGGTGAGATCGGCAATGACTTGTTGGATCGGGTAGGGGCGGTCTTCGATGGCCGCCATGACCAAGTCGCGGGCGGCTTGAAGGGCGGCGCGGCTGACAGTTTCATTTCGGGTGCGAATGACCACTTTGTAAATGCCTCTTGGGCCTGCTTCTCTGGCTTTGCCGAAACCCGTTTGCATACCGGCGCGGTTTTGCAACTCAAGGGCCACGTGCTCCATGATGTGACCGGGCCAGGTGCCTTCGGTGAGTCTTTGCAAAAAGCCGCCTCTTTGGCCAACGCTGCAGCGATGCTCGATGAGCCCGGGAAGCATATTTTGGAGCCGCTCGTTAAAACCGGGGAGGGTGTTGGAGGGGAAGTCTTCTAAATCGCCAATGTCGATCCAAGCTTCTAGGACGGGACGGTAAGTCCAAATATTCGGACCCTTGAGGTGGGTCATGCGAATGAATTTGATATCTTTAGAGCTCATTTTCGTGCTTTTCACAATTCTGAGCGAAGGCGCTGTGCGTTTCGTGTCCGGAGATACAATGGCCGGCCAGTTGCAGCACTGGCAAGGATCGTCTGATAAACAAGGTGCATGGGCTGTGTCCTGGCCGCTTCTTTTGCTGTTTTTGTTTGCCGCCAACACTGGTTGACTCTTGTTGTTTGAATCTTTATGAACCCCAATACCCATCCACCCATCGATTTGTTGGGATTGCCGTTTTTTTGGCAGGAGGGCGTGTTGTCTCGAGTTCACCTTGGTGAAAACGTTCTAGCTTGGCTAGAGGTTGACCTGAATGATGAATTAAATTTTAAAAAAACACTGCTTATTTTGACCGATCAAAGGGTCATCTCTGCAGATGAGGCTCAAAATAATTGGAATTTCTGGACATTGGCCCCAGATTTCGCCCTTCGGGTACTTGATCACGCTGGCGTGGGTACCTTGGCCCTTTATCAGGGTGGCCAACGGTTGGGGGCCTGGCGTTTCACGCTGGGGCTTGAAGCGGCCGTTCTCAGGTGGAAATTGCGCTTTGAAAACCATCTGCTGGGCCAGATTCAGGCGGCCTCTTTTTCGGGCCAGTCTTCGGCGCCTCATCCTTCGAATGATTTAGAGTGGTCAGAGCCTGGCATCGGTCAGATGCTGCACAGCCTGTGCCCTGTTTGTCAGAATGTGGTGGACGCCTCAGACGAGGAGTGTGCCGTTTGCTTAGAAAAAGACCAGGCGCCAACTTCGACCTGGAACTTGTTCAAACTCTGGCGTTTTGCTCGGCCCTATCGGGGGCAGCTCCTGCTGGGTTTTGTTTTGACACTGGCGTCAACAGCCGCCACCTTGGTACCACCGTACCTCACCATGCCGCTCATGGACGATGTGCTTATACCCTACCAAAATGGCAAGCACATCGAGCCGGAAACGGTCTCTTGGTACCTCTTGGCTTTGCTGGCGTCTGCCATCGTGGCATGGGGTTTGGGATGGGTCAAAACTTACATCTTGGCGCTCGTTTCGGAGCGCATCGGCGCAGATTTAAGAACCAGTACGTATCAACATTTACTGAAGTTATCGTTAGAGTACTTTGGGGGCCGCCGAACCGGTGATTTGATTGCCCGCATCGGCAGCGAAACTGACCGCATCAACGTCTTTCTCTCACTTCACTTGTTGGACTTTGCCACCGATGTTTTGATGATCATGATGACGGCGGTCATTTTGTTCTCTATCAATCCCACCTTGGCCTTGGTCACACTTTTGCCCTTGCCCTTCATTGGCTGGTTGATTCATGTGGTCCGTGAAAGATTGCGCACAGGTTTCGAAAAAATTGACCGTGTTTGGTCTGAGGTCACCAACGTCTTGACTGACACCATTCCAGGCATTCGGGTGGTCAAGGCTTTTGCGCAAGAAGACCGTGAGGCGCAGCGTTTCTTGGATGCCAACAAACACAATTTGGCGGTCAATGATCGACTCAATCGCGTTTGGTCACTGTTTTCTCCCACAGTGACGCTGATGACTGAAGTTGGCTTGTTGGTGGTGTGGGGTTTTGGAATTTGGCTTGTTTCGAAAGACGAAATTACGGTGGGCGTGCTGACGGCATTTTTGGCTTACATCGGCCGCTTTTACACACGCCTCGACGGCATGAGTCGCATTGTGTCTAGCACGCAAAAAGCAGCTTCCGGTGCCAAGCGAATTTTCGAAATCCTGGACCATGTTTCGAGTGTGCCGGAACCTGTCAACCCTGTTGCCTTGTCCAAAGTGGAAGGGCGTATCACTTTGACAGATGCCAGTTTTCGCTATGGCAATCGTACAGTCATCAAACATTTGAATTTGGACATCAAGCCAGGCGAGATGATTGGTTTGGTGGGGCACAGCGGCTCGGGTAAAAGCACCTTGGTCAACTTGATGTGCCGTTTTTATGATTTATCTGAAGGCAGTATTGCGTTGGATGGCGTCGACATCAAGCAACTCAAGGTGGCCAATTACCGTAGCCACATTGGTCTGGTTCTGCAAGAGCCATTCTTGTTCTTTGGCACCATCGCTGACAACATTGCCTACGGCATGCCAGATGCCACGCGTGAACAAGTTGTAGCGGCGGCCAGAGCTGCGCATGCGCATGAATTTATTTTACGGATGCCACAGGGCTATGACTCTCTGGTCGGAGAGCGTGGACAAGGACTGTCAGGCGGCGAGCGCCAGCGAATTTCCATTGCACGCGCCTTGCTTATCAATCCGCGAATTTTAATTTTGGACGAAGCGACGTCGGCTGTGGACACTGAAACAGAAAAAGAAATTCAAAATGCGTTGGATAATTTGGTTCGTGGCCGAACCACCATTGCCATTGCCCACCGCTTGTCCACCTTGCGAAAAGCAGATCGCTTGGTGGTCATGGACAAAGGATTGATTGTGGAAGAAGGTACGCACGATGTGCTGATTGAAAGCCAAGGGGCCTATTGGCGCTTGTACGAAGCGCAGCAAAGACAAGCTGAATCCGAAGGCGCTGTTTTGAGAGAGTCGACTGCTTCATGAGTACACAGTTGATGAATATCCAATTCGATCAAGGCCCCTCTGGCAGGTGGTATTTCGTGAGCGAACAAGGGCAGCAGCATGACCACGTCTTGGCTGTCAGATCATTTCCAGTTGCGGCACCTGACGAGGGTATTGCCTTGGTTGATGGTGATGGCAAAGAGTTGCTCTGGATTCCACATTTGAACATGCTGCCCGACGCCGTGCGCGCCAGAGTTTTGAAGGCCATCAACCAGCGTGAGTTCATGCCCCAAATATTGAAGTTGTATGGTGTCAGTGGTTTTTTAACCCCTAGCACTTGGGACATCGAGACCGATCGAGGTCGCACCCAGTTATTGCTGAAAGGCGAAGAAGACATTCGCCGTTTGTCTGCTTCGGTATTGCTGGTCACGGATGGTCATGGCGTGCAATTCTTGATTCGAGATTTAGCGCAGATGGATCGCTTTTCGCGAAGGCTGCTTGACCGCTTTTTATAACTTGCTGCGGCAGTTGGCGTGCACATCTAACTTTTCTTGGTAAACATCACTGCTGACGTTCATCAGTCCTAAGACCGAATGAAAGTAATTGTCGTGAGTCAGGGGGGAGTCTGTTTTGTTTTTCAAACAAGTGTTGATCAAACCTGATTGCTTTTCAAAACGCGGTGACAACCATGTGATCCAAGGGACACGCTTTTGGACATCGGGTGCCACACGGTATGGCAGTCCGTGCAAGTACACATTGTTTTCACCCAATGATTCGCCGTGGTCGGAAACATAGAGCAAAGCGGGTGCCGATGTGGCCTCTGACTTCTTGAGCCATTGAATGGCCTGAGCTAAAAAATAGTCGGTGTACAAAATGGTATTGTCAAAAGAATTGACCACCTGCTCGCGCGAACATTCTTGCAGTGCATTGCTCTTGCACTCGGGTTGAAATTTCCTGAAATTGTCAGGCACCCGTTTGTAGTAGGCGGGTCCGTGACTGCCCATTTGGTGCATCGCGACCACCACGCCTTTAGCGCGGCGTTCTGCAGGAAGCGCTTGAATGCGTTGATCAATTTCATGCAACATGATTTCATCAAAACACTCGCCGTTTTTGCACAAAGTAGGGTGTTTCAATTCTTTGGTGAGGGCTTGCGGTACGCGTTCACAGACGCCTTTGCAACCAGATTGATTGTCAATCCAAAGGACTGCCAAGCCGGCATGATTCAAAACATCGATCAAGCTTTCGTAATTGTTTTTTCGCTCCTCAAATGCCTCTTTGCCTAAATGAGAAAACATACAAGGCACCGAGGTGGCTGTGCTGGTGCCACAGGACACCACACCTTTTAAGCTGACGATGTTTTCTTTGGCTAACTCTGGTGTGGTGGGGCGCTCGTAGCCATTGACGCCAAAGTTGCCCATGCGCGCAGTTTCCCCTAAGACCAATAACAAAAGAGGTGGTTTATCGGTTGGCCTTAGCGCTGATACTTTGGCGTCACGCCCCATGGGCAGCAGAGTTTGATTGTTGTGCTGAAAGGGTTTGGCAGCCACCATGCCGATGGCATAGAAGCTGTTCAATGGATTGACCAAATAACGCAACTGAGTGTGATTGCGCATGATGGATGCGTAATCTTGAAAAATAGCGAGCAGAACTGCCACGATGACAACGATCGAAGCCGCGCCAGTCAGGGTGTTGTTGAAAGCTTGTTGGCCCCAGCGCAAAGATTTGACAGGTGTTTTCCAAAGTACCCAACTGGGCAGTAATCCAAGCAGAAAGAAACTGATGAGCATGCGCCAATTCAACAGGTCCATGGCTTCTTTGGTGTCGGTTTGGATCACGTTGGCGATCATGCTGCTGTCTATCACGATGCCGTAGCTCAGCATAAAGTAAGCGCCGCTTGCAGCACTGAAGAAGAACACTGTCAGCACCGGTTTAAGGAGCCATCGCCAGTTGAGCAAGCTCAAGATGAGTGTCAGAGCAGCTGTGATGATGGCACCAAAACCCATGGCAAAAGCAAAACCTCTGAGGCCAGACACCTCAGGCAATTGATGGACTTGCATCCACAAAGCAATGTTGCCTACGCTGGCAAGCCAAAGACTGCCCACCACTGCAAGCCATGCAGGGTGCCACGCGCTGTGTTCAGAGCCGGAAGTGCGGTGGCTTTTGGATGTCATAGGGCCCAGTTTAAGGCCTGCACCAAACTTAAGCCCCAAACAAGCCTTTGAGTTTGTCGGTCCAACTGTTGCCCGTAGGCATGTGCTTAGCGCCGCCTTTTTGCAAAGACTCTTCAAACTCTTTGAGCAGCTTGCGCTGATGCTCCGTCAGTTTGACGGGCGTCTCAACTGTGATGTGGCAATACAAGTCGCCAGGGTAGCTGGCGCGAACCCCTTTAATGCCTTTGCCGCGCAAACGAAATTGTTTGCCAGTTTGCGTGCCTTCAGGGATGTCAATGGCCGCTTTGCCACTGAGTGTGGGCACATCGATTTCGCCGCCCAAGGCCGCTTTGCTAAAGCCGATGGGGACCGAGCAATGCAAGTCATCGCCATCGCGCTCAAAGATTTCGTGTTTCTTGAGGCGAATTTCAATGTACAAGTCACCGGGCGGGCC
>Ga0209401_1001828_pt1 | contig 13959 bp, 18 predicted proteins | sample M_140807_MF_Meta_FD_187318 | JGI IMG/M metagenome (GOLD analysis project Ga0209401, IMG submission 187318) | Freshwater microbial communities from Lake Montjoie, Canada to study carbon cycling - M_140807_MF_MetaG (SPAdes) (version 2) | ecosystem: Environmental > Aquatic > Freshwater > Lake...
ATCGTGCCGGGCTCGGCCTCGAGGGGCTTGGTGGCGCCGATCAGCTTGCGGGCGCTGGCGATCACGCCGTCGCCCTCCCACACCATCGCCACCACCGGGCCGCTGGTGATGAAGTCCACCAGGCCGGCGAAGAAGGGGCGCTCCCGGTGAACGCCGTAGTGGCTTTCGGCCAGTTCGCGGCTGGGGGTGAGCTGCTTGAGGCCCACCAGCTTGAAGCCCTTGCGCTCGAAACGACCCAAGATTTCCCCCACCAGCCCCCGCTGCACCCCGTCGGGCTTGATGGCGATGAAGGAGCGTTCGGCGGCCATGGATTCAGGGCAAAGGGAAGGAGGCCATCGTCCGTGCTGAGGTGGCCGGTTGGCAAGCAAGGAGCCTGCACCAGGCACCCACCCAGCGGAATCACCAGCGCCAGGTCGCCCCAGCCCCGCCGGCGCCTAGTGGCCGAGCAGCGCCATCAGCATCAGCCTCGTGGCGCAGGTTGAGAGGCCTTGATTCGACGTCGAAGGCTACGGCTCCACCAGAATGTTGCCCATGCTCCAAAGATGGGAGCGGGAGCGGGCACTGATTCTGGCTGATCCAATGGCTGATTCAGTGTTGGTGCACCAGCAAGGTCCAGCCACTCATCGATCGTGAGGTTGGCTACGTTGCCGTGGCCAGGAAGCGGCAGGGCCGAATAGCTCTCCAAGAGAGCGACCATGGCATTCAGCCGTTCGATGGGGTCAGAGATACTCAACACGCTAATCAACTGATCAATCAGCTCTGTTTCGTTGAATCCGGTTCGCAGCAGCGGATTCCTCAACTGAGCAAATTCTAAAAGTTGTGCCCAGGTACCCTCCAGCGCCGGTCGCATCGTCTGGAACTCCGACTCGAGGTTGTGACTGTCCTGACTGGTCCCCTGCTCCCAGGCATGCCAGAGAAAATGACTGCCTTGGGCGCAGTAGACCTGATCATAATGAGAAATGTAGTCGCCAGAAATCTCCCGCTGGAACCAGGAGCGATCCGTGCACATGTGGTGCGACACCCGATCTGCATAGGCGTGAAGGAATATACCCATCTTGGCAAAGTCCCGCTGGTGCGGCGTGACGAAACCTTGGAAACTACTGTCGGTGGCAAGAACCTGGCCTTGATCATCTTCGTGAATAATTAATTTGCCAAGGTTGGAATAAAATGGTATTTGCAGCGCTGGCACCCCTAAAGCAAAAACACTCTGGGGGCTCTGGATCACTCGGTCCCTTGCCTCGCAGGGCGTTGATGCCGGAGCCCCGCCCGTATTTCGAACCAGAATTCCTGCCACGCAGGCATCCGTGCGGCGCTTCAAGGCCCAGTCCTGCAGGTTGGTGAGTAGTGGCTCATAGGGAGCATTAGCGGGGGAGAAATAATCGGCGGGCATGCCAATACTTGGCGGCTCAGCCCCGTCTGGGGAGAAGCGAGCATTCAGGTGGAGAAGCATGCCGCCCGTCACATCATTGAACCTGGAAACGCCATTCATCTCCTTGGTGATGACAAGACAGTCCCGTGACATGCCAAGACCCCAGCTTGATCGGCATTGGCTGATTGTGTTGTCGTCCAGGAGCTGCCGACCTGATTGATCGAAGGGCTCGTAGTCCGACTGGTCCGTGGCCTCGTTGTAAATCGCGATTTGATAGGCCTGCCATGGGGTGTATCCGAGGAGCTGAGCCATTAGGTAGGTGGAATCGCTATGGACCAGGCTGCGTCCTCCGATGATGCCGTTGCTGCCGCTCAAGCCGCTCAGACTGTCCTGGAAGGCTTGGACGCGGCACGTCACGGCTTGCGCCGGAGTGAGATTGCTCGTACGGCAACTCTCCTCCACTCCAACGCAGTTACGAATGCCCCCCTGATTGGGCATCGGAGAGTTAAAACAAACGTCCTGACCAAATGAGTGGGCAGGCAGTGGCGGCAGCGCGTGGAAGACAAGGAAAGGAAGCAGAAAATGAAGTCTGTTTCTCATGCCGATTACAAGAGGCTAAAACTCTACTAAAGCTTAGCAAGATCTAAACTCAATCTACTGCAGCTCCAAGCTTGCTTCCATGATGTATGGAAATGTCAACGACACCCCAACCCCGGCGTGACCGGAGTTGGGCGCGCATCTCAGCCGGGCGCCGCGACTCGATGGCAGCACCGCCGCTGAGCTGATCGCCGAGCGCGCCCGCTACGCCTCATTTCAGCGGGGGTGGATTTTTCGGGGGTTGCGAAGGGTTGAGAAAACAGGAAGGCCATCAAGGACCCGGGTTCGTCAGATCACTCGCCACCACGGAGCCGCCAGCACATCGGGTGTGAGCCATTCGACGCTGCTGCCGGTGTGGAGCAGGAGGCCCGCTCGGGCCTTGTTGCCGTACTCGGCACGGAAGGTGCGCAGGTGGGCGCAGTCCGCCAATCGCGGCGATGCCGACGCCTTGACTTCGATCGGCAGCAGTTTGCCCCCGGCCTCAATCACGAAATCCACCTCCTCGCCGATGGTCGTGCGCCAATACCCCAGTTCCGCCCGAGCGACACGCGCGTCGCGCCACGCCAGCAGATCGTGCAGCACGAGGTTTTCGAGGTGGGAACCCTGCGGTTCCGATCCGGCCAAGTGCAGCGCGATGCCGGTGTCGCCCCAGAAGAGCTTGGGAGCCTTGATCAGCCGCTTGGTGCGATTCACGGCATAGGCCGGCAGGCGCACCAGCAGGTAAGAGGTTTCCAGCAGGTTGAGCCAGCGGTGAACCGTGGGTTGCGGCAGCGCCACATCGCGCCCCAGCTCGGTCTGGTTGAGGAGCTGCCCGAGACGCAGGCAGGCTGCCTGCATCAGCCGGCGGAAATCCGGCAGTGAGCTGATCGTGGCCAAGTCCTGCAGGTCGCGCTCGAGATAGGTGCGCACGTAGCCGTCGAACCAAATGGCGCGCTCGGCGGAACTGGCCAGCTCGATGGCCGGTGTAGGGAAGCCGCCCCGATGCGCCAGCGCACGCCAGTCCTCATCATGCGCGTCCTCGCCGGCCAGCAGGTCGCGCCAACCTTCATCGGGCGTGTCGAGCAGCTCCTCCCAGCGGCCGGCATGCCCCAGCCCGAGCTGCTCACGACGGGTCATCGGCCAAAGGGTGAGATAGCTGGCGCGGCCAGCGAGCGATTCGGAAACTTGGCGCATCAGGAGCAGGTTCGCCGAACCTGTCAGCAGGAAGCGACCAGCGCTGCGGTTCCGATCGATGGCCCGCTTCACGGCGCTGAGCAGACCTGGCTCGCGCTGCACCTCGTCGAGTGTGATCGGCTCGTTACCTCCCACCAGCGCCTCCGGATCACGCCGCGCGGCATCGAGCACGTCGAAGTCGTCCAGCGTGCGGTAAAGCCTTTCGCCTTGAACGAGCTGCTCGGCCAGGGTGCTCTTGCCGGTCTGCCGCGCGCCGGTGACCACAACAGCCGGCATCACCGCCAACCGATCGGCGAGGGCACCGCTGACCAGACGGGGAAGAGCACTCATGTAGTGGATGATTTTCATTCACCACATGAATGGTACGTGGGCAGCCGATAGGGTCGTCTGACTGGCATAGGCCTGGGCCGCTTGTCTAGTGTCCGCGCTCTACCCCGGATGGGGAGCACCGACCAGGATGGGGCCACGGCCCGGAAGCCATTCCGTTCCTTGGCGAGACCAAGCCGCAGGCCTGCATGGCTTACCTTCGTAAGACACGCGTTAGGCCCCTGTCGATGCCCTGCTGACGCTCTCCTCCAAGGGGCAGCTGGTGATTCCGGCTCGGCTGCGCCAGCTGCTGGGGCTCAATCCCGGCGACCGGCTGGAACTCACTCTTGAGGCGGATGGCCTGCTCCTGAAGCCCCACAGCTCGGCCAGGTCGAGCAGCGCCCGGGATCGGATCGGCTGCGCCGGCTACCAAGGACCCCCGATTCCCTTGGATCAGCAGGATCCGGCCCTCTAAGCCACTGATTCCCTGCCATGACGCTGCCCGTAGCCCTCGACACCAATCTGCTGGTGCGGCTGCTCACCGGCGATGAGCCCGAGCAGGCCCGCCGCGTGGCCGATTTGATCGACACCAGCCCGGCCTGCTTTATACCGATCACGGTGGTGCTGGAACTCGAGTGGGTGTTGCGGGGCGCCTACCGTCTCGATCGCCACGCGGTCATCGCTGCCCTTGAGGGCCTGATGGCGATCCGCCACGTACATCTGGAGCAGGAGGAGCTGGTGCGCCAGGCGCTGGCCTGCCATCGCCAGAGTCTCGACTTCGCCAATGCTCTACACCTGCTGCGCAGTGAGGGTTGCGCCCGTTTCGCCACCCTGGATCGCGCTCTGGCCAAGGCCGCCAGCACCATGGATCTCCAGCCAGCTGTGCAAGCGCTCTGAGGCCACCACGCCGGGCGCTCACCGCAAACCCCATCGCCATCAAGGGCGCCCAGCTCTTGGCTCAATTGACCCAAGGAATGGGGCCCAACTTCCTCAGCCGATTCGCTGACCGCTCTCTGGACTGCGGCCGATTCAGTATCGATAGGCGCGTTTTGCGCGAAAGCTGGGGTGGCGGCCAGTGAGGCCCTTCGGCCGCCGTGCAAGGCCTGAAATGATCACTGTCGTTGGCAGCTACCAAGGAGGGCATTGATTGACACGGCGCGACTGTTCCAATCGGGCCGTAGTCAGGCCGTGCGACTGCCCAAGGACTACCGCTTCCGCGGCAGCGAAGTGGCCGTCAAGCACTTCGGCAATGGTGTGCTGCTGCTGCCGATCGATGACCCCTGGCAGACCCTGGAGGACGGACTGGCGGCGTTTGAACCGGGATTTGTGCTGGAGCGCGACCAACCGGACCAGCAGCAACGCGACCCGATCCAGCCGTGATCCTGCTCGACACCAACATCTGCATCCCCATCATCAACGCCAGGCCAGCCGCTGTTCTGGAGCGCTTCAGGCAGTTCCGGATGGGGGAGATCGGTGTCTGCAGCGTGGTGGCGGCGGAGTTGGCCTACGGCGTGGTCAAGAGAGGCTCCAGTCACAACCGACAGGCCCTAGTGATGTTCCTCGCGCCCCTGATCATCCTTCCCTTTGACGAAGCCGCGATCTGGGCCTACGGCGAGCTGCGCGAGGCGCCGCTGGTGACCAACAACACCCTTGAATTCGCCAGAGTGCCGGGGCTGCGACTGGACAACTGGGTGCCAGGGGCCTGATCAGGCCAGCGCCTCCAGCAGTTCTCGATGCTCTGCATGGGGCTGATCAGCGTCCAGTGGCTGCTGTTGGAGCGCCAGCGCCCCCTGCCGGCGGGGCTGTGCTGGGCCCTGGCCATGCTCAAGCCCCAGATCGCCGCCGCCTTCGCCCTTCCGCTCCTCCAGCAGGGTTAGCGCCGCGGCCTGGTGTTGGGGACATCGCTGCTGCTGCTGATGAGCGCCGCAGCCCTCACCTTCACCCACACCTCACCCCTCCGTTATCTGGGCTTCTGGCTGAAACCCGGGCGGCTCTCTTTCGTGCGGGCCGGCACCGTCAATCTGATGGCCCTTCTAGGGGCCTGGGGCTGGGGCATCCTGGCCGCGGTGGTCCTGCTGGGCGGTTTCTGGGTGCTGCGCCGCAGACAACGTTTCCATGCCTGGGAAGCGGGTTCTGCCGAACGGGGCGTCGCCAAGCCAAGCATCAGCCTGAGGCTGCAGAGGTTGTGCGCCGTGCTGGGGGCCTTGGGGGCCTACCACCTCAACTACGACAACATCATGGTGTTCCCCGCCCTCCTGGCGATCCTCGCCCTGGCCCTGCGGCACCCCACGTCGTGGAATCGAGATCTGGCGGCTGCTATGGCTGGCTCGTTGTGGTTCCCGGTGCACCTCACGGCCGACAAGCCGGGCCCACAGGCCCTGATCGCCGCCATCTGGCTGGCGGTGGGGATAACCCTGCTGGGCAACGGGCCGCAGCGATGGCAGCCACGAACTCCATCCTGACAGCGGCCAGCCGCTGGCAGGGTCATTGAACGGAAGGCAAGGAAGCATCCGTAGTCAGCTTCCGCCCCAGCAGCGCACTGATCAGTTGCAGGCGGGACTTGACATGGTACTTGCGGCGAATGCTTTTGCCGTACTCCTTAACGGTGTGGATGGAGATCAGCAATTGTTCGGAAATCTCCCGATCCGAAGCACCCCTGAGCAAGAGGATCAGGATTCCCTTCTCCCGTTGGGTGAGCGAATCCGGCGAGTCAACGATCGGCTCGGGTTCCTGCATCCGGGATCGCGCCTTACTAGAGACGTACTGCTTGTTGTTGGCGACGGCCAATAACGACTGCATCACTTCCATCTCGGGCGAGAGAAAATCCTCCTCACAGACCACCGCCATCGCACCGCTCCTCAGGGCACGATTGGTATCGGCATCAGCATGGGTGAGCACCATCAGAACCCTTAGATCGGCCACGCTCTGGGAGGCTCTGCGGCAGAGGGAAAAGCCATCGCCCTCCGCCATCTGATCGGAGCAGATCAGCATGCCAGGGTTGTTGTGGCGGATACGGCGGTAGGCCTCCTCCTCCGTGCTGGCGACTCCCTTAATTTTATTGAGATCCGCGAATGAGCGGACGATGGCCATCAGCCCCAGATGGCTTTTCATGGCAATCACGAAACTCATCCGCATGCCGCTGGAGAGCATCCAGCTCCTCATCATCTGGCGATTTGGCTCGAGATGAGCCAGGCGATCGGTGAAATCCAAGCCGGTGGTTTAGGCGCCGTGGTGCTGGGGTGATAGGTAACCCATCCGATCGATGCGGATCGACGCCGCGCCCAAAAGCGAAATATTCAGGCACGACGCATGGATCCATCAAGGTTCGGCCCGATCCAATCCAGCGGCGAACCGCTGACGAAGCCGGGCCGAACACGCAGCAAGAGGCCTCCGCCCTACTTCTCGGCGGCGAGGGCCTCGTTCTGAACCGAAACAGGAACGGGCCGGCGCGGGCCAGCGTGAAGTTGAGCGTCCGAGCCGGTGGCACGGCTCAGGGAGGTGGGGGCGGTCACGCCGGGGCGCCTGGGGCCGTCAGTGCCGCTTGGGGCACCGCCCTGGGCAGCAGCTGGGACGTTGGCCGTGGCGAGGGACTGGATCGGCACGGCCGTTGCCGCCAACGGCAGCAGGAAGGAGGAGACCAAGGCGATCGCACCAACACCGCAACCCCACAGCCACCGACCGTGCGGGCCAGGTGCGCCATGGAGGCTGGACGTCATGGTTGGGGCAGGACAGCCGATCCGGTGTTCAGGGACAGTCGAAGGGGGCATGGTGAGCTCGGGCAGGCAGGAGAACACGCGCTGTACATGCGCTGTACATGCGCTGTACCCATAGTGTTGCTTGCTACCGAATCAGGGAATGCCTGCGCCGCAAAGACCCCCCTTTGGGGGGGGGGCGAGATTCCGGGGGCGGGTGCCACGGGCCAGGCGTCGTTGCCGCCGCTGAAGAGATTTCAGCCACGCCATCCACCACACCCGGGGCCCGATGGTGCTCGCCAATCCCACCGGCACCTGCAGCGCCGCCGACGGCGCCGCCCTTCACGGCATCGACCGCTGGGGCGACCCCTACGTCGCCGTGAGCGAACGGGGCCACGGGATCGTGCAGCCCCGCGGCAAGCGGGGCAGAGCGCCAGATCTGGTGGAGCTCACCCGACAGGGGCACCACGCTGCCTTGCCGGCCTAGTTCTGCGCGGGAGCCGGCCGGCGCGGGCCAGCGGAGCGTTCAGCGTCCGAACCGCTGGCAGGCCTGAGGGAGGTGGGGGGAATCACGCCGGGGCGCCCTGGACCTTTCGCACCGCTGGGGGTGCCGGCCGGCGCTGATTCTGAGGCGTTGGGACTCCTGAGCGCCTCGATCGGCACGGCGGTAGCCGCCAACGGCAGCTGCAGAGAGAAGGAAGCCATGGCGATGGCGCCAGAACCGCAAGCCCGCAGCCACCGACCGTGCGGGCCAGGAGCGGAACCAGGGACCGAAGCAGAGGAACGGCCCGGCCAAGCCCGGCCGTGGAGCCTGAACTTCATGGGTGGGGCAGGCGAGGCAATACGGCATCCGGACGAAGGGGATCGGGGCATGGTGAGCTCGGGCATGGGGGGACATCAGGCGCTTAACAAGCGCTCAATTCACCGTGATGGGCACCACCAACCGGGGGAATCGCTCCACCGCATCTGCCCCCCATTGGGGGGCGATCAGCAGGATGCGGCCGGCGGGTGCCATGGCCCGGGCACGACCCGCGCCGCTGACTAGATTCCAGCCACGCAATCCACCACAACCCGGGGCCCGATGGTGCTCGCCAATCCCACCGGCACCTGGAGCGCCGCCGACGGCGCTGCCCTCTATGGCATCGACCGCTGGGGCGACCCTTACTTCGCCGTGAGCGAACGGGGCCACGTGATCGTGCAGCCCCGCGGCGAGCGCGGTGGCGCCCTCGATCTGGTGGACCTGGTGGGCGAGCTGCAGGGCCGCAACCTCAGCCTGCCGCTGCTGATCCGCTTCGACGACATCCTTGAAGACCGGCTGGAGCGGCTGCATGCGGCCTTCGAGCGGGCCATCGCCCAATACGCCTACCGGGGCCGCTACCAGGGCGTGTTCCCGGTGAAGTGCAACCAGCAGCGCCATGTGGTGGAGCAGCTGGTGGAGAGTGGTCGCCGCTGGCATTTCGGCCTGGAGGCGGGCAGCAAGGCCGAGCTGCTGATCGCCCTCTCCTTGCTCGATGACCCCGAGGCTCTGCTGATCTGCAACGGCTACAAGGACCACCGCTACATCGAAACGGCGATCCTGGCCCGCCGCCTCGGCCGCCAGCCGGTGGTGGTGATCGAGCAGGCCGATGAGGTGGAGCGGATCATCGCCGCCAGCACCGAGCTGGGGGCAGCTCCCTTCATCGGCATCCGCGCCAAGCTCTCCACCCGCAGCACCGGCCGCTGGGGCAGCTCGGTGGGAGAGGGGGCCAAGTTCGGTCTCTCGATCCCCGATCTGCTCGCCACCGTGGAGGCCCTGCGCGGCGCCGGCCTGCTGGCCGACCTGCGGCTGCTGCACTTCCACATCGGCAGCCAGATCAACGACATTGCCGTTCTCAAGGATGCCCTCCAGGAGGCCGGCCAGCTCTACGTGGAGCTCACCCGGCTGGGGGCGCCGATGGGCTTCCTCGATGTGGGCGGCGGACTGGGCATCGACTACGACGGCAGCCGCACCGCCACCGCCGCCTCCACCAACTACTCCCTGCAGAACTACGCCAACGACGTGGTGGCCACCGTGCGGGAGTGCTGCGAACCCCACGGCGTGACCATGCCCACCCTGGTGAGCGAGAGCGGCCGTGCCATCGCCAGCCACTTCTCGGTGTTGGTGTTCGACGTGCTCGGCGCCAGCCGGACGCCGCTGGCGGTGCCGGAGCCCGGAGAGGAGGAGCCCCTGATCGTGCGCAATCTGCGCGACACCCTCGCCGGGGTGACCGGCAGCGAGCCGCTACCTCCAGAGCGGCTGCAGGAGGCCTGGAACGACGCCCTCAAGTTCCGCGACGACGCCCTGGCCGCCTTCCGGCTCGGCTACATGAGCCTGCCGCAGCGGGCCATGGCCGAGCAGCTCACCTCGGCCTGCAGCGCCACGATCGCCCGCCAGCTTGAGTCGCTTCCCACCGGCACGCCAGTGCCCGAGGAGCTGGAACGGCTGCGGGCCTCCCAGGCCGGCACCTACTACGCCAATCTCTCGGTGTTCCGCTCAGCGCCCGACACCTGGGCGATCGACCAGCTCTTCCCGGTGCTGCCGCTGCACCGCCTCGATGAGAGGCCCACCCGGCTGGGCACCCTGGCCGACCTCACCTGCGATTCCGATGGCAAGCTGGCCCGCTTTATCGACCGCGGCCACAGCAAGGCCCTGCTCGAACTGCACGAGCTTGAAGCCGATCAGCCCTACTGGATCGGCCTGTTCCTCGGCGGTGCCTACCAGGAGGTGATGGGCAACCTCCACAACCTGTTCGGCAGCACCAACGCCGTGCACATCCGGCTCACGGCGGGGGGGCGTTACAGCGTGGACCACGTGGTGCGGGGCGACACCAACGCCGAGGTTCTGCAGGCGATGGAGCACGATCCCCTCGTCCTGCTAGAGCGGCTGCGGGTGGCCAGCGAGGCGGCGATCGACCGCGGCGACCTGGCCATCCGTGATGCCCGCCGTCTGATGGATCACCTGGAGGGAAGTCTGCGCCAGACCACCTACTTGCAGGACTGAGGGGGGGGAGACCCTAGAGCCCGGGGCGTGGTGGGGCCATCAGGTTGTGCCATCAGGGCGTGGAGACCGGAGCGGCCGCCTGCAGACCCCCCCAAAATCGCCAGCGCAGGCCGAGGCGAAAACCCCAGTTGATCAGGGCACTGCGTTCCAGGCTGCCCTCGCTGTGAGCCCGTGATCCCTGAAACACGGCCTCCGCGAACAGATCCGTGCGAGGCGAGCTCCGGTAGGCCAGGCCAGCCTTGGCCTGGTAGCCCACCAGGCTGCCGCTGCCACCGAAGCTGGAACTGAACCGGCGCAGCTGGATCGTGGTGGAACCGGACTGCAGGGCGGTGTAGCCCAGCCCGCCGCCCAGGTAGGGAATCAGGCGCGTGCCCTGAATGGGAAGATCCAGGTAAAGGCTCGCGAAGCCGCTGTTGCTCGTCACCTGGGGGTTGTCGCGGCTGGCGATGGCGGGATAGGGGCCCACGGTCCAGCGGGAGGAGTAGGAATCAAACGTCGCCTGGCGATGCACCCAGGTGAGCTCAGCGCGCAGCCTGCCGAAGTCGTAGCCGACACCCCGCTCGTAGGCGAAGCCAGGATTGACGAGCACCTCCCCCCGAATCGGCAGGAGGGGGCCGAGGCGATCGTCGCTGTAATGAACCGGCTGGGGCCAGCCCACGCCAACGCCGACGGTGGCGTAGAGGCCCTTCGGATCCAGGGACTGGATCCAGTCGACCGGGACCGGCTCCGCGGCCGGTGCAGCCGCAGGCGGGGGCTGGGCCAGGGCCTCCCCAAGGGGATCGAGGAGAGCCATCGCCATCAAAGCGATCGGGGCATTCAGCGAAATGAAGGGGATGGATCTGACTCGGACAACGATGCGGAGAATGAGTACGCCAAAACCCATCCCAGATCATCCATCAAATGAGTATGAAAAACACTTACCACATAGCCGGGATTCCTTTGGTTCTGGCTGAACCCTGACCGCCATCAGATAAGCCTCACCGAGTAAAGATTCGGTAACGGTCCCACAACATGGATCGCCGAAACACTGACGACCGAAAAGCTAAAGACCAAAAAGCTGACAATCCACCAGCATCCGTCGCGCTCCTGAGGGGCGCCGCATCAGCGGCCACCGAGCCTGGCCAGGCCCAGCTGCAGCGCCTTGGTCACCACCTGCGCCCGGCTGCTGGCACCGAGCTTGCGGCGCAGGGCCTTGCCGCGGCTGCGGGCGGTTTCATAGCTGATCGCCAGCAGTTCGGCGATCTCGCGGTCCCCCAGGCCCTGCACCAGCAGGCCCAGCATCTCCAGATCCCGGGGGCTCAGATCCGGTGGACCATCCCGCCAGGGGTCCCGCTGCACCGAGGCGGCCTGCATCGCCTCCAGCACAGAGGGGGAGCGATAGCGCTGGCCCACGGCCAGTGCTCGGCTCATCGTCACGACCGGTTGGTCACTGCCGAAGCACTCCGCCTCCCGCAACACCGCGTCGGCCGCGGAGCGGCCGGCTGCCACCAAGTCGTCGTGGGGGCCATCCAGGATCAGGATCGTGCGGATGTCGTCGACCACAGAACGGGCCTGCTCCACCAAAGCCAGACCCGATCCCTGCTCAAGCTGCTCGGTGACGATCAGCAGGCCCGGCCTGGTGGCCTCCACGGCCTGGAGCGCCTCCTGCTCGGTGGTGACCATGAAGGAAAGCCGTTGCCTGCTGAGGGCCGTATTGAACAGACCCATCAGCATCAGGCGGTGGGCCGAGGCGAAACCGGCCTGAAGCCGGATGTCGCTGCTGAGCACCCAACTGGCCACCGTTGAATAACGCCTGGGATTGCTGCGGAAGGTTGGCAGCAGGTCCACGGCCTTGAGGCTGCATCAGAAGGATTGAAGCAGCGTAGATGGACTGACCACAGTCTCGGCATTCAGCGCTGCCGGGCCCGCTGGCAGGGTGGCGGGGGCCTCTAACCAGCCCATTGAGCCGGCACGCAGGACGATGGGCTTGCTCCCTTCACCAGAGCAGCCGGCAGGGGAAGGTCGCCAGCGCAGGATCGAGGCTCACCAGCTGCAGGCCCTCCAGCTCAGCCTGGGCCGCCAGCAGCCGATCGAAGGGATCCCGGTGGGCCTGCCGATAGCCACCGGCGTGGACGCCGTGATGCAACTGCACGGCCAGCGGCAGGAAACCCTGTTGTTGCAACAGGGAAGGCAGATCCTGAAGCAGCCCTTCGGCGCCGGGCAGTTTGCCGAGGCGAACTTTGGTGGCGAGCTCCCAGCCGGAGGCGGCGCTCACCAAGATCGTGGCCGCTGGATCGTTGATGGCCGCTAGAGCGAGGGAGGAGAGCTTCTCGGGTTCCACCAACCACCAGAGCAGGGCATGGGTGTCCAGCAGAAGCGGGGGAGCCATCAAGAGGGCAACGGGGCGTCGAGGGCGTCGAGCTCCTCAGGGGGTAGAGGGGCGATCAGCTCCTCGATGGGGGGAAGCTGCAGCTGCCCCCGAAGCAGCCCGGGCTGCCGCTGGGGCCGATCCGTTTCGAGCGGCACCAGCCGCGCCCAGGGCTTGCCATCCTTGGCCAGCAGAATCGTTTCGCCAGCATGGGCGGCGTCGATCAGCCTGGAGAACTGGGTTTTGGCCTCGTGAACGTTGACGGTGCGCATGGAGGGCCCCAGGCATCAAGGAACCTTAGTCCAGATGTTGACCCATCACTGGTTCTGCCTGGATTGACTTGGCTGCCCAGAAGGGGTGCCGCCAACCTGCCGTGGCAACCGCCCCCCCTAAGGCAGCACCGGCGGCGTGGTGCCTTAGGGCGCTCACGGCAAAACCCATCGCCAGCAGCGGAGCCAGCAGCAGCACCCGCAGGCTGTCTTTGATCAGCACCTCAGTGGGCACCCGCGGGCCGACCTGCTTGAGCAGGCTGGTTTCCTGGGCTTTGATCTGGCTGAGCAGATCGGCCTTGAGGGCCGGCAGGCCCTGGCTCTGATCCGCCGCCGAGAGGGGCGGGGCCTGGATGGCGGCAAGCTGGTTCTGGAGCTCGGCGATGGTGCCGGAGCGCTCCACCGCCTGGCGAAACTGGACCAGCCGGACCTGCTGCACCCTGCCGGCGCGGTAGGCCAGCGATTGGGCGACCTCCAGCCCCCGCCAGGCGGCCAGAACTTGGAGGGGAAGCAGCAGCAGAAAGGCCACCATCACCGGCCTGGAATAACGGCGCACCAGCAGGCGGCGGGTTTGATGCCGCGGCGACCCAGGCTCCAAGGCCGCCGCCATGTGCAGCAGCAGCACCGCCAACAAGGCTAGGAAGCCAATGGTGCAGAAGGCCCCGGTGAAGGCCAGCAGCCAGAAGGGATCGGCGAGCTTGGGCGGCAGCAGCGGCAGCGCCACCGCCAGAACAAAGATCACCAGCAACGCATTGGCCGTGAAAAAGCCCAATCCGAGCACAATTCCTGTGCCGATTCGCTAATCCAAGCCTCGGCTGCGGCCTATTCGGTAGCGCTGATCACATTTTGAGCGACAACAGGGTTTCGTGGTGGTGGCATGGGGCTGCAGGCAGGTTCCGTCCGTGGCCTGACCCGTTCGCCATCCATTCATTCGGCGCTGAGTGGACGTGAGTCTGCCGCCAAGATCAGCTCTAGAGTTGGTCATCCAGATGGTCAACGGCCATGATGCAGGTAACGGTGGCAGAGGCCAAGACCCAGCTCTCCAGCCTGCTGGATGCGGTGGAGGCCGGCCAGGCCGTGGTGATCACCCGCCGCGGCAAGCCCATCGCCGAGCTGGTGCCGCGCTGCACCGTCCGCGATCTTCTCCCCCAGCTCGCAGCCCTGCGCGCTTCTCTCCCCGAACAGCG
>Ga0209401_1001834_pt1 | contig 13935 bp, 19 predicted proteins | sample M_140807_MF_Meta_FD_187318 | JGI IMG/M metagenome (GOLD analysis project Ga0209401, IMG submission 187318) | Freshwater microbial communities from Lake Montjoie, Canada to study carbon cycling - M_140807_MF_MetaG (SPAdes) (version 2) | ecosystem: Environmental > Aquatic > Freshwater > Lake...
TCAGACATGTGCCAGGCGATTCCGATTAGCACTAACTTGTTAGATCCAGTTGCCTTTGAATGGTTCATAACCATTGCGACATCCCTAGCTGACATATTTGACCTCCGTGATTTGTGGTGTAAGTATTCTATCGGGACAGGTGGTTGTCCCTTTACGCTTAGGCGTTAGTCCCCGATTGGTTGAGCCTCTCTCACTGGTCGGGGACATTTTACTTCTTTAGACCAGTTGCCAAGTCTGCAATCTGTTGCAGAACATCAGGTGAGATTCCCCTAGTAGCCTTAGCACGCTTGTAAATGCCTCGTAGAGCCTCGATGTCCCCTTTTTCATACTCTAGGTGAGCCGAAGCCATAAAGTCCTCTAGCGGGCTCACAGGGCTTTTTTGAGCATGTGCTGGTAATTCGTTACGAGTTGCAATTCTCTTAGTCGAAGTTCCCATAACCGCGGTCACGGCTCTGCCCCAAGCTGAGGTCTCTGCATTCATACACTCGGAATCTCTTTTGAATGATGAAGTGCCTGGCACAGGTTCCCAAGCAGTTCCATGACCAGGTGTTAGATCATCTGGAGTGCGGTAAGCAGCTGCGGTGTAAACCACCCATGACTTACCTGCGAACTCGATGAACTCGATTCTTACTTGCTGGAGTGAACCCTCTGGATACTTCTCTTTAAATAGTTTTAGCCTCTCAGCTACATCGACGTAATCGTCCACGTTGAATGCCATGTTTAGCCTCTCTTAAACACAATAAATGGACCGCCAGAACCTCTGCTCTGGAGGGTTACTACCTTCTCACCTTCGAATGTTCCAACACGGATTCCATCCATCATGGCAAGCACTTTAGATTTCAACAGCGTTAGTCTTTCATCTGCTGAATCAAACTCCTCTTTCGCTCTCATTAGAGCAGGGTAGAGTTCCCCTAGTTCAATGTCGCCGTCATAGATTCCCTCTGAGAGAGTTCTAACAGTTTCATAAGTTGATTTGGAGCCGTCCCATTCAGGTTCAGTTCTCGACTCGACACAGTTCAGGAACTCAATAGCCTTAGCCTCAAGTTCAGCTGCATAGTCAGCATCATAAACAACTTCATGCTCCACCCAGTCACCGTTAGCAACAGCAACCAGAACACCACGCTTGAGACCTAGGACATGCAGATACCACATGACCTGATCTATATAGTGAGGTGGTAGTTCATTCATCGGGTTGCGAGAGAACTTGATTTCCAGAATGCCTAGTGAGCCGTCAGTCCATTCGATGATTGCATCAGGGTTAGCTTTGAACATAGGATTCTTGACTGACTGCCAAGTGCCAGTGTTATGAGCAGTAAGCCAGTCTTTATTGTCCTCAACAAAAATGTCTTGAATAGGTTTCTCAAACGCTGTGCCTAATCGCATAGCCATAGATGGACCGGTGGATTCTCGAGGCAATTCGCCCAGGTATTCGTAGTAAGCGCTGTAGGCAGAACGCCAAGGGTTGTGACCCATAAGTGAGCCGACAAGTGAACCTGCTACGCCCTTACGAGCGTTATGCCATTCAAGAGAATCATGTTCAAAATAGCCGAGGAGTTTGGCAGAGCCAAGTGCCTCTATCTGGTGGTCGATAGTCATAGAACTACTCTATGGCATTATTCAGACTTATTGCTACTGCCCAGCGTGTCTTTAGGGTTGATAATTCTGATTAGAACTGGTATTGCTGAGATCCAAACAGTGTTAGCAACGATAGCCCAGTCAGCCTCGGTGAATAAAAACGGTAACTTTCCGATAGCGAAAATAGCGGTTAGAGATGTTGCCAGGAGAGAGCGGAGATAACTTGCGATAATCGGGTTCATTTATTTTCCTATCTTAGGTAGATACTTTAGAGGGTCCTCTACTGGCATGGTTGCCAGATGTTCTGATGGTCCACACATGAGGTGCAGATGCGGTCCAGAGCTCGTCCCAGAGTTACCGCTGTGAGCAATGACCTCACCTTGACGGACTTTCTTTCCCACTTTGACCTCAGCTTTGTCCAGGTGACAGTAAGCGAAAACTCTAAGCCGTCTATCATCCTCACCACCAACCCAGCAACGGAGCTCGACAACATGACCCAAAACTTTGGTCTCATAAACCTTGACGATGGTTCCAGTGCCAACAGCCTTTAGAGGTGTTCCAACTGGCACAGCATAATCAACACCACGGTGAGGACCAAGTCCCATCGCTTTACGTTGCTCAGAATGAGTTCCAAACAAGTCAGTGATCTTGGATGGACTAACTGGATGGAGCAGTGTTGTCATTTATAGAGATTCTAATTCAGCGGTGTGCACTTCAATAGCAGACTGAATCACTGCGATGTTAGCGGTCGCCTGATCTATAACTTCCTGATTACCTAAAGCCTGAGCAGACTTTAGGTTTAGTTCATTCTGATAGCCCTCAAGGTTAAGTGCCTGGATGCGGTCAGCTAGTAGTTGCTCTTTTACTTCATTAGATACGTTGAATGACATGGTTTCCTTATGCGTTCGCTATTGTGGTTACGGTTCCTGATGAACCTCTATATTTTAGTGCTCCAGATTCAACATACAAGATACCGCCACCAGTCGGGTTAGATGTTGGAACAGTAGTTGCGTTAGCAATACCAAGAACACCTGCACCACCACCGATTGAAGTAGTTGCTGAAAATAATTGTAAGTTTCTATTTGATGAAGTTGTTATAGCAGACAGCCCATCACTTGATCCTTGAAGTGCAACTGCTCTGACTGCACCTGTAGATGAAATACTTGCTAACGCTGTTCCACCGCTGTTTTGCCATTCTTGCAAGTTACCAGTTTGAGATGCAGCACCACGCACCACAGCACCAATTTGAGTTGCAGAAGCAGCTTGAACATTCAAGGCGGCAGAGAACTCCGTAGCGGTTCTGACTCTTAGATTGCCCGTGTTTCCAAAACCACTCACGCTAGTTGAAGCAGAGTTTTGAATGTCCAGAATGTTTGCACTTTGACTTGAAGCACCTTTCAGAGTCAATGGAACTGTTGCAGCAGCGTCGTTAGCAATTGTGTGTCCACCAACAGTGAAAGCGTTAGCGGTAGCAAGTTTGGCTGTGCCTGATAGAGCTGTGACTAATCCAGTAATTTGTGACTGTGCCAGGGTAAGTTCAGCTTGATTTATAGCGACAGTTTGTGTGCCTGAGTCATAAGTAATAGGAGCAGTGGCTGTGACTAGACCTGTTGGACCTGTGGCTCCTGTTGCACCTGTTGCACCAGTAGATCCTGTTGCCCCTATTTCACCTGCACTAGCGAACACCCAGCCATCATGTGAACCAGAGCCGTTAAACTTATCGACAGTGATAATAATTGTCGTGCCAGTAGCGACGTTACAAGGTCCCTCGACGAAAGTTGCTGGAGTTGAATTGTGGACGGCACGAATACGCATACCAGCTATAAACGCCCCGACACTAGCGACAGTAAAAGTTTTTAGACCAGCACCAATACTGATGTTTGTCGCAGATGTTACGCCAGTGTATCCAACGCCATTAGTTCCATTAGTGCCATTCGTGCCATTAGTTCCGTTAGTGCCGTTAGTGCCAGCGGGACCAGTCGGACCCTGAGACCCTTGAGGACCCTGAGGACCTGTGTTACCGATAGGACCCTGCTCACCTCTAGCGAAATAAACTCTGGCATAAATAGAATCTGGAACTACAACTTTTACGATCATTTGACTATTTCTGGAGTCACTTCGACCTGCCCTCTAGCAAGTGTCAGCACCTTTCCGGTTGATGTTTGAGTAAGTTCTAAAGCCCAGACGTAATCAGTCTTAACTAGGGTTGCAGTCTGAGCAGGTGTTAGCGAGAATCGCACAGAGTTATCTGAGGTGTTCACGGTAGGGACGATGTCAATGATTGCAGCTGTAGTCGGGTTCTCTCGAACCTGCAACTTAGCAGTCCAACCTGTTAGCGAAAATGCGACACCATCATCGTCAGTAGGGTAAAACGAACAGTCACCAGCCACGCTAGGGAATGTTGAACCTGCCAGGATAACTAGGTCGAATTGACCGTCAGTTACAGTGTAAGTTTCACTCAACTTCTGATTCCTCTGCTGGAGTTTCCTCAACCACAGTTTCCTCGACTACAGTCTCCTCAACTACAACTTCACCTGGAGCAGGGAACGCTTTCCAGTCGGTAGTTACTTTAGAGATGATTGGTGTCTTTGCCATTAGTTATCCTTTTTTAGTTTGTCGAACTCTGCCTTTAGTTTAACATGTTCCTTATTTAGTGCCAGGTATTTGTCTCGCCAATGATCTAGTTCAGTTTTTAGTTGCTCAATTTCGTTTCTAAGTTTATCTATCTGAGTGAACATTTCAGCTCTTAGACGCTCCTCCACACCGATGGATTGTGTCCTCCTAGTGGATAGATACTTTAGGAAACTTGAGATGCCTGTGCCACCTAGGACACCTGAGAGGATTAGCAACCAGTTGCGATCATCCATTAGATACCCCTCCATAGTCCTAGATTTACTTCCCAATGTTCACTGGTAATAGTATGCCCGATACGACTGATTAGGTAGATTTCCTGAAGCGTGGTTCCACCCGCTGAGAACTCAACCTGCATCGGATAGCAGATGTCTTTATCAACTATTGTGCTGAGAGTGCCGTCACGGCGAACCGCTGGAACAGATACTGACTTCACTGAGCGAGGGTTAGCAGCTGCTGAAACCTGTGATGCCCATGCACCGAGAGTTCCTAAACCTGAGGTGTTCCAAAAATTGACTTCGAAGTCCTGAGCCTGACGGCCATAATTAATTACAGAAGTCGAATTAGTAGATGTGGCAGTCGCTAGTGACCCAGTTTCAGTTACCTTGACCACGTTAGTGATGTCATCTGAGTTGTATGAATAGTCAATAGCGTCCATGCAATAGTGATTTGCACTTGAGCTGTGCACGTTAGAGATTGTAGGGTTGCTACTGCTCCAGGTAGTTCCCTGAGCGGTGTTGATGTCTACCCTAGTTTTCCAAGTGCAACCTGCCGAGGTGTTAGCCCAGAACCAACCAAGTTCGGCATCGAGCAACATGTTTAGAATGTCCCCCGAAATAACCTCCACCTCGAAATAGTCATTGGCAGCTGTAGAACTGCCACCACTTCCAACCTGATTCCAAGCCACTCTAGTGTCTACTGCTCTTACAGCGTTCTCTAGGTTATCCATAACAGTTCTAAATGACTTAGCCGTAGCAGTTCCCGTAATGCTGAATGATGACAGTCTGGTGTTTAGAGCAATACGAGTCTGGTCATAAGCGGTGATGGTTATTTCAAGTTTCTTAGCAGTCGCAACATAAGCCATCGAAACATTCTGGATGTAACCGTAAAACAGCGTGTAACCGTCAGCAATAATTTTGAATGGCATATTCGATTTGTATTGAGGTGTGCCAACTAGATCAGCGAGGCTTTTTTTCATCAGTTTGACAGTTGCAGTGCCAACACTAGGACGAGCGAACACGCCCTCCTCAATGTCTATACCTCGGTCAATGTCTACCTCAAAAGAATCGCAACGAAGTTCAGTCCAAGAATCCTCGGCGTATTCGTATTGGATACTGATGTCAGTCTTTATATCGAACGGCATTAGCTAACCAGATACTTTCGACCTGTTTTCTTTTCAAGAGTTTGAATCTCACGGATGATGTCCGAGGCACTAATTACAGCTTTGTTTATGTTAATTTCATAAGTCGCATTACCTGCTATAGATGACTGCACTTGAGCCTGAGCACCAACACCATAGATCTGACCCCTAAGTCCGAGAATCTCAGACAACTTACCTGGAGACTGCAAGAGGGTTCTAGCAACAATGTTTCCCTGAGCAGGACCCATGGCAATAATTTCGTTGATGAACGATTCATCTGCACCCTTTCCACGTAACTTGCTTAGGTTCTCAGCGAACCCCTTAGCAGCTGTAGCAACACGCTTTAGTTTCCCAATTAGGAAGTCAGGGTTAAAGATAGAGTTCTCATCCTCACCTCTAGTGCCAAACGCTAAACCAATAGCATCACGGAACTTCTCAGCTGTGGACTTAACCCTGCCAATCTCTTTGTCCAAAGCCTCACGGACCTTTTCAGCGACCTCTCGAACCTCTTTAGAGAGACCCTTCCAAACCATTTTCTTGTTCACAAAGATAGCGTTCAAACCAAAGTCAATGGTTACTTCCTTGCCCTTAAACCTGGCGAGAACATTTTTCATCTCTGTAGTGATACGAGGATCAGACAAAGTCCGCTTCAATGCTGAATCCCACATCCCAGTAACTGGATCTCTAAAGCCTCTGTTAAGGTTCAAGAATGTCAGTTGGTTTGAGTTAGTCGCATTATCTTGAGCGTCAGCATATTCATTAGCACTCTCACTTGCCGCTAACCACATAGCACCAAGAGTTGCGACAGCAACCACAAGAGCACCAATACCGGTCGAGATGATTGCAGTCCTCAAAGCGACTGTCTCAATCTTTGCCAGTTTAGTTGCCAGTTCATAGGCTTTGACAGCAAATGTAACAGCAAACCAACCAACCTTTAGAGCGACCAAACCAGCAACAATAGCAATAATTACGTTGGCATTCTGAATTAGGAAACTTGTAGCGTTAGTAATCAGTTTACCGATGACACCAAAAATGTTAGCGATGCTCTGCAAGTTTGACTGACCCTCATCACTGGATAAATACTCTGAGAACTCTTGTATTGCTGGCAACAAAGTCATACCAATGGTTTCCTGAAGTTCTCCAAAGATAATGCTGATTTTCTTGTAAGGATCATTGTTAGCTGCAGTTTCAGCTGCACCCTCAAAAGTCTTATTTAGTCGCTCCATGTAGTTGCCAGTCACGTCAATACCTGGAATAAGTTTCTTTAGTGAGGTGGTGTTACCTGTATAGGCTTTAGACAAAGCACCGACAACAGTGCCTAAGTCTTTACCTGTTCCAGCCGAAACATCCAAAGCCGTGTCAAGTAAAGCCTGACCACCAGCAAGAGAACCTGTCGCTCTGACAGCCTGAGCTAACGCTGGACGAAGTTCATCGTCGAGCACCGCAGCTGAGAGCTGTGTTTTACGGATGTAACTTTCAGCAGACTTGATAGCAACATCACTTGCACCAGTAGTGTTTTTCAGAGCGTTAGACAAAAGTGCCTGGCTCTTGATGTCCTCAGATGCAGCTTTAGCAGATTCTTTCAGAACCCTAGTCAGAGCTGCGAAACCAACCGCTAAACCAGCTGCACCAAGTGCTCTATTCAAGCCACGTCCAACATTGTCGGCAGTTCTCTGAAACTTCTTTAGATCAGCAGATACCGCAGCTGTAGTCTTAGAGAGTTTATTGTTACCAATAAAATTGACGACTAGGTTCTGAGCCATTACTGTTTCGCTTTCAATGCTTCAGTGATTGCCCTAAACTCACGGAGAGTAACCGCTCTAGTGTCACTGAGGGACATCCCTGCATAGACAATCATAAACGCTACTCTTTCCGCCTGTTGGTCGGCAATTACTCTTTTGGGTCGGATTCACCTGTGAACAGTTTGTTAGCCTCTGATAGTGGAATACTGCCAGCCTGTTCCAAAGTGAATGATGGATCTTGTCGTTTCTGCATGATGTAGATAATGGCTTTAAGAGCTTTGCCCTTAGCCTGTCCTGCATCAAGTAACTGGTCGATAGATGAACCGGTAATCAGTTCAATCTGCTCAACCTCATCGAGGGTTAGTGATTCGAAGTCGAATGTCTGGGTGGTCATTATTTTGCTCCTGGTAGTTTGTCAATGGTTTCTCGCATGAGTTTCTCATAGTTTTTGAGGATCTCATCTTGAGTATAACCTAGAGCCTCGCTAAAAAACGGTTGCGGTTTGATGCCACGGTAAGTGCCAGGTCTAAGAGTTCCTCTGTGACTGCTGGATACAACTTTCCAACCCCAGTGAATAGGGTTAGCATACGGAGCCATCTTTCCACCAGCCTGAACACTCGCACCATACTGAGTCCTACGAGGACGAACAGTGGATGCTAGAGTTCCAGTCTTTACGGGTATGAGAGGTCTCGCAGCTGCAATCAGAATCATAGAGGCTTGATAGCCTGGCTCAGTTAGAACTTGACGGCTTGCACCGAGTTCCTTCATTGCCTTGATTGTAACTCCGAGACCCTCAACAGATAGCCCCGCACCTTTTCCAAGGTTGGTCATTCTAGAGACTAAGCAGTGGTCTTTAGAGTAACACCGTAGTAAACCGGTGGAGTTGCAGATGGAGTGTGAACAGCGTTCTTTACAGTTAGCATCACAGAGAACTTCACAATGTCACCGCTGTTTAGGCTTAGAGGAGGCAGTTCATCAAAGATGACAGTTCCGGTGTAGTGAGGCTGAGATGCTGAAGCAGTAGCGTTACCATTAGGTGCAATGGTGAATGCAACTTCAGTTCCGAAGTTAGCCCATAGGATTCTGTAAAGTGAAGCTGCATCGCCTGAGGTTACACCGTCAAGTTGTAGTTTCCACTCACCACCTGTTCGAACCTCACAAAAAGTTCGCACATCACCTGGTGCATCATTGAGTGTAAGTTCTACTAGGTTGGCATCGCAGTTGTATTCCGCTGAAGCGATTTTGAATGAGATGTTTGTTGCTTTGATTCTGGTTGATGAAGGCATCAGTTTTCCTTTGTTAGAGTGTTAGAGATAAGTCAAGGTTTAGATCACTGGCAAGATACTCAGCGTTATTAGCTGCCAAACGATATGGCGGGTTCACTTGGTTGAGCACAACGTAACCTAATGGAGTGAGAGCCGAAACAGTTTGAGCAATCAAAGCATCAAGAGCCTCAGTTGCCTCCTCATTAGTTGCAGTCATAGCAACCATAGTCAAGGTCAAACCAAGTCGGTATTCTCGACCTACAGTTTCAGCAACCAGATACGGTGAGCCAGGAGACATAATCACAATAGGTGGAACTATACGCTCTGGAACATAGTCCAAAACCTCTATCCCTGCATTCTGCAAGTCAAGAGCAAGTTCCGCTTTAGATGCGGTTATTTCGTTGGTCACAGTCCGGGTCCTGTAAACGGTAGAAGCATCTCTCTAGCTGCATTCATCGGGTCTTTCGCAATGCGAACAGTAGTCCCAAGGTCAGCGAACTGAGCGACACCATTTGGAGCAGAGCGACGGTGGAACAGTTCAGACGCACATGACAGAATCGCTGAATCCAGAACATCACCTGGCACACGGGATGAACCCACGAACTTGGCGACCATCTGATTAGCAGATGCTAAACATGAGTCCACGAATGTTGAGACCTCTTTAGTCCCTACATACGATCTAAACTGCTCCACCGTTACTGCCATGAGTTATTAGGCTCCAGTGTTCAACTTGACGATTGCACCCTCAAACGGAACAGCGAAAGCTGCATAACCGTAAACAGAGTAGAAGTCGCTCAAAGTTGTTACATCTGCAGTTGATAGACGAACAGGTGCACCAGCTGACTCGTAAGTAGTCAATGCTAGAGAGTTAGCCATGTAAGCAGTCTTAGCATCTAGAGCAGGGTCCACGATAATTGGCAAGCCGAATACTGAACCACGAAGTCCAGCAATGTCTGCTCCACCAATGTTGTTGAAACCAGCACCATCCTGTAGAACTACTGGACGACCAGCAGTGTCCACGATACCAACTAGACGCTTGTAAGCAGTAACACCAGCAACAATGAACTCAGGTGATAGACCTGTGTTTGTGTAGATGTAAGCAGAACCGTCAGCGATACCACCAGCAACAGCAGCTGCAGTTAGAGCCGAGATGTCGTAGGTCTTACCAGTCCAAGTTAGAGCTGCAAGAACAGCAACGAACTCAGTGTTCATTTTCTTGGCGTAAGCCAATGACATTGCCTGGAATGCTACATCTAGGTAGTTCACAGTTGAACGCTCAACAGCTTGCTTTGACAGTTTGACGTAACCACCGTAAGTGTTGACTGAAACTGAAACAGTGCTTAGAGCAATGTCGCCAGTAGATAGAGCTGCGTTTTCTGCAGACTGCTTGCCGACAGCAATGGTGTTGGTGTTGATCTTTGCGTATTCGACGCTTAGACCGGTTGCAGGTAGAGCACTAGTGCTGAATGCAGCAAGAGTTGGACGACCTGAGTTGATTAGGCTATTTACAAAGCCTACGAATGCAGGACGTAGAGCAACGTCTGCTGATGTAGCTGCACGGAACAGTTCAACAGCATCGCTGTCGCCTGATACTAGTGCCTTTGCGTATTCACCCTGAGAGCGGAACTTGCCCTCGGTTGAAACGCTGATTGCTGGAGTCTTTACCAATTCAAGTTCTCTGCGGATTTCAGCCACTTCGTCTTGAACAGCACGGACGTCCAATTCCATGTTTTCAGACATGTTGGTTTCCTTTGTTCGGATTGAATCCGCTACCACCTCGGCAACGGTTGCTTCCTCACGAACCTCGGCGACATTAGCACCTTGGAATGCGGGAAAACTAACTAGTGAAACCTCTTTGAGATCCACTAAAGTTCTGGTCACTAGAGAGCCATCTCTAGTCTGTTCTAGTGGCATAAAGCCAACTGAGAACTTGTTTATGACACCATCCTTGAGGAGAGTGTAAGCCTCTTGCCCTCTAGGAGTGTCGCTAATCATGGCACGGATTTCAAACCCTGCCTCAGTGTCTCTACCCTCAAGAATCTTGCCGATAGGTTCTGAGTGTTGCCAAAATAGTTTGACATCCTCAACTGAACGGATTGCACCTGGAGCGAACTTTTCTTGGTAACTGCCAATGTCAGCGACCTGACCATAAGGCACAGCGATACCAACTACTTCTCTAGTGTCAGCCTCAAGTCTTACCTCGAAACTTCTAATTTCTAATTCGGTCATGCTAGACCCTCTTTCCTTCTAACTTCATCAGTTGTCATGAACCCTGCTCGAATGGCAGTCTCATACATGTTGAAACGGTTAGCCATGTCTGCTTTGAACAGACCCTCAAAATTGAACTCAGCTCTAGTGCCTCTTGGCAGACACTCACTTAGAGCGTCACCGATTGCATCGGTGTAAGCCATGATGGTGTGACGGTAGAACACTTGGTTCTCGTCTTGCAGGTTAGTGTAAGTGTCACTAGATCCATCAACACCAGTTAGCAATAGTCTCGCTGGAACACCGAATAGTCTGGCAATAGCCTGGACCTGCTGAATCTGCACGTCAGTGAACATTGCATCTCTAGGGTTTAGTTGGACAGTCTGCCACTCAAAGCCCTGACCTAAAACCGCGACTTTACGCTCAGACTGCTTGGCATGCCATCTCTCAGTAATCTCGTTAGCGTCCTCGCTGGAAATAGGCTTATCGCTCTTGAGGATTCCTGTTGGAATACCGGCTTGACCAAACCAGTTAGCTGCATAGTTTCTTAGGTCGAGAGCTGCAGAGATGTCTTTGTTGCAAGCGTCAATAGGACCAAGTGAACGGAGATACCCTGCTCTAGGGAATAACTTGAGGTGCTGGATGTCAGTTGTAGTTGTCTTAACCACTTGCTGATTAGTGACCTGATAGTCGTAATAAACTTTGCCATCTGGCTCTGAGCGAATAGTCACAGCGTTCGATGGAATCAACGTCAAGTTGTTTACTGCACCATTAGAGCCGTAAGATTTCAACCAGAATGCATTACCATCAAGTGCCAGAGAGACCACAGTCTCAAACAAAAAGTTACGACGAGTGTCAATGTAGTTAGGTTTGTTTACCAGAACTGGATTCTCGATTGGAACTTCAATACCGGTCGCATAGCGAAAAGTATTCAAAGGCATCTTAGAGATTGGTGTAGCGATGATCTGTATAGACCTATAAACCGCTGTAAGAGTTAGAGCTTGATTCTCGCCAACAGCGTAGTCAGAACGGGTAGGCCAAACTGGAGTAGTCGCACGCTGTTCACGGTCTCTACCCAAAAGCCTGTCAAATATGCTTGCCATTGGTCGAAACCTATACCACGCCTAAGACAAAGTCAAAAAACTTGCAATTCAAAATTCTGGTGTGTCGCACTAACATAAAGTGCCATAACCGTTGCCATCAAAGCGTCAATGTCTCCAAGAGAATCACGCCTCGAAATGAACCAAGTTTCACCAGCATATTTAGCAATACCTTTAGGTGACTGCAATTGAAGTAATGGATCATTACGGTGTTTGACACTGCCAGCCGTGAACATCGCATAAACCGTCGAGCAAGCTGAACTAATCTCTTTCGTCCACAACTGCCAGACCGGTAACCCATCCATCTTTAGACGTTTCGCCAAGTTAGGCATCTGTCTGTCATCTATCGCAATACCCTGAATGTTTCCCCTGGCATACAAGTCTCGGAGTGTCAGATAAAGTTGCTGTTCAGTAGCACCAGCGAACCCCTGCACCAACTCAGTTTCATAACTGCCATCATCACACTTTCGAGCAGCTGCAATGGTCGCATATTCCCAATTCTTAGTTCTATCAACTGCCAGAATTACATTCTCTTGGACGGTGATACCATCTCCAGCACTTCGAGCGAAAACATCAGATGGCAACCATGACTGAGCTGTGCCCTGAATGAACTGGTTTAGTCGATAGCGTCTAGCCTCATGTTCAGGGATGGAGCGAATGTCTGAGAGCACAGTATTGAGATCTAAACGCTTGGCGTCAATAGATGGATTGGCTCTCTTGAGAGCAGTAGGGTCATCAACTTGAGAACCCTCTGGTGCTTGCCAACAAAAGAATCCGAAACGCTCTAAGTCCTCGTCACCCTGAGCAGCTGCAGTTCCAAGTTTGTAAAGGTCTAATAGCGTCTCACTTGACTGGTCTCCAGCAGTAGTAATACCAATGACCATGCCGTCTTTCTTTTGAGCGGTTCCCAGAACAGCTGCAGACCACATTCCCTTTTTGGCGAGGTGCAATTCATCGAACAAACAAAGAGACATCGGGATTCCCTGAAGTGCAGATTCTTTAGCAGCTTTGACATCGTAACGGCCAGAACCATCCAGCGTAGTGATACCTCGTTGCTCAGTTGCCTTTTTGAAACGCTTTTTCAGATACTCATTATTTTGGATGGTGAACAGCACTCGGCTATAAATAATTCTCGCTTGGTCAGTTGATGATGCCAAAGAGATCACATTTGCACCCTGCTGATGGAGCAACAGTCCATAGACACCGAGAATCGCACCTAACAAAGATTTACCATTCTGCCGACCCATGCTGACTACCACCTGACGGTAACGGAGTTGTCCAGGATACTTAGGATGATTCGGTGGATAACGCTCCAGCACATGCCTCAGCAACCACTTCTGCCATTCATCCAGTTCCAGACCATCCGGTTGCTCAGGTGACTTCCACGCCAACTTGACTAACTCAATGAGCTTGTCACCGTCAGTAAAAAATTGACCTCGAGACTTGGCTAACGGCTTAGTCCAGATTGCTGGCAGTCGGACACCATTAACTAAGTCTCGGCTCATCGTTTGAGTAAAGCATCTAATGGATCAGCGGAATCCGTGTCACCAATAGAACGCTTCAATTCCAGATAAGTTTTACGAAGTTCTGCAGCTGTGCTCGTATTCGCTTTAGCATCAAAGTCCTCAGCAAGTGACAGACAGATTCGAGCAAGAATCTCCTGGTCTAACGTCAGCTTGATTTCAAGCAACCATCGTTCTAATGCAACCTTTACCATCTCAGTTCCTCTCCACTGGATAATCTAGCCATTCCATCTTAATCCGAGAACTTGCGTGGGATGAAACGGCGACCATAGAAAAAACCCTACCACCACAAGGGAGATGATAGGGCTTATTCTGATGGCTCAATTTTCAGGACTATTGCCATCTCTCACTCAGGAAGGACACCCTGACTAAGTTTGTGTCTCTCTTGTAACCGTTACATCTACGGCACATGGATTGGAGGTTGCTTATGTCATGGTTAGGTGGATCACTTGCAATCATGTGGTCTATGGTCCAGTCGCTACCCTCTAGGTCTTTACCACAGCGTGCACAGATAGGTTCGAGGATGGTCTTAGC
>Ga0209401_1001836_pt1 | contig 13927 bp, 23 predicted proteins | sample M_140807_MF_Meta_FD_187318 | JGI IMG/M metagenome (GOLD analysis project Ga0209401, IMG submission 187318) | Freshwater microbial communities from Lake Montjoie, Canada to study carbon cycling - M_140807_MF_MetaG (SPAdes) (version 2) | ecosystem: Environmental > Aquatic > Freshwater > Lake...
CCCCGCCAATACAGTAAACGATGATTCCCATCCAAATAGGGATGACACCCGCGCCTTGAAGTAGTCCAGCCGCAACCATAAGCCCGAAGGGCAGCGCTCCTTTGTGTTTTTCTTCCATGTGGAAAGCCTAGCACGCGTATCAATCCCTCCACTCATCTTGCCAAACCCCTCCCTCCTCCCCACGGCAAGCAGGAAGTGAACGAGGGGAACCCTGCCCGCTTTGTTTATCCTCGCGCCAGCACAGCAAAAGCCGCTCCCTGCGAGTTCAACCCGTTTGGCGCGGGGTTGAGCACTGGCTTCTCACAGCCTGCATTATCGCGCTGCTAACGTCTCCGCTTCGCTGTCCTCTTTGAATTGGAGTTAGGACAAGCAACCAAACAAAAGCCCTCTCCGCTGTCACAGAGAGGGCTTTGCCTGCTTGCGCAGAGGGGCCGTGAGAAAGTTTGATGAATCCCGGTCTCCCTGTGACAGCAGAAGAACCTTTGAGCCGCCATGATGACGATTAGCCATTGAAGCGCAAGCGGAAAGTGTTAAGAGCTCAATAGGTGCTAAGGACTCAACTTTACAAATCGGCGTCAATGGGCAGAATACCCCATGGCTCAATCCTCCGGCGTCTGGTGCAAGACCATCAACCACGAATCACAGCACTTGATTGTGAACGGTGAAGCCGTGTGCAAGACGGCGAAGCGTGAGCGCTGGGCATCCTGGCAACTGCTTGGAGCGGATGAGCTAGACACTACCAAGCAGTGTTGCAGGTGCAAACATCACGCGCAAGAACGGGCCGCTAAAATGCGCGAAATCGGCAAGATTGGCGGAGCAGTGCGGAGCGCCCGCAAAGCCCGTGCGGCAAGGCGTAGAGAGCAAATGAAGCGCAAGCACAAGCGGGCGCTTGTGGTCCCGCGTTAATGACTCAACTTTCCCGGTTGACTTTCCGGCAAGTCGTCGGCGTCTTTACCCATGCTGCGAACTCTTACCCTTACCGGCTCTTGGCAAGCGCTCCCATCATTGGAAGGCGGAGCCGTTGACATCCTGAACACGTCGGGCGTGAGCTTGTCGATTCGATATGTGCACGACTCAAGCAACGCAATCACAATCCCCACCGGCTCGCCGGTGCGAATTTGCCTGCAACGAGTTAACCTGAAGGGCGCAAATGTCCAGGTGAACGGCGCAAGCGGCGACATCCAACTAATTTTTCAATAACATGGAAACTAACTCTTTAACTTTTGCCCCAATAACTTGCGCATTTAGCGCCGGAGCTTTTGTAGGCGGCAGTTTTTTTTTGCAGGCGTTGGCGATTTAGGGCCGTTTGGTGGCTTCTATTTTCGTCCGGATGGCACTAGCTTTATTCTCCGCTCTGACGGCGTGAGCTTTTTCAAGAGACCCTAATTTTGATTTATGGCTGACCTTACGACATCAAGCGCTATTGATGCCTTTATGCAGGCAGCTAACCAAACGGCAGCACGAACGGCTTTGGGCTTAGGGACTGCTGCCACTCAAGCAAGCTCAGCTTTTGCCACTGCGGCACAAGGCGGTAAAGCGGACACAGCCATTCAATCAGCAGACCTTGGCAGTGCTGCAACCAAAAATGTTGGTACTGCTGCGGGCACCGTAGCCGCTGGAGACCATATCCATGATGAGCGTTATTACACGGAAACCGAGGTTAATGCTCTATTAGCGAGCAAGACCGCCGTGACCGTCGTTAGCGGTTTTGGACGATTTACCCTTGGCGGTATCATTTATGAATTTCCAATTTCAATAGTCCCATAATAGCCCCTAGCCAAAACTATGCGTTACCTCACATTTCTTTTTATTTTATTGACATCGGCACTTCACGCGCAGTCAGTTGGTGATCTCCTGTTCTACAAATGGAATGGCACTGGCCTGGATAAATTTTACGTAGCACCCGGCACCAATAACCTGCTGTCGATCAACGGCAGCGGCGCGCTAGGCACCAGCGCAGCAAGCACCTATCAGCCGCTGGACGGTGACCTGACCAGCATCGCTGCGCTGACGACCACTACCTTTGGTCGTGGGTTACTGGCTCTTACCGATTACCCAACTTTTAATCAGAGTACCACAGGCAACGCAGCTACCGCCACTGCACTAGCCACAGGACGCACTATTGGTATAACAGGTGATGTAACCTGGACATCGCCCATTTTTAATGGCAGTGGTAATGTGACTGCTGCTGGGACATTGGCCAGCGTAGCTACCGCTGGCACCACTGGTAGCAGCACCGCAATACCCGTTATTACGATCAACGCCAAAGGTCTTACAACAAATATCACAACTGCCGCTGTCGTGGCTCCAGCGGGGACGCTGACAGGCAGCACCCTAGCCAGTGGTGTGACAGCTTCTTCTTTGACTAGTGCTGCGGGTGGTACGTTTGGCACGGCAGCATTTACCGCAGCTAGTTCCTACGAGGTGCCGTTGACTTTCAGCACAGGCCTGACACGCAGCACCAACACGATTACAGTTAACTCCACCCAGAGCCTCACGCAGTTGAGCAATCTGACCGGCAATGGGTTCGTGAAAACAAGCGGCAGCAACGGCACGTTAAGCGTGGACACCAATACGTATCTTACCGGGAACCAAACGATTACGTTAAGTGGGGATGTGACCGGCACCGGCACCACAGCTATCACAACAACGTTGGCCAACACTGCCGTCACCGCTGGCAGCTACACGTCAGCCAACATCACCGTCGATGCTAAAGGCCGGATCACAGCGGCGGCAAATGGCTCTGGTGGCGGCAGTCTGCCCAGTATGACGGGCAATGCGAACAAACTACTGACCAACAACGGCAGCGCAGCGAGCTGGACGGCGGCACTCACCGGATTAACAACGGTGGCACAGACGGACCTGCACACGCTGACGAGCACCAGCAACAGTCAAGACCCTGTTAATCGGATTCTATTGGAGAACTTACAAGTAGCGGTAGCTGACACTGATAGCGGATTAGCTGACGAGCAACAGCGTACGCCCTCTATCAAGTTCAAGGCAAATTATTGGAATGGCTCAGCGTCGGTAGCCAGAACGTCGGAAATCTGGTGCCGAGCAGTGAATGAGGGAATCCAACTCAATATTGACAATTTGATTCTGACTCAAAACGTCATGTCGTTTGGAACTAATACAGCTTCATCCTCTGCCAATTTTAATTTAGGAAAAGGCAACAGCGACAACAGCTTTACAATCAGCACAAATGCTGCTGCGCATGACTTAGCGTATATTTGTGGGCAGACGATGCGGTTGAATTTGTCCAATAATGATATTGAGTTTAATAATGGAAACACAGGTGATGCCACTTTTAGTGGCAACGCATTTTTTAGCCAAGCGGTTACGTTCAATGCGCTAGCAACATTTAACGCAAGTCTTACGGCTAACACAGCCACCATCAGTGGCCTAGCAACGCTAAGCTCTGCAACTCTCAGTTCAACCGCTACGTTCAACGGAGCCGTTACATTTAATTCGACCGCGACATTCAACAGTGGCCTGACAACTGGCGCTGCTGATGACATCGCTAGCGGTGGTGCCGTGACAAGCAGCAGCGCAACGGCTGGCATGGGTTACGCTACGGGAGCGGGTGGCACCACTACCCAGCTGACAAGTCGGACTACGGCTGTAACCATTGACAAGCCTTGTGGTAGTATCACGATGTTTACTGCGGTGGGTTCCGCTACGGCAGCAAGTTTTACGGTCAACAACAACACAGTAGGAATTAACGACGTTATTATCTTAAACCAACGCAGTGGAACCAACCTTTACGATTTAGCTGTTACTGCGGTAACGGCGGGGACATTTAGGATCACGTTTCGCACAACTGGCGGAGTTGTATCAGATACGCCAGTCATCAACTTTGCCGTAATCAAAGCCGTTACCAACTAACTAATTATTTTATATTATGCCAATCATCACCACCCCACCCATTGAGGAATCTGAAAAGATTGCACACAACATCACCGACACGCTTGTGACCCGCGTGAATGGAGCACTGGAAGAGTTCATCGCCACCCTCGTCTGGTCGCTGAAACGCACATGGCAACCGGAAGGCTGCACCGCCGCGCAAGTGCTGGCCGCGATGGACACGCGCGGCGCTGCTCTGTTTGACCAATCCGCCGCCGCCGTAGCCTATCTATGGGCGGACGATGCACGCCGCGCTGAGTTCATTGCCGCGTGCGAACGCGAAGGGCTGGAATTGTCAATCGTCGATGGCTTGCCATTCTTCCCTGCTCTCCAGGCCACCACAAGCCATACAAATGGCACCGTCACTATTACCGCTGAATGACATGAAGTGTAATGCTGCTCACATTGAGAAGGTTAACAACGCAACGCCTGCGCACTACGACAAGCCCGTCACGCCCTGGATGCTGCAAGAGCACATGGAAACCAGCGGTAACGCCTTTGTCGATGCTCGGCGCGCCGACGTTATCGAATACGCTTTCCGCATCAAGGACGATCTCAAGTCTGATTTGCTCAAAGCCAAGCACTGTCTGGAGGCAGCGATTGCACAGCTATGAAACTAGCCGCCATCGCCCTAGCTGCCGTCGCCTTCGTGGGCGTGCTGTGGGCGCTCGTCGTCTTCCTCGCGCCTTTCGTTGATTCTCCTCACCCTCCCCTCGTTTACCCATGACACTTGAAACCGCCCTGCTCTCTGCCCTTTCCGCCGTCACGGCTGCTTTGTGTTGGTCGGTGCAACTGCTTTACCTGCGACTGCAAAAAGCGGAGTCAACGGTCGAGTCTTTACGCAAGGCTTTAGATTTGCTCAATCACGATCACGGCGAGGCATCCGCTAAAGTCGAGATGTTTGAGCGATGCCCGCGCCAAATGGATTGTCCTTTTTTCAAGACCAGAACCTAACCATACCCATGAAAGACAAACTGTTCGCCCTGCTCATGCAGGCTTTCTCCTCCCGCCTTGGCGCGGTCATGCAATGGGCCGTTGGCGCTGCCATCGGCTACGCTGTGGCGTGGCTTACTCAAGTCGGCTTTGCCCCGTCGCCTGAACTAGTTGACGAACTCACGGTTTACCTTGTCGGTAGCGGCATGGCGCTCGTTTCCGGTTGGTTCCAGGCTTATCAAGCAACTCAAGCTGTGAAGCTGCAAACCGCGCTGGAAGTCTTGCCCGATAGCTGGATTGGGCCGAAGACAATCAAGCGTGCAACCATCGCCAACACCGCGCAAGGAGTCGCGCCATGACTATGGAGATCATACCGCCAGAGTTGGCCGCAAGTGTCAAGGCTCTACGTTTTGAGAACCCATCAGATGAACGCCTTGCGTTGGATGATGTGGAAAGATCCGAAGCATTCCCCACAACGATTAAATGGCTGAAAGCCTTAGTTCGCCGAAAAGGTGAACGATTTGACCACGAAAACCCATCTCACCTCGCGCCATGAACTGCCCTTATCGCTGGCTTCAATTTTCATGGGCGTGCGTTGCCATCGCCGCGCTTCTCGCCGTGTCGCTGCTCACGTCCTGCCAAGTCACAACCCCGCAGGGCTACACGATCACGGTTACGGGCGACGCTGCCGCCGTGGGCATCGCATTTGCGGGCAAGTTCGGCGGCGGCAAGGAGGCGCGGCGTGTGTTGCCGTGAAGATCACCGAAGACCATTGGCTTGATACTGCTCGCCGCGATGAACTCGCAGGCGGCGCGTTCATGCCAGTGCGTCGCTTCCTGGTGATTCACTTCACGGCAGGCGCAAGCGCTCAATCTTCGGTGGACTTTTGGAAGACGCCAGCGGCCAAGGGTGCAAGCGCTCATATTGTAATTGATCGAGACGGCTCAATCATCCAATGCCGCCCCACGAATCGCACCTGCGGGCACGCTGGAAAATCGAAGTGGCGAGGTTTCGACGGGCTCAACTCCTGCTCTATCGGCATCGAGCTAGCGAACGCTGGCGACAATTCGGACTTGTTCAAGGGTTGGGCGTCTGGTGTTATTTTTGCCAAGCACAAGAACGGCGGGCCGGTCAAAGGTTGGGAGGAATATCCAGAGGCGCAAGTGTTCGCCTGTATCCAGGTAGCTAAGGCATTGGTGGAGCGCTACAAGCTGGACGACATTATCGGGCACGATGATTGCGCGCCAGACAGGAAGGTTGATCCTGGCCCCTGCTTTCCCATGCGGAGACTACGCGAGGCTTGCGGATTCAAAGGGGAGCCAACGGCTTAACCATGCCCTACGGACTACCCTCCGCCACTGTCTGCCAGCGAAGCGGAGATGTTGCCAAGTTTGACCCGGTGACATTCGAGTCGCGAGGGGGAATGATGCTCCTGTATGGCCAGCATTTAACCATCCTTCACGCGGGCGCGGATCAAGACGGATTCAACGGCGAAATCGTCTGCATGATCCCCAACAAGTTGGACTTCGTGCTAGCGGTTCCGCGCTCGCAGCTTCGCCTTTCGTGATTTGCCGCCAGTGTCGCGCTTCCGCGAGGGGCGCGAGGTGCGTGTTGTGACCTTTGATGCACTGGCGGCATCTTTTTTCAGCGGCTTGCGCCAAGCCCGCGAGAACGAGAGACTGTAGCAGTCAAGGCGGGCATAGATGCCGTTTTACGGGAAATAAAATTATTTGTTTCTTTCTTTTGACTTATTGAGAGAACCAGAGATAATCGCTCGTCTTCAATTACGATTATGAAATCAACGAACATCCCACTTACCCCCGACCTTCACAAAGCCGCGAAAATCGAGGCTGCCAAGCGCAACCTCACTCTGGGCAACTTACTCCAGGAAGCCATCAAAAACCTGCTCAACAAGAACAAGAACAATCCATGAGTATGCAGCGTTACCTAAACCGGCAGTTCCGCGAGTGGGCAGGCTCCGCAGTGCAAATGCGCGATACACTCAAGCTTCACGCGAAGGATGCGGAAACAATCCAAGCCCGCACAACGCTTGCCCGCGAAGACGCCGCCAAAGCGCGCTTTTACTTCCAAGCTATGAAGGGGGTGAAGCCATGAGCGCCCATCTAACCCTCTCCGACATCTCCACACTATGACAACATTCGCTATCACCTTCTCTGCCGTCCTCACAACGGCCATCATTGCCGCGCTAGCCGTGGCTTGGAATCTCATCAGCAACGACAACGACGACACTCCATTTCCACAATGAAAGCCACCCTCTACGACTTCACCGGCCATCGGGATTTCCGAATTATTCAGGCCGTCAAGCTGGCGTCTTCCTGCTCTGCTCGCCGCTCATTTCTGCTTCGCCTCTTTACTCTGAAAGCGAAGCGCTAAAACTTTCAGCCATCGCGTAGCGCGTAGAAGTATCGGTAAACCCGACGTGCGCGATTGGCTGGACTCAACATCCAAAGACAACAACACCATGTCACAGAATACACAACTCCAGGAGGCCAAGCCTCTTTTCAAACCCTCGGCCCTCGCCACGATGGCGGGACGCTTCAACGTGGACCCCGCGAAACTGCATTCCACGCTCAAAAATACAGTGTTCAAAGGCGCGACAGACGACGAGCTTTTAGCCTTGGTCGTGGTCGCTAACGAGTATGGACTTAACCCGCTGACAAAGGAAATCTACGCCTTCCCCGCAAAGGGTGGCGGCATCGTGCCAGTGGTTAGCGTCGACGGCTGGAACAATCTTGCGAACTCGCACCCGCAAATGGACGGCATCGAGTTTGATGATCGTCACGACGAGGCCGGAAAGTTGGTTGCTATCACTTGCATCATCCATCGCAAGGACCGCTCCAAGCCCATCAAGGTTACTGAGTATCTCAGTGAGTGCCGCCGCAACACAGAGCCTTGGAAAATGGAGCATCGAATGCTTCGTCACAAGGCGCTGATTCAGTGCGTGCGCGTGGCCTTTGGTTTCAGTGGCGTTTACGACGAAGACGACGCTCGGACGGTGGCGGGTAAGGTCTATGATGTGCCTGCCGCAACGGTGCCAGTGGTAGAGCCGGTGAAGAAAGCGCCGAAGCCTGCGAGTGTTAAGGACTCGCCGCCGCTTGTGCTGGATGGCGATGGGCCGAGTCTGCGCGAACAGGTGGCGGGCAAAATGAAAGTCGCTGCTCTCGAATGGTCGCAAGTGGCGACGGCGGCGGAGCAAGGCGGACTGTTTGTTGACCCTTCTTTGCCGTTGGCGGATACCCCTGACGACGTGCTTCGCGACATTCTCGCGGCCTGGGATAACCTCGCGCCGCTGGCGAAGGAGGTGAAGCTGTGAGTGTTATCGACCCCCGCCGAAACCGCCCCTCGGCCTCGGCCATGTGGCGCATTGAAAACTGCCCTGGCTCATGGCACGCAACCAAAGACTTGCCGGAAGACGAGAGCGCGGATGCCGCCAAAGGCACCGACCTGCACGCCAAGCTGGAGGCTGACGACACCGACGCCGAAAGCATGTCCGACGAGTGGGCACTTACCCGCGCCATCGAGCAGCGTGACGCCATCGTTGACGAGTATTTCCAGGGCGCTCCCGTGGAAATCTTCACCGAACTGCGACTTGCTCTAACCGTCATCGGCGGGATCGTCATCGTGAACGATGACACGAAGATTGGCCTGCACTTCACGGGACAGGCTGATTTCATCGCTATCAGCGGGGACCGTGGCTTGGTATGCGATTACAAAATGCTCTACGGCCAGCATCAAGACGCGCCAGAGAACTCGCAGCTTCGAGCGCTGGCCGTGCTCGCCGCTGGCAAGTGGAAGCTCCGCGAGGTGCGCGTTGCCAAAATCCAGCCGCGCCTTGGGAAGCCTTCGCTTGCGGACTATGACGCGCTAGCATTGGGGCTTGCAAAGGGAGCGCTACTAGACGCGCTCTGGAAAGCGGAGAACGCAACGCCTGCGGATTTAGTGGCTGGCGACTGGTGCCAGTGGTGCAAGGCGCGGGCTAATTGTCCTGCACTGCGAGCGAAGGCACTTGCTCCGGTCAATACCATGACGCGTTCATTGCCGGAAGACGACAATACGGCACGGGCCGCGCTATTCGCTCGGGCGATGGAGCTGGACGCCGATACGCTCGCAAGTTACATGCGAGACTTGAAGCTCATGGGATGGGTTGCGAATGCCATCGAAGGCGCTGCCAAGACGCGGGCGAAAGATGACGCTGCGTTTCAGCAATACTACAGGCTCAAACCTGGAGTCGTTCGCGAAAAGATCGTGGACGTTGGCGCGGTGTTCCAACGGGTTCACGCGCTGGGCGTCTCGCCGGACGAGTTCACGGCGGCTTGTTCACTGTCCAAAAACAAGCTGGAACCCATGGTTAGAAAGGCCACGAACACGAAGGGGAAAGCGCTAGCCGACAAGATCGGCGAAGTGCTGGCGGGTGCGACGGAAGCGAAACAAACTGCACAACAACTTGAGGAGGTGAAACTGTGAATATTTTGGACCAAGCCGAAGGCGAAAATTGGAGCCTTTACAATGCGGATTGCGTGGAGCTTTGCGCTTCACTTCCTGACAACTCCGTTGATTTATCGGTTTACTCGCCGCCATTTGCAAATCTCTATATCTACAGTGATTCGGTGGCGGACATGGGCAACTGCGCGGATGAGGCGGAGTTTTTTGAGCAATACAAATTCCTGATTCGCGACAAGCTGCGCGTGACGGTTCCAGGTCGTTTAACCGTCGTTCATTCCAAAGACCTCCCTGCCTACTTGGGCAGCGATGGCTATGCAGGGCTCCGCGACTTCCCTGGGGACATCATCCGCGCCCATGAAGCCGAAGGCTGGAACTTTCATAGCCGCGTGACGATCTGGAAATGCCCAGTGACCGAGCGCGAGCGGACGAACAACAATGGCTTGCTGCACAAGTCCGTCTTGTCTGATCAATCCCAGCTACGCCAAGGGATGGCCGACTACCTGATCGTGATGCGAAAGCCATGCACGGAGGGACTTAAAAGCGACAAGCCTATCAGTCGCGGCGGTTTCGCTGGCTACATCGGCGCTCCCGACTTGGACCCGCGCAATGAGGGTTGTTATCATCCCTCGCCCTATTCCCGCAATGCCGTTGCCTCGGTGGACTCAATCAACATCTGGCGACGCTACGCGGAGCCGGTATGGTGGGATGTTGACCAGCAGGACGTGCTCAACTTCAAGATCGCCAAGACGGGCAAGGATGAGAAGCACATCTGCCCCCTGCAGCTCGGAGTCATTCGCCGCTCAATCCAGCTCTGGAGCAATCCTGGTGACGTGGTGTTCTCGCCCTTCACGGGCATTGGGTCCGAAGGTGTGTGCGCGGTGGAAATGGGGCGGCGCTTCATCGGCTCGGAGCTGAAGCCTGAGTATTATGAACACGCTAAAGGCTTCCTCTCTGCGGCCTCGGCTCAACCTGAATTCATGCTATGAACTACACTGAATTTCTCGCATCAAAGAAGCTCGTGACGCCCTGTGTGCCGATTAAGCACGGGGCCATTCACGCCGCACTCTTTCCCTTTCAAAAGAAGGTGGCGGAGTTCGCTTTGAACAAAGGCCGCGCGGCTCTGTTTCTCGATACTGGTCTGGGCAAGACGATCACGCAATGCGAGTGGGCGCGGCACGTGCCGGGCGAGGTGCTGATCGTGGCACCGCTGGCCGTGGCAGGCCAGACAGTGAAGGAGGCGCGTGAGCGTTTGGGAATGGAGGTGACGTATTCCAAGGACGGCACGGTTTCAACCCGCGTCACGATCACGAATTACGAGCGGCTGGAGAAGTTCGATTGCCGTCGATTCAAGGGCGTGGTGCTCGATGAGTCTAGCATTTTGAAAGGGTTCATGGGCAAGACAAAGCAATTGCTTTGTGACCAGTTCAGCGAGACGCCGTATCGTCTGGCCTGCACCGCGACGCCTGCGCCAAATGACCACATGGAGCTTGGCAATCATGCGCAGTTTTTGGGCATCATGCCCTCGACGGAGATGCTGGCGCGTTGGTTTATCAATCAGCCGTCCAAGGTGGGGAGCTACCGGATCAAGGGCCATGCGGAAGCCGACTTTTGGAAGTGGGTCGGAAGCTGGGCCGCGTGTATCTCGATGCCGTCTGACTTAGGTTTCAATGATGTGGGTTACATTCTGCCGCCGCTAAAGATGCACACGCACACGGTCAAGACGCCGATGCAGTCAGGCGGTGATGACGAGCTGTTCACGATGCCGACCAGCTCGGCGACGGACCTGCACCGCACCAAGCGACTCACACTCAAGGAACGCTGCGCGCTGGCCGCTGAATTGGCAAACGGGACAAGCGAGCCGTGCCTTGTTTGGTGCGAATCGAACGACGAGAGCGAACTGCTGGCGAGGCTGATTCCTGACGCCGTGGAGGTGAAGGGTAGCGATTCGATAGACGACAAAGAAGACCGCATGAACGCATTCAGCGAAGGCCGCGCGCGGGTGCTTATTAGCAAGGCGTCGATCTGTGGATTTGGGATGAACTGGCAACATGCTAGCCAGATGGTTTTTGCCTCCATCAGCTACAGCTACGAGTCCTTCTATCAGGCGATTCGCCGCGAGTGGCGCTTCGGGCAGACGAGGCCGGTCAATGTGCATGTGGTCATCTCTGATGCGGAGCTGCCGGTGTGGCGCACGGTGGAGCGCAAGGCGGCGCAACACGATCAGATGAAGAAGGCGATGGTGAAGGCCATCATGGGAGGGCAAGGCACGACCACCAAAAACGCCTACGCGCCACGTGCTCAAGCGCGGCTCCCGGCTTGGCTTGGTAGTGTTAAGGACTCGTCGAAGGAGGTGGCAACGTGAGCCGCTACGCCTGCAAAGATCGCTCCTGTGGAGCAGAGGACTGCTCAACGTGCTACCCATCTCAGGAGGAGGTGGGAGCCTATAACCGCGTGACTCCTCGCTCCTCGTCTAATCGAGAGCGCCAGTTGTGGGAGGCGCTGGCTAGCCTATATCGCAAAGCATCCAATTTTCTGGACGCGGAATGCTACGAGCTGCACGCTGCGGAGCTGGCGCTAGAAGGCGACTCTTTTTCTGGAGCGCTGTCTGATACTGAGTTGCTAAACTTTCTGGAGAGTCTGTTCTCTGGACGATTCCGAAACTCAGTGTTTATCGGCAAGGACATTTTTGGCGACGGCTTGGTGCTGGATACCCGCAGTCAATGCAAGATCCACAAGGCAACCACAGTGCGCGAATTGCTCCAGAGGGCCGCGAAGTTTGAAAGGGCTGGAAAGTATGAGTAACCTGCTTTTCCTCGCCAGATTAAAAGCCAAAGGTTTGCCATTGCCCACGGCAGAGTATCGCTTCCACCCCGCGAGAAAGTGGCGCTTCGATTGGTCGTGGATTGCCGAGAAGATTGCGCTCGAAGTTGATGGCGGCGTGTGGACAGGCGGCAGGCACACGCGGGGCGCTGGCTTCCTGAAAGACATGGAGAAGATGAACGCTGCCGCTGCGCTCGGCTGGCGCGTCCTGCGCTGCACGCCTTCGACCCTCTGCAAGACTGACACAATCGAACTACTCAAGACGGTTTTACTTTAACTATTCAACACATGACAACGCAACTTAACCCAACTCAATCTCTTGTCCTGCGAGCAGTCGCAAGCGGGCATAATAAATGCCTCGCTATTAGCAATCATGCGCGGATGCCGGAGCGCGTTACCTCGGCAAACCTGAGCCGACTCACGGCGAATGGACTGCTTAAAAGGGAGCGCTGCTTGCTTAACAAGTCGCACTTTGTTTACGCTCTGACACCAGAAGGCCGGGAGGTGCTGCCATGAGCAAACCCCAATCCCCTACCCGTCTGCGCGTCCTGCGCTGCATTGCTCGCGGCCTATGTCGCCAGACGCAAATTGCGACGGCAACGAGTCTTTCAACTGGGCTCATAGCCTACTACCTGCGCGAGCTTCACAATCTTCGACTTGTCCGAAGCGGACGCTGCCCAACTTGCTCGGGCGAAGGGCATTACACGGTCACGAAAAAGGGGGCCGGTTTGCTGGCTCCCGTGGAAAGCGGGGTGCTGCCATGACTCAAGATGAGAAGCGCGTGAAGATCGCGGAGGCTTGCGGGATTACCGCTTATCTCCACGACTTGCCCGACTACTTCAACGACCTCAACGCGGTGCATAAGTTAGAGCAACAAACATGGTCTAAGGAATGGAATCTTAGAGACGATTTTTGTGATCATTTGGCTTTAATCATTGACCCTGTGCATGGTTATAGAGGTCTTGAAGCTATAGATGCACTACAAGCAACCGCATCACAACGCGCCGAAGCCCTCGGCCTAACCCTCGACCTATGGAGGGTTGGCGAATGAAGCCACTCCCGCCTCGACAGCTCCAAGTGTTGCTAGCCCTGCCACTCCAGGCCGACAAGGAAACCGCCGCCAAGCTGGGAGTCTCACGCTCGCACTTGTGCGGAACGCTGACCATCCTGTTACAGCACGGCCTGATTGTGTCCTCGCGCCAAGAGCGCACCGATTACGGCAAGCTCTGCCGCTGGTGGACGCCGACAAGCGAGGGAGAGAACGTGCTGGCTCGCATGAATCGCAAAACTCAACCGGGGGACGATTGGAGATGAGCAAAGACGCCCCAGCTTTCGACTTGAAATTACCCGTTGCATTTTGCGAACGAGGTTAACAAAACAACCTTGCCGCGTGGAAACGGCATAACATGAAAACAATCATTCAATCGCGCCCGTCGCGTCAGAGCCGCCGTTTTCCGGTTTCCATCTCTGGCGTTACGGGCGCGGCCTTTTTGTGATATGATCCGTGACACGCCAGCTTTCGACCTTCCAAGCATCTTGGACGCTGCGGCCCGTCTTTCATCAGAGCACGGCGTCAAGGTGCGCGTCTCTCGCTCGGGAGCCATCACGATTGATCCACCTGTGGAGGATGGGCAGCGCGTCACATCAACGGAACGGGTGAAACGGTTCCGCGATGCGAAACGCCTGAAACAAGGAAACGCCGGAAACGCCGGAAACGATGAAACGCATGAAACGCATGAAACGCATGAAACGCATGAAACGCATGAAACGCATGAAACGCATGAAACGCATGAAACGGAAGTGAAAC
>Ga0209401_1001843_pt1 | contig 13905 bp, 12 predicted proteins | sample M_140807_MF_Meta_FD_187318 | JGI IMG/M metagenome (GOLD analysis project Ga0209401, IMG submission 187318) | Freshwater microbial communities from Lake Montjoie, Canada to study carbon cycling - M_140807_MF_MetaG (SPAdes) (version 2) | ecosystem: Environmental > Aquatic > Freshwater > Lake...
TTTCCCTCCTTTTCTTCTTCTTTTTTGTACTTTTAAAAGAAGATCTTCAAACAATTGAACTCTGCTAATTAATCTTCCCTCAATTGTATTCAGCTTCAGCAAAGAGCTACCAGCATTGGAATCTCTTATGAATGCCACACCAATTAAGGATTGATTTTTTAGAACTTTATTCTGATCGCCTTCTTTAAAATCAGAATGAGTTATTTTATCAGAGGCCTTAGGTTTGTAAGAGTCTGCATCAAATTCTAGAATTTCATTTCCATAAATTCCTGTTTCAATGACACCTACCCTCCTTAATCTCCATAATAGCTCTACAAGCTTTATGAAAATTTCTTCCTCGTACGCACCAAAAGGTTGGTACACTTTAAACATGCTATCTTTAAAAGTATTAAATTCATCAATACTTTCGCCAATAATCACATGTTTTTCTGCTGTTAAGCCATGAGTTAAAGCGTTGTCACTAACCTTCTCTTTTCCAGATACAGTTCTAGGGCCAGTGCTCTTCTTGGCATTTTCTCTATTAGCTCTAACCTTATTGTTAGAGATTACTTTTAGCTTCGGCATAGTTTCTCCTTAATAATTTAATCCAAACGCGCAACCCACATGGCTAACGCTTTCGCGATCAAAATGTTTAGTAATTTATGGGCCACCAGAAACTGGCAAAAATTTAAGGCCGCATAGTTTGGAGTAACTATGTAACTAAAGCTAAAAATAATTTAGCAATGAATATATTATAAGCTGCTGTATGCCTCGCTGTCAACACAGTCAAAAAGTATTAATTTTCAATGATAATTTCAAAAAACATATAGGATTTTATAGTATGAAATTTGAGGTTTTTACTATTTAGAGCAACATACGGCTGATGCTCTATATAAAAGAATACATAAAGGATTGATAAGAAAAAATTGAATAAAAGCAAATTTAAAACGTTAACTAATTATAAACAAACTAAATAAAACAATGAAAAAAAATGAAATTTTAGTAAATGAAGAAAAAACTACTGGTATTGCAACAATACTTGGAGGACTTTTAATAGCATTCTCGGTAGTAGACTTTGCTTTATCTTTTGCAGGTATAAATTTAACTTCTTTTTTAGGACCTATTTCAAGATTTACGCCAATAGCCACTGGATTATTAGGTGGTTTTTTAATTAATTCAGACAAAAACTAAACAAAATCAACGATTTTACCCCTTAAAACACCCCTTTAATAAGGGGTGTTTTTTTTGAATAAAAACTTCTCTCAAACGTTAATTAAATAAAACAAAGGGAGATTAAAATGAAAAAAACAATATCAACAATAATACTATTAACAGTGTTTGTTACTAATAACTTTATGATGGTTTCACAAGCTAACGCTTCTTTTTTAAAAGCTGGAATTAATGCATTAGGAAAAGGTGCAATTGTTTACAATCAGCAACAAAAAAAGTAACAGAGAAAAAAATAATTTTAAAATATTATTGAATAAAATTTTTTTTAAAACGTCTTTCTATTAGAACAACTAACAAAGGAATAAAAATGAAAAAAATGTTTACAGTAATTACATTGTTAACAATAATGATCTTTAATGAAATGTTAATAATAAAGCCAGCAAATGCATTGGCACCTGGTGGCTGCTTAAAGGTTAATAGCACATACGTCTCTCCTCATTACCGAACTAATACAAACGCAAATCCATATAATAATTTTCACTCTTATAGAGAGAACAATAATACTCTACTTTTAAAATAGAGTATTTTTTGAATATAATTTTATTTCAATCGTTAATAATAAAACTAACAAGAAAAGGAACACCTAATGAAAAAAATAATAATGACCTTATTATTATCTCTATTAGTAACCAATGCTAATGCAGGTATGTATGGTTGGAGTACACCCAATTTAAGTGGTGGATACAATTACTTCAGCTCTGACAAAGGAATGCGTGGATGGAGTACGCCTAACTTGGGTGGCGGATATAACTACTTCAGCACAGACAAAGGAATGAGTGGTTGGTCTACACCTAATTTAGGTGGTGGATATAACTACTTTAACACTAGATAAAGCAAACCAAAAAGTCCTTAAATTATTTTAAGGACTTTTTGAATAAAAAAACTTTTCAAACGTTAATTAAATAACAACAACAAACAAAGGAAATAAAATGAAAAAAATAGTAAATACAATTGCAGCTTTTGCAATACTTGCAGCAAGCTTAACTGCTTTAACAACTACATCTGCTAAAGCTGGTTATTACTCTTCAAGCCCAAATGTGTTTGGAGGATATAACACAAGATACGTTAGAGAAGGCATCGATTCATATAATAAACGTTGGTAATTAAATTTAACACCCTCTTATTCATTATAAGAGGGTGTTATTTCAAAATAAATATAATGATAAATAAATTTACAGATAAAAAGATCTTAATAGCAGTAACGCTAATTTTTTTAAGCAATTGTTCGGCAAATACATATTCAAATTTTGATAATAATAATTCAAGAAGCAATGATGATTTTTGGAAAAAAAATAATTATGTCAGCTGTGGAAGCTCTAGTTACTACCTATACAATAATTACTCTTACCAAGACTCAAAATATAATTTTAGATGCCAAAATCCTTGGCAAAATCAAAAAAAATATGGGTATTACGATACAAATAGCAAAAAATGGATCAACACTTACGCAAAAAAATGAGCACAAATTCTCTTCCATTTAACAACTACAAGAATAATTTAGATTTAAGTATTTATGATATTATCAATGTTATGAAGAACAGTCTTAATCAAGATTTTATTAAAAGCTTAGTTGTTATTGCTGCGGGCATATCAAAAAATTCTGATCCTTATGAATTAGTAAACGGTGCATTTGAATATATTAAAAAAAATTGGGAAAAATACGAAGAACATCCCAATCTTAAAGCTATTGCAGTTCTCAAAATGAAAGGTTTATTCATTGATGAGATAAGAAAAAATAAAAATTTTGATAATAATTTAGTCAACGAAGATGGTTCAGATATTGAAATAAGCGATTCATCCCAGATTGATATTGTCGAAAAAATTCAGATTAGTTCTGAATATTCAAAGGTTCTTAAAATCATACAGAGTATGGGAGACAAATGTAGAGAAATTCTTATGCTTGCTGCTGATGAAATGGATATGAAGGAAATGCAAATTAAAACAGGAGTTAATAGTCTTGGCACAGTTTTAAGCAGACTATCAAATTGCAGAAAAGAATTAAGAGAAAGAATGTTGCATGCTTGATGAAATTAAAATAATGCAATTTGCTGATGGAACTTTAGATCCATCAGAAAAAGAAAAAGTAAAAAAGCAAATTGATAATAATCCAGAATATAAAAAAATTTTGGATGATTATATTTATACAGGTGAATTATTAAATAATCTTGGTAATGAAATCAAGTCAGTACCACTACCTAAATATTTATATAATAAAATTATTCAATTTAATAAATCTACATCAAAAATTAAAACCGAAAGTAAATTATCTTTTAGTTTCTTAAATATTTTTAATATAAAATATTCTGCAATAGCTGCTGCTTTTTGTTTTGTATTTATGGGTGGTTTTTTAACAAACCAATTTGTTACAAATCAGAATCCTAATTATCAATTAGCACAACAAACAAATAAAACTTACAATCCAGTATTTAGGGGTAGCGCTTCTATTATAAATTTTTATGAATCATTTAATGAAAGAAAATTTAACGAAGAAATTAACGTTATTGCTAATAAAATAAAAAAGAATGAAAAATTTGAAATATCAATATCAGATAACCAAAGTATAAAATTTCAATACACTGAGTCTGTTAAAGATAAAAATAATAACGAATGTATAGTAATTAAATCTGATAAAAAAATTAAACTTACTTCTGAAGGATCTGAAAATCTTATTTCTCTAACTATTTGTAAAACTAATAATTATTGGTCACTAACAAATATAAATATTCTCTAACTAACTCTTTCCCAACGATCAACTTTTCCATTGCTATTATAAATGTGTCCAATAGCCTCTAGTTTATCATTAGAGTTATAAATTAACACTTTAGTCCAATAGCCTTTTTGCTCTTCGTCAATCCAAAATGCACCCCATTTTCCATCTCCTTTTGTATCAACTAAAAGTCCGTCAACAACTCCACTGCGTTTAATATCTACATACGCTTTGTCATATTTTCCTGTTTTGGGATTTTTTAAATACCACATATCAATAATTCCATCTTTTTTACTAGAATAAGGAATTGCATCAGGAAACTTTGTTAAAACCCAATTAGTAGAAGCGCTTTTTTGTCTTTGCTCCGTTGAAACACTCCCTGCAGCTGTTTGTCCTTCTTTATAAATATATTGAGACTTATTTTTTATAAAATCTTTTGCATCATCGGCGGAAACTGCAAAATTTAAATTTTCACCTTGTTTTTTGTAAGTATTGATTCCAACTAACTTACCATCTGTATTAAATAGTGGTCCGCCTGAATTGCCAGGATTAATTGGAGTTTGGGTCTGAATGACTTTAGCTTCACAACAATTTGTTTTATCGTAACCCCACTTAAAGTTATTCCTTATTTGGCTAACTAATCCTTTTGTAAATGACCACGGCAAACCTTCTGGATGGCCGATTGCATAAACATCATCTCCAATTTTTACATCCGCCGTATCTCCTAGTTGAATAACTTTAATATTTTTTGGTAAGCCATTCACTTTTACTAAAGCTAAATCTTTAGCCTTGTTTGCATAAATTACCTTGCCGCTATAAGCGTCTCTATATTTATTATTCGAATCTGGCTTTAACCAAACTTTAACTGAATCTGCTTTTTCTATTACGTGATAATTAGTTAAAATCAAACCCTCACTATCAATTAATGATCCTGTGCCAATAGATTTACTTTTTTCATTCTGAATATAAAAAACGCTTGGAGAATAAGTTGAATAAATACTTGAGCCACTTCCTCTAAATGAAAGCTCTTCAGGCATTTTTGAGTTCATACTTAATTTATCAACAGTACTAAAAGATTTTTTTAAATCAGCCATCATGGCTTCACTATTTGTATTCAAAAGTTCAGGAGTAATTTTAAGTGTGGCTTCTGTAGGCTTAGAATCTTTTGGGGCGCCTCTAAACTGAAGATTTTCATCGCTAGAAAAAGCATTAGGTAAAAAAAACAAAATTGAAAGAAAAAATAAAAAACTTTTTTTCATAAAAACTACTATATTATTAAGAATAAACAGGTCAATGATATTAAAAATTAATAAGGAACCCTATTATATCTATCCTGTCCTACAAATACAAAGGGAGCCCAGTATATAGGATGGGAGTTTTTTGAGCTTTCATTTATAAATTCTCTCATTGTTAAATTAAGATTCTCAGCATAAGATAATTCATTAGCTGAAAAGTTTTTTATAAATTTAGTAACAAGTTTTTGTGTTGCTTTAGTTTCTACGTACCAATTTGAAACTAACAATGATTTAGATCCGGATATAAAGAAAGCTTTGGCAAGACCACTAAAACTTCCTGAATATTGATCTTCAACCGAAGCAGTATTGCATGCTGATAAAATTACAATATCAGCATTAGTATTAAGCTGCATAATTTCACTCATCGTCAATAAACCGTCATCAATTTCAGTTTCAATTCCTGGCGGGGAAAGAACTAAAAATGGTTGATTTATTCCCTGAATAGCTCCTGACACTTCTCCATGAGTTGCAAAATGAATTACCCTAAATTTTGATAAATCTAAACTTTTAATTTTCGTCTCAGTCGCATCAGATTTTAGTAATATTATATTATCAGGCGAATTAAAAAAACCAGCTGCCATTGTAATTTCATCTGCTGATCCTAAAACTGGTCCATAAATTTCTTTTATTTTTTTATTATTAAATTCTCCCTTATTACCAATGGATCGAAAAAATCTGTTATATTCAGTTGTATCTATTTTTTTTGAAGATGATTTTTTATCAAGATATAAATCAGGATCTCCCAATCCAAAATAAGCATTTGAAATCTTAGAATCTGAAATAATTTCATTTTTTTTAGATATTTCACTTACATCAAAAATTTTAGAAAATATGTTAGTTGTTTCAGACTGCGCTTTATCTAATACACTTCTAACATTATCAATTACGACTTTTTCAAAATCTAATTTAAATAATCTAGCTAAGGTATTCTTATTTTCTGGCTTAGCATAAAAATCAATGCTTGGAAGATAAGTAAAAATTTGTTCATCAAAATTCCATTTTACTTTAGAGCAATCAATACAGTTTTGTGAGCTTTCTATTGGCAAGGCATGAATTGGTATTTCGTTGAGAAAAGCATCGGGTATAATTATGAATTTTTTAATATCTTTGAAATAATCTTTATATTCTAAAAATAACAATTTATTTAACTCATAAGCAGAACTAACTTCGTAAGGTTTTATTCCCTGCATACCATTAAGACTCTTTTTAACTTTTGAAGTTAGAGAGTTAATTTCTGTAGATTTAAAATTTTTAGTAAAAATTTTATAATCATTATTTTTTATAGCCACCAAAGCAAAGGAATTATCTGAAATAAAATAATCTAAAACAATTTCATCATTATTTAATTTTTTTTGAATATCAGAAATTAATGGATATTCTATCTTTTCCAATACTAGATACTCTGGATTATTTTTTTTTAATTTTTCTTCAAGAGCTAATAAATCTTTTTTTTTGTTCTCTAAGTTATTTTGCGAAGACTCTTCATTCATTAATAAAATTATTTCTCTTTGAAGTTTGAAATAGTCTCTATAAATATCAGCACCTGGGCCATTTCGACTTAAAAGAGCTCTATTAAGATCTCTAGTCGTTGTCATATTTTTTATTAATTGAGAAATTTGATAAGCACTATTAATAATTTCATTATTACTTTTTATTTTGCTGGATATTTCTAAAAATTTTACTTTTTGCTCATTTTTTAAGACCGTAGGTTTCCACATAGATTTAAATAGTTCATTTTCATATTGCTGTTTTGAAAGTTCAAGAGACTTTTGAAGAAATGTTAAATAAGAATTATTATCAATAAATGCCAATAAACTGGATATTTCTAATAATTCATCTGCAACATCATAGCTGCCTGAAATTAAAGATTTTGAGGCTTTCTCCGATTTATTTAAAATTTCTTTTGAGTTTTTATCTAAAAAATTTGAAATAAGATTTATTTTATCTTTATCATTTATGCGCACAGCATAAGATAATAGTGGACTATACCATTGTTGATTCGATTGTTTTAATATATCTACTAAATCTTTTTCACTTAGAAGATTAAAATCATGATTTACCGTCAGTCTGAATAAATCTTCAAATTTTTCAGTCATATTTGATTTTAAATAAAGTTTAAGCAAAGTTGGTACAGTATTTTCAACATTGATCTTTGTAAGAAGATTATAATTTTTACTTTCTCTTATTGAGGCCCTAGATTTAAAATCAGTGGCTAATAAAATATTTTCAAGACTTTTAATTGCTTCTTTAAAATTATTTTTATTAGTTTCTAATCTACTTTTTGAAGTATAATAAAAATATACTTGAATTTTTTTTTTTTCATTTAAATTATTATTAATAGAAAGTGGAAAATTTTTTTCTATTATTTCAACTAACTCCTCTGCTTCTTTGTATAATCCTACATTAATTAGCGATACAATATTTATTGGTATTGATTCCTTAAAACTTAAACCATAATCCTTGTCGTTTTTATGTTTTATAGTAATATTTTTAAGATCTAATAGTGATTTAGTTAAAAGTTTATAATCATCATTTTTAATAGCCGAATTAATAATTCCTCCAGTAATAATTAAAATATTAGAATCTGGAAGTTGGTATTTATTATTAGCCTCAATAGCTAAAAGTGAATAATAGGGTCTTTTTTTTGTGTAATCATTTATTGAATCTAAATGTCCAAGCACTTGATAAATCTCTGCAATATATTTTTGATCTAATCTAATTATTGCATTTTTAGTTTCATTATCAGAATCTTCAAATTTTTTAGCTAGTTGTTCAAAACTAATAAATACTTCATTAATGGTATTAAAAGATTGAGTTGTATTATCAACATAGAATCCAAGATTTGTAAGCTTATACATATTTAATCTTGAAATATGAATCATCTGCAATGGACTTTTTGGTTTTTTGTTCAGTTCATTTATTGAATAGTTTAAAATACTCTTAAATTTTTTTTTATCATTTTTCTGATAATAAATACGCAAATATCGAATATAATAATCAGAGTAATATTTTAATGCAAACTCGTCAGGCCAAACATTTTTTTGTAAAATTTCAAATTTCTTCTCTAAATAATCAAGTTCTTGTTTCTCTAAAAGTGTATCAATGTTTATGAGTACTATTTTTATATTTTTTTCATCTATTAAAATTTTTCCATCATTTATTATTTCATTTAAGTATTCTTTTATGCGTTCTAAATTTTTTTCTTGAGCGTTTATTGTTAAAAATTGAAAGAAAAATATTATAAATATATATGTCAATATTTTTTTCATTTAAATTATATTTAATCACTGCCTCCAACTAAAACAAAGGGAGCCCAAAAAATCGGATGAGAATATTGATTATTTTGTTTTGATAATTCTTTCATAGTTAAATTTAAATTTTCTGCAAAATTACCTTTATTTTTTGAAATATTTTCAACAAATTTTATAATTAGTCTTTGCGTTGCAGTGTCTTCAACATACCAGTTAGATACTAACACAGATTTCGCACCCGCAACAAAGAATGCTTTTGCAAGACCGCTGTAACTTCCTGCGTATTGGTCCTCAACAGAACCTGTATTGCATGCAGATAATATTACTAAATCGGCATTAAGATTAAGTTGCATAATTTCGTTCATCATTAAAAGTCCATTATCTATATCTTTTTTTTCTTTTGGAGGAGAAAGAACTAAAAAAGGTTCATTCAATCCTTTCATTGCCCCCGAAACTTCTGCATGAGTTGCAAAGTGAATTATATTAAACTTACTTAGGTCAGTTTCTTTAATTTTTGACTCAGTTGCATTTTCTCTAAGCCAAGTTACACTATTTTCTTCACCGAATGTTTTTACTGCATAAAGTATTTCTTCTCTTGAACTTTTAAGTGGCGAATAAAAATCTGCTATATTTATTGATCTGGTGTTACTACTAAGATTTAAGGATCTTAAAACCATAAATCTTTCTAAATTTAAATTTTCTACGATTTTATCTTTTTTTACACTTTTAGCATAAAGATCAGGATCTCCAATTCCTAAATATTTTATTTTAGAAAAATCATGGATAACTTCTTTCTTTTTTTTATCTTCTGTAGATTTTAAAACATTATCAAATAAATCAATGGCACTATCTTTAATTTTTTTTAAATTTCTATTGCTGTCAAATTGATTATAGGCTTGTTTAAAATTTTCCTTTAATATTTTAGTAAAAAATTCATCATTTCCAGGACCTTGAAATGCATCCAGGCTAGGTAAATAATTAAACGTATAATCTGAAAAATTCCAATTTACTAAACTGCAATCTATACAATTAATTCCATTAGTCTTTGGTAAAACATGGATTGGAATTTCATTTAAAGGACCATGGGGAACAATATATAAATAATTTATATTTTTTAAATATTTTACTAAATTTAGAAAAACTATTTCATTAAGTCTATACCCACTTTTTATATCATATGGTATCAAGTTTCCATTTCTAGAAATTTGCAAAGTATTCCTAATATTATTTTTAATATTTTGTAAATTATTTAAAGAAATATTTTCAATATGCACATCGTAGGAACTATTTTTTATTATAACTACGGCCAATTTATTTTCTGAAAAATAATAATCTAGTACAGCTTGATTTGGTTTTAATTTATTTTGTATTTCTTGTAATTTTACACCTTCAACTCTAATTGTCTTAAAATACTCCGGATTGGTAATTCTAATTTTGTCTTCTATTAAATTAAATTCATTTTTCTTAAAATCGAAATCTTTTTTAAATGCACTTTGAGTCACTTTATCTGCTGAGCGTGTTAATTTTAATTCTTCCATCTTAATTAGTGAAATTAACTCTGATTGAATGTTATGGTACTTAGTTAATTCAGGATTTTCCTGATTTTTTTTTGAAATGTATGCTTTTAATATTTCTCTTGAAAAATTTGAATTTTTTATGATTTGTGAGGTGTTATAGGCTTTACTAAAAAAATCTTCCGAATTAATTAATTTTGATCCCTCTAAGAAATCAACCGCACTATTTATATCGTTACTTGTGGTTCTCCAAATCGAATTATAAAAAATATCGTTATATCCTTTTAATACTAAATCATTAGCTTTATTATAAAGATCATAAGCTAATCTTTTTTGATTAATTTTAATTAAATCATTGGCATTATAAGTAAAATCGTCAGGTTTTTTTTGATTTTCAGCGCTTAAATTTTGCTTTGTAATTTTATCTAAATTATCATCAATAAATTTAGCTACCATGTTAGCTTTTTCAATATTATTTTCTCTTAAATAATAGGACAGTAATGGATTTAAAACACGTATTGGGTGCAGAACTATAAGAATATCTTCTAAATTTTTATAGTTAACATCATCAATCTGCACACCAAGACCTTCGAGGGTAATCTCTTTAATTTTTTTAAAATTACCAGTTTTATAATATCCATCAAAAAGATCAGGCAAAATATTCATTAGAGTCACTTGTTTCATTAAATCAATATTATTATTTTTTCTCAATTCAGAAAAAATATTACTTAGATTATGTTGCGGCATATTTACAATCTTCTCCAAATAATTGACTGATTTGTCATATTTATTTTTATTTCTCTCAATGTCACTTTTTGCATAAAAGTAAAAAAAATCATTTATTTGACCACCTGGTTTTTTTTTTGAAGCATCTGTACTAAATAATTTTTCATACGAAATTAAAAGCTCCTCTAATTCGGCGTACAAGCTTTTGGAAGAATAAAAATTATATAAATTCCCTAAATTATTACCAATTGCAACTAAATGATCATCATTACCTTTTGCTTCAATTAAAAATCTTTTAACATCTAATAGAATTTTATTTATTATAATTTCATCATTATTTAAATTTGCTGCATTTAATAAAGATGCATAGATATAGATCTTAAGATGTTCTCTTTTTGTAGGATTCAGGTCTATTAGCTCGAGGGCTTTTAAATGATAATAATCATAACGTTTATCTGAAAAATTTAACCAACTTCTCTGAAAAGCTAAAGAAGAATAACCGTCATAAAGATAATCTTTATCAATTTCTAAAATAGTTTTTTGATCCTGCGCCGATAGTAAATAAAATTCATTTAAATAATTGTCAATTTTCTTCCAGTCGTTACCTGTGAATTGTTTTATAAAGTCCTTCGTATCCATCATCATTGTTGAGTGATAAACATTTGTTAAAAAATTTTTATTAATTAATTTTACGTGAATACTTGTAGGTTTTTTTTTTAACCAATTTTGAGCATCTAAATTAATTTTTTTCAATTTTTGAATATTGGATTGCTTGTAATAAATTTCCGCTAAAGTTGAATAAAATTTACCAAGTAACTTAATATATTCATCGCTATCTTGAGAATAGTTGTCACTTATTGCTTTTATGATTATATCTTCTAAATATTCATATTCTTCGCTTTGTATTAAAAAATAAGATCTAGTTTCTATTAATTTAAGAGTGTTTATATTTTTAATGTCACTTTTAACTTTTTCATTAATTATAGTCTTTAATCTCTCGATATTTTCTTCTTTTTTATAATCAATCACAACATCGTCTTTAAAACCTTTGGAATATAAATTTGTCTTGGTCAATAGATCTACTACCTCGTAATAACTCTCTGGCAATTTGTAATCTGGGTATTTTTTTTTTACCGTTTCTATCTTTTTTAATTCTGACTCAGCAATTTTGATATGTTTGTCTAGTTGAGATCTTTCTGAAGATTTATTATCTTTATATAATATCAAATCGCCTAAAAAAAATCGAAAAAAGTCTAATCGCAAAGACTTACCTTCATTTATTTCCAAAAATGGTAAATATGCGACATTATTTTTTTCACAGCATTCATAAATATCTAAATTATTTTTTCTTATTAATTTAGAGTCTGTTTCTCCCTTGTCATCATAATTATTAGCCCAAAGAAGTTTGCTGCAAATTGCATCTGCAAACTCTGGAACACACATAAAATCGAATTCACTTTCTTTTTTAATAATAGGAAAGATATTTCTAAATGTTAAAATTTTTGAGTCTCTTTTAATTGTAATATTAAAAGGCTTGTTTGAATATTCGTATAAATAAGCAGGCTGATCGTTAATAGTTAATAGTTCATCATATAATTTTACGCCTTTTTTATATATATCACTTCTTTTATCTATGCATGTTATTATATGATTTTTAGTATCATATTTTTTTACTAACTCTGGATTTATTAAGGAATAAATTTTAGAAATTTTTTCATCAGGTTGTTTGATAAACCAGCCGGGCCAGTATAAATAGGTTGCGAATTTTTCTGACTCTTGGGTAATTTCACCAAGTGCATTACTATTTTTTTTATCTCCTACTGTTATTTTAAAAATTTTATTTTCGTTACTACTTCTTAGAACCTCAAGTTCTATAATATCTCCTGGATTTTTATCATTTAGAATATTTTCAAAATTAAACATTTTAACATTTGCATCTTTTTTATTAGCAGAAATAATTATATCGCCTGCTTTTAGTCCGGCTATGTCCGCTGGTGATTTTTTATATACAATTGAGACTAACAAACCCTTTTCTGTTATCAATGAATAATGTTTTTTTAGTTCGAGTGTATTATAATTAACATAAATACCAATCCAGGCATCTTTGGCGAAAAGAAAATTGTTTTGGAAAAAAAATAAAATAAAATAGAATATTATTTTTTTATTCTTGTTCATTCTAGGATCTAGTTTAGCACCCCTTTGAGACCACCGTATGCAACGCAGTTATTTCCTTTATAAGTATAAGTAATTACGTTTCCTGATTTTTTAGAAACAGTGAAGTTTATTTGACAGTCCAAATTATAATAAATGCCAGGATTAATTGCTCCCCAATGCTCTCTAGATGTTTTTGAATATGTTAATACTTTATATTCAGCTCCTGCGTCATAAGATGAATTTGGTGCACCCATATTCATAACCAGATAGGCTTCTGGTCTATGCATAAATTCTTCTAATCTTTCTTTAAATAAAGCTTCCGATGGTAGAGATGAACAGCTAAATGATAATAGACCAAAGATTAAAATTAATATCTTCTTCATTCTAATATTAAGTTTACCAGAATCTACAAACTTAAATATGTATAAATTCTTGATCATTTTAGGCAGTCTATTAATTATTGCCGTGCCTAGTTACTGGGCAAAATGTGGGTTAACTATTATTTTAACTCGCCTACAGCTCCAACTGAAATTATAAATTTCATGGCATCCTCAAAATTCATGTTTAAGAAGATTATATCTTTTTTAGGAACTAAAATTAAAAATCCACTAGTTGGGTTTGGTGTTGTAGGTATAAAAACACTAGTTAAATTATCGCTAATCTTTGGTGATATAGGTTTTGTAGTTTCATTTGTTGCAAAACCTACTGCCCAAGCTCCTGGTCTTGGAAATTCAATAAGAACAACTTTTTTACTTGTTGATCCTTCTTCTTGAAAACTTTTTGTAAATTGTGTAACTCCTGAATAAATTGAGCGAACTATAGGTATTCTTTCTAGTAAATTTTTTCCTAACAATAAAAACTGTTTTCCAAAATAAGTTAAAGAAATCATCCCTATAAAGGTAGTAATAATAAGTGCTATTAAGATTTCTAATCCAGGTATTTTAAAAGGAAGATATTTGTTTGGATTTACAGCATCTGGCACTATCTTTGAGAAAAGATCGATAACAACAACTGTTAAATATACAGTTATAAATATCGGAATTAATGTA
>Ga0209401_1001845_pt1 | contig 13897 bp, 12 predicted proteins | sample M_140807_MF_Meta_FD_187318 | JGI IMG/M metagenome (GOLD analysis project Ga0209401, IMG submission 187318) | Freshwater microbial communities from Lake Montjoie, Canada to study carbon cycling - M_140807_MF_MetaG (SPAdes) (version 2) | ecosystem: Environmental > Aquatic > Freshwater > Lake...
ACCGGGAGAAATGGACAATTTAGCACAAATGATACAGCCGGATTATGGTATTTTGACTTCTCTTAAGCTGTCCCACAAAGATCACTTTGGTTCGTTAGATGAAATGATTCAGGAGCAAATTAAGCTTTTTAAGCATGTAAAACAAACCATTATTTCTTCAACTATTCAACTTTCTTCTTCTGATATATCGGATATTAATGCTTCAAAAATAGTGGACAGCGATTTTTCAGATGAACTGCTTCATTTTCCTTTTTCAGATAAAGGAAGTATTCAATCGGGTATTATCGCTATGGCTACAGCAAGATTTTTTTCTTGTTTGGATCTCGAAGCTATCAAAAGTCTTCCTCGTCTTGCTTTGCGTTTGGAAACTTTCGAAGGAATTGACAACTCACTTATTATTAATGACACATATAACTTAGATTTAGAGGCCTTAGTTTATTCATTAGAACATCAATTAGCGCTGGCTGAAAAGAAGAAAAGAATTGTAATCGTTGGCCTAGATAAAGAGCACCTTCATTTGGAAGAACTTATTATCAAGCAGATTAATGCATTTACACCAGATGAAATTCACATTGTGCATCCTGAAGAAACGCCAGTAATATCTGTAAAAGATGCTGTTGTATTAATTAAAGGCACCCGCGCTTCTGAAATGGAAAAATTTGCAAATAAATTGAAGTTAAAGCACCATAAAACCATTTTGGAAATTAACCTGAGTGCTTTAAGACATAACATATCGATTTTTAAAAGTTTCCTTCTTCCAAAAACAAAATTATTGGCAATGGTTAAGGCGCAATCCTATGGAGCAGGGCTAGAAAAAATAGCACTATTTTTAGAGAAATTAGGAGTTGATAAATTAGGAGTAGCGTATTCTGATGAAGGGCTTGAATTACGAAAAGCGGGTGTAAAAATCCCAATTTTAGTAATGAATCCTGAAGAAGATGGCTTTGAAACGTGCATTCGCTATCAGCTAGAACCTGCAATTTATTCCTTCGAACAATTAAATGATTTAACGCATGAGCTAATTGCTTCAAATATCCAAGATTTTCCAATTCATTTAAAATTCGATACTGGGATGAATCGTTTGGGCTTTGAAACTTCAGATGTCCCAAAATTAGTAGAATATATTCAAGCTCAACCCGAAGTAAAAATTGAAAGTGTTTATTCACATCTTGCAGATGCCGATAACCAAAAAGATCCTCACTTTACACAATTTCAAATAAGTCAATTTAATTTAGTTTGTGAAGAACTCAAGCATTATTTTCCAAAGTTTTGTAGGCACCTTCTTAATTCAGAGGGAATTATAAATTATTCAAGCGCACAATTAGATATGGTTCGGGTAGGAATTGGAATGTATGGCATTTCTAAATCCCCTGAAATCGCAAAAAAAATAGTTCCTGTTCTAAAGTGGAAAAGTGTAGTTTCACAAATAAAAACTATTGAAAAGGGAGAAAGTGTAGGTTATTCTCGCAGCTTTATTTCTGACAAATCCTATACTATTGCAATTATTCCACTGGGATATGCAGACGGCTTTAAAAGAAGTCTAAGTAATGGAAATGGGGGTGTTTATATTCGTGGGAATTATTGTCCAACAATTGGGAGAGTTTGCATGGATATGATTATGGTAGACGTAACAGAAAATTCTGCTAAAGTAGGAGAAGAGGTTGAAATTATTGGTGAAAATCAAACGCTAGAAAAGCTTGCGATAAAGTTAGAGACAATTCCGTATGAAATAATGACATCTATTTCTAACCGCGTTCACCGGGTTTACATCGAAGAATAATTTTTAGACTAAATTTTTAATTTTTTTATGAGCGCAACACAAGAAGAATTATTTAAGATAATTAAACTAAAATTAATTGGAAAAGAGTCCTTAGCTAATGCCTTGTCTGATATTTTGCATATTAGTCCAGATGCCGTTTACCGTCGTTACCGCGGAGAAACGAGTTTAACAATAGACGAGATTAAACGCCTGTGCATTCATTTCGATATTTCTTTTGATTTCCTTATTCAAGCTAATAGTGGACAAGCAATTTTTAATTATCAACCACTCAATTCATTTGATTTCCGATTGGAATCCTATTTGGAAGGTATTTTAAATTCTTTGCGAAATTTAAAAAGTTTATCAGAACCACATTTTATAATGTCTATAAGTAATAACCATATTTTTCAATTGGTAAACTTTCCTCAATTAATGCGTTTTCGTTTGTTTTTTTGGGCAAAAACACATCTTCTTGTTCCTGAATACCAAAAAATCAAATATTTCCATCAGAAAACAAGTGAAACGGCATTTGCTATTGGAGAAGAAATACTTCAGTTGTATACATCAATTCCTTCTACAGAAATTTTTGACCCAGAATTAATGCGGGGTTTTATGCGGCAAATTTTATATTATTATAAATCTCATTTATTCGAAGACCCAAGTTATGCGCTTTTTTTATGCGACAGAATGTTGCTGTTTTCCAAGCACCTTCAAATTCAAGCGGAAATTGGTAAAAAATTCATTTATGGACAAGAATTACCAAGCGAAGGAAATAAATTTGAAATGTATTTGAATGAAACTATAAATACTGACTCAACCATTTATTATTCGGGTAAAGAAACTAGTGGGATTTTTCTGACTCATAATATCATGAATTATTTGCAAACAATTGATAAAAAATATGTTTTAGATTCTAAGCAGATACTTGATAAGCAATTAGCAAATTCTAGTTTAATAAGTGAGGTCAATGAGAAGGAACGAAATAATTATTTTTTTGAATTTGAAAAAATGATTCTATCCTTCCGAAAAAAAATAGAAGCAGACCTAGAGTTTTAAGATAAACTCTTGTAAATTTGTAAAAAAAAATCCAATGAACAATCGAGTAGAAAAAGCATTAAACGAGCAAATTCACAAAGAAGCATCTTCTTCTCAGTATTATTTAGCTATGGCATCTTGGTCAGAAAATAATGGTCTAAATGGAACTGCTAAATTTATGTACACGCATTCTGATGAAGAGCGTTTTCACATGTTGAAATTGGTGAAATTCGTAAACGAGCGAGGAGGAAAAGCAGTTATTCCCTCCGTTGAAAAACCACCATTGGAATTTTCTACTTTAAAAAATGTATTTGAATCTCTTCTTAAACATGAGATTGGTGTAACGGAAAGCATCAATAATCTTGTGGATGTTTGCTTGCAAGAGAAAGATTATACAACTCATAATTTTGTGCAATGGTATGTTGCAGAACAATTAGAAGAAGAGGCCTTGGCAAGATCCATGTTGGATAAGTTAAAATTGATTGGAGCTGACAGCGGTGGAATGTATATGTTCGATCGTGACCTTGAAAATGCTGTAAATCCTGATCCTAATAAAACTGCTTAAGATTAAACCAAGACTTATTTACTAAAGCGCTTTTTTCTTAGATTTTAGCTTGTAATTGTAAGAAATCGATAAAATGTGTTTTTGAAGAGGATCAGGTAGATTAATCTGTTGATCTAAAATATAAGCAAATGTTAACTCATGGGACCCTTTGAGCTCTAAATCAAATCCTAAAATGTAACGTGTTTTTGTAAATCGATTTCCCAATGCAGAATTTTCTGGATTGTAGAAATATTCGACACTCATAGTTGGACTAATTATACTGTTATTGATATCATACGATATGCTTGGTCTAAAACGGTATGCTAAATCAAATTCTGGATCGTTTTGCTGCGATACTAATTTAGAAAAAGAATATTGATGGCGTAAACGCAAGCCAAAATCAAAACGTTTTAGCTCCTTAGAAAAATGAATATTTGAATTTAATCGGTTGCTAAGTTGATAAGAGCCATTTTCTTGTCGATTACTAACCAAACGATAATCAATAGATGGTTTAATCCAATCTGATAATTTATATTTTACTGAAAACTGCGAGAAATTTGTTTGAATGCCCAAATCGCCAATTCTATTCGTCATCCCCAAAGAAACATCAAGTTTTTTAGAAAATTTCTTGCTAATACTCAAATCTATCCATGCCTGAGATAATCTTCTTTGAGAACTAATAGCATGGCTTATAAAGACTATAAAAAATAAGAAAAACCAAGATTTATGCATTATATTTTTCTAATATCAATTGTGTCTAGATCAACAGTCTGCTTTTTTTTAGTTATTTCAATTGTACGCAATATTTCTTTTTTCCCGCTTGGGCAATCACTTGTTGGGCAATCCTCATAAACAAAAACAGTGTATTTCCCCTTTTGAAGATATGGAAATTCAAAAGAGCCATCGTAGCTTGTTTGAATATTATCATCGTAAAATGTATTATCATCGCCATAGATAATATAAATATCCTGATCTGCTGCTGCATAACGAGAAATAGTGTCTCCTAATATGTTTAGTTTATACTCATAAACAAAACCTTTTATTGAACCGGAACCGCCTTCGCCTTCTTCTTTTGTGCAAGAAGTTATTACTAATCCAATAATTACAAGTAAAAATATATTTTTCATTTTTTCATTTTTTTTGTCACAAACATACAACTTTTACCTGCTTTTGATTGTCTTATGATAAGATTGTGATAATAATTTCATAATATTGCTAATATAAATTTAATTTAATTAAATGAAATACTTTCTATTTCTTGCGTTTTTTAGTTCTCTTTTTAATCTAAGTGCTCAGGTTAAAATAAATGAATATTCTTGCTCAAATATTGCAGGTCCAACGGATGCTTATGGTGAAAGAGAAGATTGGATTGAATTGTATAATACAACAGCTACAACTATCGATTTAACCGGATGGTATCTTTCAGATAAGGCTAGTAATCTCACAAAATGGCTGATTCCAAGTGGATCAATTAATGCCAATGGATTTAAAATGGCTTATTGTTCAAAAAGAAATACTGTTAATGGGACACAATATCATCCAAACTTTAGTCTTTCTCAGACAGAGGGAGATTGGATTATTCTATCAAATACTCTTGGAAATGTGGTAGATTCATTTAAGATTGTCCATATGACAAAATCAGATCATTCTGTTGGAAGGTCTTCTAATGGCGCGATCGATTTCAAATTATTTACAACTCCAACACCAAATGCAAATAATTCTGGAGGTGTTAATTTTTATACTCCGAATCCAGTTTTTAATTTACTTCCTGGATTTTATGCAAGCCCTCAAAGCATCACAATAACGTGTTCAGATCCAACTGCAACAATTCGCTATACACTCGATGGAACTGACCCTCTAATCACTTCTACGCTATATTCTGCTCCAGTGGCAATTCCAACTACAAAGGTTCTAAGAGCGGCTGCATTTAGCACTAATTTACAATCTTTCACTACCACAAGCACGTATTTTATTAATGTTTCGCATACAATCCCTGTAGTTTCTATCTGTAGTCAAGGGGTTTTCTCACTCATTGCAAATGGAAGTCAAAATCCAGCAACTCGCATTGGGGCATTTGAATTGTTTGAGGATAATGGCGTATTCATCGATAAAGGTGAAGGAGAATTTAATAAACATGGAAATGATTCATGGGCTTATGATCAAAGAGGGTTTGATTTTATAATGCGTGATGAATTTGGCTATAATAGTGACATAGAACATCAAATTTTCCCTGAGAAAACAAGAGATAATTTTCAGCGCTTAATTTTGAAGCCTGCAGCAAATGATAATTATCCCCAAGCAACATCTGGATCAGCTCATATCAGAGATGCATTTGTACATACATTGTCAATTCGTGCTGATCTTAAGCTAGATGAGCGAACTTGGCGACCCGCAATACTTTATATTAATGGACAATACTGGGGCGTATATGAAATAAGAGAGAAAATAGATGACCATGATTATACAGATTATTACTATGATCAAGGTAAATACAATCTTGAATACTTAAAAACATGGGGCGGTACTTGGCAAGAGTATGGCGCTCCGAATGCGCTAACTAACTGGAATAGTCTTAGAAACTATATCGCAACAAATAATATGGGAGTTCCTGCCAACTTCGCATATGTTGATAATCTTTTGAACTGGGAGTCATTGTGTGATTATTTCATGTTTAACTCCTATACTGTCACTATGGACTGGTTAAATTGGAATACTGCATGGTGGCATGGAACTGATCCTTTAGGTGACAAGAAAAAATGGCGCTATACTTTATGGGATATGGATGCTACTTTTGGGCATTATATAAATTATACAGGTGTTCCTGATATTACGGCAAATGCAGATCCATGCAATGTGGAGAATTTACCAAATCCCGGCGGACAAGGTCACACTGATATTTTAGAAAAATTAATCGCAGAAAATCCAATTGTAGAACAATACTACATCACTCGTTATGCAGATTTATTAAACACAAAATTGTCTTGTGCTTATGTTATTCCACTTTTGGATAGTATGATCAATGAAATTGCTCCTGAAATGCCGGGTCAAATAACCCGATGGGGTGGGAATATAACAACGTGGCAAAATAATGTCCAAGGATTAAGGGATTATATTAATCAAAGATGCACTGCGCTTACAGCAGGATTAATCGATTGCTATACCTTAACCGGCCCATTCAACGTAACTTTTAATGTTTCTCCAGCTGCTGCAGGTTTAATCAAAGTAAATTCAGTTTGGGCGCCTTCTTATCCATGGACAACCAATTATTTTGGAGGAATTCAAACAAACTTAATAGCACAAGCTAATCCAGGTTTCCTCTTTGATCATTGGGAATATACTACTGGTCCAATGAGCTTGCCTATAACATCAGATACAAATAGCTTAAATATAAATGGGATTGAAAATATTACTGCATTTTTTATTGTGGATAATCCTGATTTAGACGCAGATGGTTGCACAAATGTCGATGAAATAACTGCCGGAACAAATCCAAACAATCCTGATTCAGATTTAGATGGAGAAAACGATTGCGCTGAAATTGGGCCTGATCCTTCCAACCCATTAGATACTGATGGAGATGGGATAATTGATGCTTTAGAATCTTCAACTACTGATTCGGATGGAGATGGTGTAAATAATGAGGCTGATCCTGCAAATACAGATCCATGTATCCCAAATATTACAGCGCCAAATTGCGACTCAGATGGAGATGGGCTAACGTATAGTCAAGAGACTGCAAATGGTACAAGTCCAATAAATCCTGATACTGATGGTGACGGACTTAGCGATGGAAATGAGGTAGCAAATAATACAGATCCTCTAGATCCATGTGATCCAGATGATTCGAGTATTGATTGCCAAATCGATACGGATGGAGATGGCTTGACAGATTCTCAGGAAGCTATTTTGTGTTCAGATTACCAGGTTTTTGATACAGATGGTGATGGTCTATCAGATGGTGTTGAGATTTCTCAGGGCTCAGATCCATGTGATGCCTGTAATCCAGATGATAGTTCGCCAGATTGCTCCTTAGGGATTCATATTCCAACTGCTTTTTCTCCAAATGGAATTGGGAACACTCTAAATAATGTGTATCAGATAATTGTTGGAAAAGACATCCTTTCTATTGACTTTAAGATTTCTGATCGTTGGGGAGCAACAATTTTTGAGTCAGATGACAAAAAGTTTCAGTGGAACGGAAAGTATAAGGGGCTTGATTGTAATATGGGGGTTTACCCTTATTTTGTTGCTGTGATTTATGTAGATGGCACGAAAAAAACCTTAAGTGGTAATATTACCTTAATTCGTTAACAATGCTGAAGTCCTATTTTTTAATTCTTTATTTCTTTATTTCCGTACAATTTATAGTTGCCCAAGATTTTCATTTATCTCAAATAGATAAAACAATTGCCATGATAAATCCTGCATTAACTGCAAATTATGACGGATGGGAAAAGCTTAGCTTCCAACATCGAAGTCAATGGCTTGGATCTGGAACACAATTTACTACTTCATACGGAATGGCAGAATTTTCAATTGGAAGAAACAAGCTTAAGACAAAACCATTTGTAGGTTTGGGCATCTATTTTACTGATGATGTAGGAGGTGATTCTAAAATGAGTTTAAAGTCTAGCGGTTTAACGCTAAGTGGTAATTTACCCTTAACAAAAAACAATTGGTTTTCTGCGGGGATTCAAGCAAGTTATACTAATCGCTCTGCAGATTTCTCAAACTTACTTTTTTATTCTCAATGGAATGGTATACAATTAGATCCTTCTGTTAATTCTGGAGAGCTAAATACTTATGCTGCCTACTCTTATCTAGATGCTGGAGCAGGGTTTTCCTATAATTACAAAAGTCGACCAAATATTCCAGTTGCTGGTGAAATATTAGATTTCCAAATAGGCGTTTCTTTCATGCATTTGAATCGGCCAAATATTCGCTTTACTTCTTTTACAGATGATAATCTTTATATTAAATCTTGCTTTCATAGTAATTTAAAATATGCGCTTACCGATCGGGCACTGCTTGAATTTAGTGTTGCACAATTTTTTCAAGGGCCGCACCGTGAAACAAATTTTGGGCTCTTTTACAAAACTGTCTTGAGAGAATCTTCTCGTTATACAAACTTAAAAAATGTAAAATATCTTACCATAGGTTCATATGCTAGATTAACTGGGGTTTTAACGCCTTACTGTGCGATAGATATTGCGTCTTTTAAATTAGGTTTTTCTTATGATGTAGAACTCGGAAAAATTTCTCGAGCATACAAGCAATCAGCTGAGGTTTCTCTAAGTTATCTTTTTTCCAAAAAATCTGTATTCAAAAAGGGCAATATGTAATTAGTTTTTAGTTTTTCTTTGCGCTTTTTTTAAAACTTCTTCCAAAACCATAGGAAAATAGTGAAGTTCTAACTCATGAATCTTAAATTCTAAAGTTTCTAGTGTCTCTTCTTCTTCTAAATCTAAATTATATTGTGCTATTATCTCGCCTCTGTCAAATTCTTCAGTAACATAATGAATGGTAATTCCAGATTTACTTTCTTTTGCTGCTAGTACAGCACGGTGAACGTTTATTCCATACATTCCTTTTCCTCCAAATTTTGGTAATAAAGAAGGGTGAATATTTATAATTCTATTCGGAAATAAAGCAATAAATGAGGGGGAAATTTGCTTTAAATACCCCGCTAAAACAACCCAAGAGATTGATTTCGAAGTGCAAAGCTGAACTTGGTCTTTTTCTAGTTCAATGCCCTTCTTTACCGAAAAATGAAATTCAATATTATTAACTGCGCAACTTCTTTCAAGCTCAGGATTTTCTTTTGTAGCAAAAATCAAGCAGATTTTAAACTGTTCGGAATTTTTAAAATAGGCAATTAAATTAAGTGCATTGCTGCCTTTTCCAGAAATAAATATAGCAATATTTGTAGTATTCATGTGCTTACAAAAGTAGGAATAAGACCAATATTAAAAAGTAATAAGGCATAAATAGTTAATAAAAATTGGGTATTTATTTTGATAATTGGATGATTGTTTTTTTCTTTGCACATTAAATAACTAAAATTAAATAAAACATGTCTGAAATCAAAGCTCAAGTTATCGCTATAATCGTAGATAAATTAAATGTAGAAGAAAGTGCAGTGTCAAACGAAGCAAGCTTCACAAATGATTTAGGTGCAGATTCATTGGACACAGTAGAATTGATAATGGAATTTGAAAAGCAATTCAATATTTCAATTCCAGATGACAAAGCTGAAGGCATCCAAACTGTTGGAGACGCTATCGCATACATTGAGAACAACGCAAAATAAATCTTGGATTCATATTCCAAAACGATGCAGTTAAAACGAGTTGTTGTTACAGGAATGGGCGCACTGACGCCAATAGGAAATAATTTAGAGTCTTATTGGAAAGGTCTTGTTGAGGGGAAAAGTGGTGCCGCAAAAATTACGCATTTTGATGCTAGTTTATTTAAAACTCAATTTGCTTGTGAGGTCAAAGGGTTTAATGTGGAAGAGCACATGGATCGAAAAGAAGCGCGAAAACTAGATCCTTTTTGTCATTATGCGATTGTAGCCAGTACAGAAGCCCTAGAAGATTCCGGAATATTATCCTCAGAACCAAATCTTGACCGTATTGGAGTTATTTGGGGTTCTGGAGTTGGCGGCTTAACAACTTTTCAAGAAGAAGCAAAAGAATATTTTGCTGGAGACGGCGTTCCGAGATTCAATCCTTTTTTTATTCCCAAGATGATTGTTGATATTGCGGCAGGACACATTTCCATAAAATTTGGACTTCGTGGACCAAACTATGCAACAGTTTCGGCTTGCGCTTCCTCTACCAATGCGATTATTGACGCCTTCAACTTAATTCGCTTAAGAAAAGCAGATGCGATTGTTTGTGGTGGTTCTGAAGCTGCAGTAAATGAAATGGGAATGGGTGGATTCAATGCCCTAAAAGCTTTATCAACAAGAAATGACTCGCCAGAAACTGCTTCGCGCCCCTTTGATGTGGATAGAGACGGATTTATCCTTGGAGAAGGAGCTGGGGCTTTAATTCTTGAAGATTATGACCACGCGATGAAACGTGGAGCTAAAATATATGCCGAAGTTGTCGGTGGTGGAATGTCCGGTGATGCCTATCACATGACTGCCCCACATCCTGAAGGTCTTGGTGCGAAAAATACAATGCTTGCAGCTTTAGAAGATGCCGAAATGAATCCTTCTGAAATTGATTATGTAAATGTTCATGGAACATCAACACCACTTGGTGATGTTGCAGAAATAAAAGCGATTGAAGCAGTTTTTGGAGAGCATGCATATAATTTGAATATTAGTTCTACAAAATCTATGACAGGACACCTCCTTGGTGCTGCCGGAGCAATTGAAGCAATTGCTTGTATTTTAGCTGTAAAAAACGATATCGTCCCTCCTACAATTAACCATTTTACTGCGGATCCGGAATTAGACCCTAAATTGAATTTTACATTTAACAAAGCGCAAAAACGAGTTGTTAATGTTGCACTTTCAAACACCTTTGGATTTGGCGGACACAATACAAGTGTAATTGTTAAAAAATTTAACGGATAAGGTATTCTGAAAATTCAACTATTTTCTCCGAAAAGATCGGAAAATGAATTGATAATAATCCGTTTTATCTTACAACGTTTTGGCTACAAAGCAAACAACATCTCTTTTTTTAATACTGCACTTACACACAAATCATTTCTTAGTGATCCTAATTCTGAATTTTCAAATGAACGCTTAGAGTTTTTGGGGGATACTGTTTTAGATGCGGTAGTCGCAGAATTCTTGTATCACAAATTTCCAAAAGATGATGAGGGTTACCTTACAAAGCTAAAATCAAAAATCGTAAATCGCCAAACACTAAGTACTATCGGAGAAAAGATGGGCATTAGAGAGGTTTTAAAATACAACGACGAACGCTCCATTAATCTAAAAAGCATAGAGGGGAATGCCTTTGAAGCACTTGTGGGAGCAATTTATTTAGATGCTGGCTTTGAAAGGACAAAAAAAACACTTAACACACATGTTTTTCCAAAATATATAGATGTTCAACGTTTATTAGAAGAAGAACTCGACTTTAAATCGTTGTTATTTATTTGGTGTCAAAAGAAAAAATTACGGCTTGAATTTACCGTCGTTTCTGAAAAAAAAGAAGCTGGAGAATCTCTTTACACGGTAAATGCTCTAATTAGCACTAAAAAATATGGGGTTGGAAAAGGGCTAAACAAAAAAACAGCGGAGCAAGAAGCAGCAAAAAAAACATTAGAAGAACTTGGGGAAATATAAAATTTGTTTTTCATAAAGATTATTAGTTATTTTGCAAACTTAAAACAAGTTCTTTATGACACTTTCAGACATTGTTTACGCTATCGGTGATTTCTCTCAAGCTATATTTGTTGTTTTTGAAATTATTGGAAATAGCTTTAATACTTTACTTGTGCTACTTGGTTTTGCAGGTTTTGCTTATTGGATGAATTTCCAGCGAAAAGTAAGTGCTAAAGCTACTGTGCCTACTGAAGCAAAAGACATCGTAGGTTGGTATAAAGAAAATGCCGAAACAAAGATTCTTAAGTAAGCTAAAGCGCTTTTAAAAATAACTGCTTCATTCTTTGTTTATTTTTTAAATTATACATAATTTTAACAAAAACTTAAATCTATTTTAAACATGAAGAAAATTTTACTATCCCTGTCAGTTTCATTATTAGTTGGGGCATCTTTTTCACAACAAAGATTAGTGTTAACTGAGAGTTTCTCACAAGCTTCTTGTGGACCTTGTGCATCTCAAAACCCTGCTTTAGAAGCACTAATGGTTGCAAACCCAACGAAAGTTGTAGCTGTTAAATATCAAGTTAGCTGGCCTGGAACTGATCCAATGAATGCCCAAAACCCAACAGATGTTTCTGCTCGCCAAGGCACTTACTACAATATTACTGGTGTTCCAGATAGAGTTATTGATGGAACAAATATGGATGCTACTCAAGCTGCAATAGATGCACGGTATGCTGTTCCTTCTCCTGTTAATATGACAGTAAGCCATGTGATGAACTCTGCAAGTAATACTGTAGACGTAATAGTAACCGTAACTGCGCCTGCAGTATGGAATCCTAGCAACACAGTAATGCAACTAGCAATGATAGAAAGAAACATTACTTTTACCAGCGCGCCAGGATCTAATGGTGAAACTGAGTTTCATAATGTTATGAGAAAAATGCTTCCAAGCCCAACTGGAACTGCTGTTACAGCATCAAATTTTGCATCTGCAAATGGTACTCAAACATTTACATTTACAGGTGTTGCAATACCTTCTTACATTTATAACTTAAATGAAATTGGGTTTGTCGCGTGGGTACAAAATAATACGACAAAAGAAGTACACCAAGCTGGTTATTCTGCGCCTATTCCTCTTCCAAATTATGGTGTAGTTGCTTCTATTAATACGACTTTGTATTCTTGTGGAACGGCATTAACTGGAGCGGTTGCTGTATTAAATAATAATGGTGCAAATACCATAACTTCGGCAACTGTAAATTACAAAATAGACAACGGAACAGTACAAACTGCACCTTTTAACGGTAATTTAACTGTAGGAAGCACTTCAAATTTTACAATTCCCACAACAACAACAACTTCTGGTGCGCATACCTTAAGTGTTTATTTAACAAATATTAATGGAAGCGGAAGCACAACTCCTATGGGTCAGTTTTCAACTTCATTTGCTACAATTTCAGTTACGCCAAGCACAAGCAACTTTTATCAAGATTTTACGAGTTCTGCATTTCCATATGCTAACTATTTTGTAACATCTCCACAAAGCAAAAATTGGGTGAGATCAACTGCAAATTCAGGATCTATAAAGTATGATGCCTACACTTTCGCTGCTGGATCAGTTGGAGAGGTTTACCTTGCTCCTGTAAACTTATCATCCATAACGAATCCTTCTCTTTCTTTTGCTGTAGCACACAGAGAATATTCTGCTGCTTACGCTGAGGTGTTAGAGGTGGAAGTTTCAACAAACTGTGGTGCAACTTGGACGAATATCTATTCAAAAGCTGGAGCGCAATTATCTAATGCTGGAGGAACATATCTAACTACAGCATATACACCTGCAGCTGCAGATTGGAGAGTTGAAACTGTTAATATTTCTTCTGTTAGTTCAGCAAGTAGTGCACTATTTAAGTTTAAAGCAACTTCTGACTACGGAAATAATATTTATGTTGATAACATAAACATTGGTACCGCTTCAATTGAAGCATTAACTGAAACTTCATTTAACGTATATCCAAATCCTGCATCTGATTTAGTAAATATTTCTTTTGAAGGAGAAAATACAGATTATAGTATTTCACTTATGGATATTCAAGGACGTGTTATTTCTTCAAGAGAAATTGCAAATGCAAGTGGCGAGCAAGTAGTTTCTTTTACTACTGAAAATGTTGCTAAAGGAAGTTACATTGTAACTGTTACCTCAAATGGAGCAACAACTACTAAAAACGTTGTAATTAAATAATAAATCTTTTATTTTAAATTAAAAAGG
>Ga0209401_1001846_pt1 | contig 13897 bp, 20 predicted proteins | sample M_140807_MF_Meta_FD_187318 | JGI IMG/M metagenome (GOLD analysis project Ga0209401, IMG submission 187318) | Freshwater microbial communities from Lake Montjoie, Canada to study carbon cycling - M_140807_MF_MetaG (SPAdes) (version 2) | ecosystem: Environmental > Aquatic > Freshwater > Lake...
TCTTCTTAGCAGTCTTCGCAGACTCTTTGAAGTCTTTAGCGGTTGGCGCATTCTTGCTGCCAACCTTGTTCATCTTCTCGCCAGAACCAGCTTTGATGCGTTCCTGCTTGGCGTGAATATTAGCGTAAAGCCCTGGTTTACTCATTTCTTTGCCGCCGCGCGTTTGGTTGCATATGCAATTGCTACTGCTTGCTTGACCGGCTTACCGGCCTTTACTTCAGTCTTGATGTTTTCTTTGAACGCTTTAGGAGAAGCAGACTTTTTAAGCATTTATGCACCCATCCAAGATCCAGACATTGTAGCCCTATTGGAAACAATCGTACGCGCTTTTTCTTTGTACTCACGATGCGCTACAGGATAGGCAAAGGTCACCGCCAGCGCGTCGGCTGCGTCAGGTGATGCCAACCCTCTAGACTTCATCTCTTTCTTGCCTTCCAGAAAGATCGTACCCGCCGAGTTGGGCTTTTTCATCGGCCCAACCAAATCATCCTTGAGCATCTTGTCCTGCGGGATGCTGGCGGTCTTTAACCACTCGCGCATCGCGCCCCACATCTCAGCCCGCTTGTTGCCCCACATTACGGGGTTCTTGGCTTTCCAACCAAAGTTTACCCCTCGCACCTTATACCGTTGCTCGTTTAGCCTGTCAAGTATACCGTAGCCCAAACCGCCTTCGTCTATTACAGTCAGCGTTGGTTTGAACTCATCAATTGCGTCAATCACGCGACCGACAATTGACATCGTATCTTCGCCCTTGTACCGCTTGATCGCTACGATGTCACGCCCGCGTCTGACAACAATCACAGTCGAGTCCAGACCACCCCTTGCCGGATCGACCCCTATTACTATAGGCGCGGTTTCGTCCTTGTACTTAGGCCGCTTGAATGCGTCCTCGACTACCATCGGCGAGATGAACTGATCCTCACCCGCGCTTGGAAAGTCGCCGTACACCTCTACCCTAGCCTGGATCGAATCCTCGCCGTACTCCGCGATGATCTGCTCGTATACCTGCTTGTCCGTCCCCTCGACCGTGCGCGCATCTATCTGGCGCGTCTGCCAAAAGTCACGCTTACTATTAAATGTCTCAAAAAAATACCCGCTGTTGCGTCGTGGGTTGCTAAACGCAAACCAGTAGCGGTCTAGAATGTTCTCTGTGAAGAAGCCAGCCCCCACCGCCCAGATCGCGTCGGCGATACCTGACGCCTCGTCAAAGATCAACATCATTCCGTCGTGGTTATGTACCCCGGCGTAAGCGTCGGGGTTCTCTTCACTCCACAGCTTGCCCTCTGCCGCCCAGTAGCGCGTCCCTTTCTTTAAGTCGCGCTCTACCAGTTCGGTCAGCCATTGCGCCGGTACGATCTTAGTCGCGCTGATCTCCCACCAATGGGAGTTGATGATCATCGCTTGCCATTTGGTCAATTCGCCCCAGGTCACCGACCGTAACTGCGCCTCGCTGTTGGCGCTGACAATGACCGTCGAGCCGATCCGCGTGGACAACATCCACAGGATCAGCCAACTCACTAACGCCGACTTACCAATACCCCGTCCGCTGGACACCGCTTCGCGCAGCGTGTCCATGTTGACCTTACCTTCGTTGACTTTGATGTGCTTGGTAATGTCACGCAGTATCTCGCGCTGCCACTTGCGCGGTCCGCTGAACTTAGCTAACGGTGTGTTGGGTTGGCCCCAAGGAAACGCGAACAGTACAAACGCTTCAGGATCGTTCGCTATTGCGGGTGACCACAACCGCGTCATCAACGTCTGCTCTTCGGCTGATGTATAGATCGTTTTTTGCATTCTCTAGCACTCTGGTTTGCGCGGCTTCTAGCGCCTGTGTGATGCTGATCCGTTGATACACATCAACGCTGACTTCTTGCTTGGCCGTCCACTCGTGCCGGTGACGCAGGATTTCTAACGCGGCTTTAGCGTCGCCACCTAACGCCGCGCTATTGAGAACCTGGGAGATCTCTCTTTCATTGTCAGCGCGGCCTTTTTGTTCAGCCATTTCCGCTAACGGATCTAGCTGACACAGTTGCCGATATTCAGCGGGCAGCATACCAGCAGCCAGCGCCAGTGAATCACCTTTCAGACCTAACTTTGCCGCGTCGTAAATCGATTGAAGACGCGCCTCTGTTGCTTGAACATTTCTGACAGTTAGTGGCAAAGATTTGAACATGGCTGAAGTGTAACAAAAAAAATTTTAAAAATGTTTGTGGGGGGTGCGTTACCGTGACCGGTCGGGCCAGGGCCCTACCCGGCCCCCCTCGGCCAAAAGCCAAATGTACCCGCTTGTTTGCCATGTCCACACGGGTCGATGCGGCCGTGCGCACCCGATGTGCACCCGATGTGCACCCGATGTGTACCCGGTGTACCCGCCTGTTTGCCATGCTAAAAAATCGGTTTGCCGTGTACGTGTACCCGCCTGTTTGCCATGCTGCAGAATCGTTCTATTTTTTAGTGTGTGAGCGTGTACCCACATGTGAGCGGTTTTTGACCGGGTAAAAAATTGCGCTGGGAAAACGCGCGCCAATTTGGTGGCCGTCGCACAGCAAAATCCCTATATTATAAAATTCAACTTTTTTCAAAAGTAGACTAGTTAACATCCGGGTACAGCCCTCAAACCCGCGCCGTTACGCCATTTTGTGTGGACACTTGCCCTCGTTTTTTGGCTCACAAAACGCTAACATTGTGTCCACACTCTCAGATTAGGGTTTCCCCTAGTCAAAAAGTTGTTGACAAGCGTTATCCGCGCGCGTAAAGTTCACTCATGCGCTGCAGTTCGCAACGCTAACAACCCAGGAGAACACAACATGACTAAATCAGAGCAACGCGAAGTTTCCCGTCTTGACTTGTACATTGCACACGGTTTGCGCGATACCGCAGCGCGCGCGATCGCCACGCTAATCCGCAGCGCGCGCACGACGCGCAGCGCTAACGAGTTGCGCGCGATCGCCAACAAGCTGCAGCTTGATCGTCATCCCGATTTCATTGCCTAACAACAACACGGCGCGCCACACGGCGCGCCACACTGGAGAACCGAAAATGCTTTACATGACTGAACAGCGCGCGATCGAAACGGCCGCGTTTAACAACGAAGGCGACGACTGGACCTACACGATCGAACAGCGCGGCGATTACTACGTGATCGCCGTACACGACGAGGAAGGCATCCTCGTCGGCTACCTTTAAAATTTCAGCGAATGCGTCTCCGGGCGCATTCGCGGACGTTTTGTCCGGCAACACTTCACTACACTCAGGAGAACACACAATGGCAACACTCTCGAAACACGGAACCGAAATTGGTCGCTTGGTTTACGTTGACTACGTAAAATCCTATCGTTCGGATGGTACGGTTCTCAAAAACCACGGATTCGGTTGGAAGATGGCCGGTAAAGTTAAACCGGGCGCGGATATTGTCGACGTGTACGAAAAAGCGGTTGCGCATCAGCGCGACTTCCTCGCAAAGTATCCCGCTCATGCGGCGTACCGGAAAGAACTACATTCGCTGGCTGGCATCGGGAAAGCGTGGAAACTTCACGCTTGCATTCAACTGATGCACGATGACGTCGACGGAGTGTGGAGCGAATGTTGCGACGGGTACAGTGACAACGTACACGCTGACGTCGACGAAATTGCGAAATTGTGTCGACTATATGAGGATTCACGACGCGAGCGTGAAACTGTAGCGGCCTAAAATTTCAGCCCATGCGCGCGCTACCATGCGCGCATGAGCGGACGTTTTGTCCGATCACACTAATTTAAGGTGCACTCAATGAAAATTAACGTCAAACTTTCAGCGCTGCGCGCAATTTCACAATTCAGCGCTGACCAAGATATTCGCTATTATCTGAACACGGTTCGGGTTGAAGCGGATCAGAACCGCACAATCTTAACCGCGACTGACGGCCATTGCCTGGGAATCCATCGCACACTGCGCGCGGACAATGAATGCGACAAGGTAACGATTCTATTGCCGTTCGACGTCATCAAAATGCTCAAACCCGCGAAAAATAAACTCGACGCGGCCGTCATTGAAACTGACGACGGGTTGAAGGGTACGATTAGCGTGATCGGCGGAGCGACGATCGGATGGGCGGCCGTCGACGGCAAGTTTCCCGATATTCCGCGCGTTATTCCGCAAAAATGCTCAGGGGAACCCGCTCAGATAAACCCGGCCGTACTCGCAAAGTTTGCGGCCGCTAACAAGCTATTTGGGAAAACATGGGCGCCTAAAATTTGGCACAACGGCACGTCATGTGCGGCCGTTACATTGCAGGAACCCGATTTTTTTGGATGCCTGATGCCCTATCGTGATCCTGAGGGTTTGACCGGCTACGTTGCGCCCGCCTGGACTCTGGAGTCATTCTAATGGGTTATTTCGACGCTCTCGACGCTGCGCGCCAGTCAATCAAGGACGGCAGCATAAACGAATTTTACACTCGCACCACTTCGTGCGGTTTCCGCCAGATAATCGCCCATTCCGATCAAGGCTGGCATACGTGGTACAGCGATGAATGGTATTTTGAACACAACGATATAGCAGTCTAAGGGAAAACACCATGCAAGCAATCATCACCAAGTATATCGGTCCATCCAACACGAAGGGCGCGCGCATTAAGGCGATCGCCAGCGCTGGTAGCGTAACCATTAGTTACGATCACAATCAGGATCACGATGAACCATTCCGCGCTGGCGCGCAAGCGCTGTGCGCAAAGTTCGGTTGGGAATTTAACCATTGCAACGGCGGCCTCCCCGACGGTTCAATGGTTTGGGTTCAATTGCCAAAAAAGCGGGGCGCATAATGGACTGGACACGCATTAAAAACGACGTTAACGGGAACAGCCGTTGGGTTTGCCATTGGTTGACGTTCAAACCAGCCGCCGATACTTATGAGGCCGCGCTCGCGTTGGCGCGTCAAATTGGCGGGCGCAAGTATCACAATAAACAATACGGCGGTGGCATCGTTTTTCAATGCTACGGCCCCGACGATATCGGCCCGCATATTGCGCGCGTTAAAGGGAAATCACAATGAAACTCGAAACCTACTGCACTTTCGCGCTTATCGCTTGGATTATCGTAACGGGCGCAATATTGCTTGAGAATATAGCGGCCGCGTTGTGTCGTTAGTCATCGCGGCCGTTTTGGCCGCGATCCTAGTGATCATCCTAGACTTATAAGAGCGGCCCGCAAGGGCCGTTTTTCATTGTGCCGGGTTATAGTCGGGTTCGACCATCCGACGCAGCGTCGACGCGCCTACGGCCGCTAGGTCGGGCGCGCAGTAGACGTGACGCTTCGATTCAAGCCCGCGCGCAGCTACCCGGCCGCAGTCGATCCAACCCGCTTCTTTAATCGCCTGTAATAACGCTTGTTGATACAGCTTCAAACCAGCGGGCGTGCTACGTGCAAGATCGTCCAACACGGCCTGCAGGGGCGCCGCGATGACGCCACGGGTGAAAACGCCTTTACGGGCGCGCATAAGCTCCAGAATGTAAGACTCCGCGCCCGACAACGAGTTTTCCGTCATGGTTTGCTTAAATTCCGTCATAGGTGGAGCGGCCCCCGGATTGAACCGCGACACGTCGCGAGCGTGCAACCAAGCGGCCACGGCCGCGCGACCACCCGTCCTAAGCCATTGCCATATGGCCGCGCCATCCGCGTCACTCATGCGCCCGACGCGCGACCAGATACAGAACCAACGCCTATCTTGGGCGCTGATCGATATAGGCAGTAAGTCATTCGAGAATGCCAACACGAAACCACGGTTTGCCATCATATAAGGATGAAGTCCCTTCCGATTCACGGCCAGCACCTCAGGCGGGGCCGCGATGATAGGTTTGAGTTTATTGGCTAGGACGCGCCTATCGGCCGCCAGCGCCTCTTTTAGCTCGTTGATTACTAGAATCTCAGACTCTAGTTGATAGCCCCATTGGGACGTGAGCGACTCATTGTCGACCAAGCCCAAATTATGCTTGTTGTCCCCGCAGACGGCCCATATAAAGGGATCGTACATAGTGTCCTTACCCGACCCCTCATCGGACGCGTGAAGGATCGCATGGTTGATTTTGACCCTAGGGTTTTGCACTTTATAGGCCATAACGTCCCATATATGGTCTAGCTCTGACTGTACCGGGACTAGCTTGCGGCAATGGTCGATCCACGCTTGTATAGGACCCGCCATAGGCGTCGGTCGCGCGTCGACCCAACGGTTCGCATAGGGTAGATTGTCCCTCACGGCTAAGACCGACTCACCGGCCGCATAGGTCAAGCCCGCCAAGATATGCCCGCCCGCGGCCGTTCGGTTTTCGTCAAACCACAGGGACGGGTTAATGATCCGCGCCTTACCGCCGTTATTGTGCATCGAATGGCACATGATCCCGCGATAAGTCGCGTCGAACGCCCGACGCGATATAAGCACACGGTCCACTAGGTCGAAATAGGCGTCATCCGACTGGACATAGGCGAAACGTTTGAACCAGTCGGCCCGCTCGACCCGCGCCCGCTCACGCGCCTCGACCTGGGCGATCACGGCCTTAGCGTCATCGGTGAACATCTCCGTAGGCGTTAGCTTAGACAACGCGCCACCCATGACCGACGCGAGCAACTCATCACGTAGGCCATAGGTCCGCTTGGGGCCGCCCTGCTCTTCCACCCATGCTAGGAACCGCGTAGAGTCCCACTCAACGCAATGCGAGTGCAGACAACAATACGCCCGCGAAGCGGGCATATAGCGGCCCTCTGGATTGCCGTCTGAATGCTCCGCGCTGTTAGGGCAGATAACGCCCCACCAGCCCGCCGGGTTGCCGCCCTGCGTGACTTCTTTACGCTCGACAAGCCACGCCAGCACATCATCCGACCCGTCATCTTTTAGGACGCCCGGACGAAATGTCGTGGTCTCCACCGCGCCGGGGACGACCGACAGAGCGCCGCAAATTTCTTCAAGACTAAACTCGCGCGACGGGTTGAACTCAACCAAACGCGCGGCGAAGCGCCCGCGTCCGGGCTTTAGATTGATCGAGCCGGGGATACGGATATTGCGAACCGGATTGATAGCGCCAGGATCGGTATATCCCGCCGCTGCTATCGCCTTGATCGCGGCGCTATAGACGGATTTGTGGGGCTGATCGTCTAGCCGGAATACGTAGCACCATTGAAAGTTATCTTTCGACGTTTCAATGATCCACGTAGGTCTGATCGTCGGCGTCTTCGACTTCGTACCGACGTCATCTAGAACCAAGCACCACACGTTCTCACAGAACGCAGCGCCCGCGCTAACCCGCTGGCCGTCGAAGCGCGACTCTATAAACGAGCCAATGTTGACGTACCACGCGCCTTCACCGCGCGGTTTGCGAAACGCAGGGTAAGCGTAACCGCCCTCACGCTCGACTTGTTTAGTGAATAGTACAACTTCACCCTCTGGCGCGAGGGCTATGATATGATCCACGAGTTCCATGTGCTCTCCTAGTTGATCCCGCCCTAGCCGGCGGGATTTTTTTGTCCGGCTATTTGCCGTAACGGGTCATCTGCTTAACTTCTGCCTTCAGGGGCAAACCTACCGCCCAGGGCGGCGACGTACACATCACCCGCGCCAATAAGTCGGGGTCTCCGTCCTCTAGGACGATCTCGTCATGTACGTGGAGCACTACGTTATCTAGCTGACGTAGCGCGTGGCGCAGGACATCATTGGCGACTGCTTGGGTGATGTTCTCGCAAGCCAAGCCTTTCCATAGACGAGCGCGCGGCCATTCTTTAGCGTCAGCGGCGGGCTTCCAAGCGGCTTTGCAGTATGAAATGCCATCGTCTTCCAGTTTAGCGAACGGGTAACACAGAACGCGGCCCGAAGGAAGAATGTACCAGAGATGCTGCCGGTCGAATAGGTACGTAACCCGACCCGCGCTGAACTCCGCGTTGGGCGTGTGCATGGCCGACGTATAGGCCCGCTCAAGCTCAGACCAGAACCGCACCGCCCATTGATTGCTGCGCCGCCAAGCGTCAACCATGCGCTTCGCGTCAGCCTCCGGTAGATGGATACCATAGGCCCGACCCATAGCCGCGAACGCGCCTACGCCGCCCGCATAGCCGCACGATAGCTCCTGAACTTTGCCGATCTGGCGCTGATCGTCCGTCACTTGATCGACTGAGCACCCGAAGGTCGCGGCGGCGTTTATCTTATAGATGTCTTGGTCGAACTGCTTGAGCTTCTCCTCGCCCATGCCCGACAGCCACGGGTTGACGCGCGCCTCGATGGCCGACCAGTCCGCGACTACGAAATTACCAATAAGCGCGGGTCGGAGCATCCCTTTGAGCACATCTGTAACTCTTCGTCCGTGAAGAGGGACAATTGCTCGACCGGCAGCCATGTCGTCTCGTACAGTTCCGGGGTCTCTGGCGGTCTTGCGAGTGAAATTGTGAACTTGTGCTCCGTAACTTGAAGCACGCCCAGTAGCGGACCCCCCAGCAAATACAAATGCACCCCGTACCCTGTCGTCTTCGACATCTGCTAACTCCTGTAAACGCTTAAATTTCGCAATCGAGGATGCCCATAGATCGTCCGCGCATTGCACGACTTCACGCACATCCGGGTCTAGGTCATCACACGCTAATAGATTAGCGCGAACGGCCTTGTCGATGCTGTACTTCTCACCGACCCACATCAGTTTCTTTTGCTCGTCGGTCACCCGCGCCAGCACCCATTCGCGCATACGTGGCGACCTCACCGCTAGGCCGCCGGTGATCTCAGTTACGATACTTTGTATCTCAGCTAGTTCGACGTCAGCGTAGCGGATCGCCGCCTTGCAAAGTGTAATGTCGACCTTTACACCTCGGTCGTTGATCCGCTCGTTAACGTGGTAGTCGAGTAACTCATCTTGAGATAGCTGGCGCAGGGCTAGGCTAACGGCGCGCATAGCGCGCACATCCTGCTCGCAATACTCTATGAGTTCGGGGATTAAGGTTTTATTGTACGGCGGGACGCAACATTGCCGCACAAGGTAGTCGCCCCGGCGGTCTTTCTTCATGTCAGCGCCCGCGAACCTGCCGACGTCCTCAAGCGACCCCGGCGCACAATTGGCGCGGGCTTGTGTTGCGGTGCAATAAAACTGCTCAAGATCAAAATTGATCTGTAGCACGTACCAAAAGATTAGACGCTCAAACGCGGCGTTGTGCGCGCGGATCTGGCCTTTGTGGTTTAACACATCGACGGGAAATGTTAAGTCTGGCGTCCAGGTTTTAACAGGTCCATCGTCGAAAGCGTAGGACATACAGATGACTTCGGTTTCCAAGTCCTGCGCGTAGTTATAGACACCCGCGACCCGAAGGTCGCAGGTGCTACGGGTCTCGAAGTCAACCCACAGGATCACTTACCCTGCGCGACGACGGCGCGTCGGCTGGGGAGCTTCCTCTTCAGGTCCGTCCATCGACATGAACTCGACGATCTCAAAGATCGGCGTGAAAATGCGACCGTAGGACTTGTGCTGGTAATGCTCTTTCTTGAGCAGCACCACCGGCACGGGCTTCGACTCATCTACAGACACTTGGTTCGCAAACGCGCTTGCCAAGGCTTCGTAGGAACGCTTGCCGCCGACCGAAGTCGTCGTGTAGCGCGCCTCTAAGCCCTTGTCCTCGCCCGTCAAACACTTGAGCGAGAACCCGACTTGCTTCTCCCATCCACGCGCGGCATGGGGAGGCGCGTCGTCCGTGTCCGGCAGCGGATCGGTCAGCGCCACCATACGCTCGCCCAGCACAACGCCGTCGCCCCAGGCGATCCAACCATGTACGAAGGAGAACGGGTTAACGGCCCACTTAGAGTCAGACTCAACTTCAGTCTGATCCGCGCCGAACACCCAATGGCCGGTCTTGTCCATTTTCAGGATGACCGAACCAGCGGAAGCGGCGGGGGCTGCAACGGTCTTGATCGCCGTTGCGATTGCTGCAAGAGCGGGAAGACCTGCTTTATTGAAGGCTACTAGATTTGACATCATTTCATCCAAGTTTAAGAAGAGCAGTTTTCATCTGCTCGGGAAGGAACACAACCGCTGACCGGGGATCACTCTCCGGGGCTATTGTGGTTCCCGACGACACCGCAACAACGATGTCATCGGGGAGGTTAAGTTTACTCTTTTTCAAGATCTTCTCAACCTTGGCGGGCGACAGCAGGGCTGTCTCCACCAATTCTTCACGGTCTACGCCTAGCTTAGTCAGCGCAGCGTAAGCCTTGTCTTCATCAACCCATTGGCGCAACGCGCGCTTGGGGACCAACTTGTAACCCGGAACCGGCTCGCCAGACTCAAGGATCTGGTGCGCGAGTTCCCGCAGGTCGCCGATCCACTTCTCGACCAGATCAGCAGTCGCCAAGTACGCGCCAATCTTCGCGGGGTCTAGGTCCTTGATCTGCACCTTCAGCGCCCGTTCTGCTGCGCCGGTCATCTGCGGGCAGATTGGCTTGGCAGGGCAGTAGCGGCAATGGTCGCCAACTTTAAGCGGCGCAGCAGCGTTTTGTGACGCGGTGACGGCGTGAACCAAGTCGCGCTCGAACTGCTTAACGCGCGCCACGGTAGTCGTCCACCGCTTAACCGCTGGCGGCTGGACAATGACCATTTCAACCTCAGATACACCCGCAAACGCCCATTCCAGACCCCTAGTCCGCATGGCCGCAGCGGCGTAGAACAGCAATTGCTCGTTCTCTTCAACATCTACTGCCCCACGACCAAACTTCCAGTCAAGGATGACAGCGCGGTCGTCAATCCGACCGATCAAGTCGGCGCTGCCGAACACGTTCGGGAGCAGTTGGCCGAAGTTGACATGGGCCTCAATTTGATACTCCATGTCGCCGTCTGGGTCGATTTCAGTTAGCGCCGCCATCGCCGGGATGATCTTCTCGTCAATCAAGTCCTCAGTCATGACTTGGTCGTTCTCGGTCATGCCGAGTACGCTCTTGATCTCAAGCGATGGGTCATTAAGAAGCGTCGCCATTGCGTTGTGACACAACGTGCCTTCGTCAGCCGCGTCACTTCCCAATTTGGGAGGCATCTTCTGCACCAGCGTAACCGAGCCTGGGCAGTTAATGACGCGCTTGGCGGTCGAGCCGCCTACGATATTACTGTGCATTTGCTTTCCCTTTGATCAGGTTCGTTAGCGATTCCTGCGACAGCATCGCAGGGTTGTGCCGCCCTAGCATCTTAGTGACCCACCCGCGCGGCCAGAGCAGCGACAGCGACACTTTAGCGCCAAGCGCCAGCAACTCCGCCGTGGTGTAGGTATCGCCGCCAGGAACAACCCAAGTGTTCTTGACGCGCCAATGAGGGACCAACATCAAGTTGCCTTTGTAGAACACGGGGGTAAGGTCTAACGGCTCGAAGTCGCCGTTGTCGTCTTCCATTCTGTGGATGAGGTTCATTCTGCGGTGTCCTCTTTTTCGTAAGTAAATTCTGCGCGGTAAAGGAAGGCGTAGTTGCTGCATTCAAACTTCACCGTGTTGAACTTGGTGTTAGGGAGAAGGCTTTCTAAGTAAGTGATGAGAATGTTCTGGACTTCTTCGCGGTCTAGGGTAATTTTCATTTGAGAGTACCTGTGTGGTTGGTTGGAGATGTCATACTGCCCGACCACGATCTGCTTGTCAACAACTTTTTCGCAAGATATGATGGCGGCATGAAAGAAAACGAGATCGAACGCCACTTCGTCTGGACCGTCGAGACGATGGGCGGCAAGACGTACAAGTTCACAAGCCCCGGCGTTCGGGGCGTGGCTGACCGCGTGGCGTGTCTGCCAGACGGGTCGACGTGGTTCGTGGAACTTAAAACCAAGGGGGGCAAACTTAGCAAACTACAAGAACACTTCGGCGCAACCATGCGTCAACTTAACCAAAACTACACAGTAATCTGGAACTTAGAAGGGGTAGCACAATGGTCCTTAGACCTTACCAAGAAGTAGCCGCAGACTTTCTGTACGGCCAAGACCGCGCAATGATCCTAGCGCCCGTGGGGGCTGGCAAGACGGCGATCACGTTGACCGCGCTGTCGGCGCTGCTCAAGATCAAACGCAACGCTTTAGTGCTTGCGCCCAAACGGGTAGCCGAAAGCGTATGGGCGACCGAAACCGCGAAGTGGGCGCCTGAGTTGACCGTCGCGGTCGCGGTCGGCACACCAAAGCAGCGCCAGAAAGCGTTTAAGTCCGGCGCGCAGGTGGTGGTGACCAACTACGACAACATCCAGTCGATGCCGCATCTGGATTTTGACTGCATCATCTTTGACGAATTGACGCGGCTCAAGAACCCGTATGGCGCGCGGTTCAAGGCGCTTGCCAAGCTGATAGATAAGATTGAGATTCGGTGGGGTTTGACCGGATCGTTCACCAGTAACGGGTTGGAAGATGTGTACGGGCAATGCAAGATCATCGACCAGACGCTGCTTGGGCGCTCTAAAGGCGCGTTTTTGCAACAGTACTTTATCGCCATAAACCCTGAGTTCGGCCAATGGACGCCGCGCGCCGGTAGTTTGGAACACGTCATGGAGCGTATCAAACCGGCCACTTACGTCCTTGAGCCGGGCGAGTACAGCGACAAGTTACCGCCGCTGCACATCGTTCATGTGGACTGTCAGATGCAGATGGATCACTACAACAAACTCAAGAAGGAGTTTGTGCTGGAGTACGACACCGCCAACATCGTCGCCCTGAACGCTGGCGTGGTGACGGGCAAGTTGCAACAGATGGCGTCGGGGTTCATATACGACACGCACCAAACGCCCGATCAAGTTGTGCGGGGTAAGTTCATTACGCATCAGACGCCGATCTGGTTTTCCAAACATAAGTTTGAGGCGCTGGACGACTTGCTGGCTGAGAACCAACACGCCAACACGATTCTGGTCTACCAGTATCAGGAAGAACTTGCGGAACTGCACCGCCGCTATTCCAACCTCGTGACGCTTGACGATGAGGACGCCATCGGGCGCTGGAACGCCGGTCAGATTGAACTATTGGCGATCCATCCTAAGTCTGCCGGTCACGGTCTGAACCTTCAGCACGGCGGCTGCAAGATGGTCTTTGTATCGCTGCCGTGGTCGCTGGAGTTGTTTGAGCAGACGGTCGGACGCTTACATCGCAGCGGCCAACGCCACGACGTCTGGGTCTACATTATGTCAACTCAGAAGACGATTGATGAAAAAATTTGGACGGCGCTTCAAGACAAACGCGCCGTGTCTGACATTGCTATGGAGGCGCTGAAATGAGATACGGAATCCTTGACGACGAAGGTAACGTCGTCCGGTGGGTCTGGAATATGCCGCCATACCCGCACATCGTCCAGAAAATAAAACGCCAGCGCAAACCGAAGCTGGATCTATCTAACGTACCGGAGGCTTTATTTTGATCATCAACGGCAGGATTGTCAAAGACTGGGACAAGTCCCAGATCAGTACCGCCTACCAGCGTCCGCCACAGTTCCAGATCATTACGTGGGATATGGGCAGGGTTCAAAGCTGGCTGTTGGGTAAGCAACCGCTGGCCCGCACACTACTAGAGAAGGTGATCCGATGAAGCTAATCCGGGCAAAACTGATCGCCGCGCGAGAAGAACTTATAATTCGTCAGCGCGAACTGGCCGCAGCGCAGCGCAACTACAACCGCGTACTTGAAACGCTCAAAGACTTAGAGGTGCGAATTGAATCACACTTGGAGGGGCTTAAACGTAGCTCTGAAGACGCTGGACGAGCAAAAGGTGCTGGAGATGCTGAACCACGAGAGAGCGACTGAGAGTCGCGCCAGCATCCTGCGCCGCATTCATCAACGATATAACGTGCTTCGCGTATCGCGCGAGCGCATCGAACTACTTCAAGAGGCTAAACAACCATGACCGACTTCGCAGCGTGGCGCTACGAGAACCTTGTGCAGTTCGCCAAGGAATCGACCGA
>Ga0209401_1001847_pt1 | contig 13896 bp, 11 predicted proteins | sample M_140807_MF_Meta_FD_187318 | JGI IMG/M metagenome (GOLD analysis project Ga0209401, IMG submission 187318) | Freshwater microbial communities from Lake Montjoie, Canada to study carbon cycling - M_140807_MF_MetaG (SPAdes) (version 2) | ecosystem: Environmental > Aquatic > Freshwater > Lake...
ATGTTACCAAATAAGGGTTTTGTCCTGTGGCTATCCATTCATAATTCACTTTAGTATCCGTCTTATCTAAAAAGCGAACCGTTTGTGTGCCTATATAGGCTGTATTATTTTTTAAAACCACTTTGTTTTGTTTCCAATCGCTCATCCACTGGTTCCAATGGCTTAGATCGGAAGTGAAATAAGCAATTTTATCAGCGCTTGTATTTATTTCAATAGCCCTTGATGCAATGACTTTGGAGGGGAATAACAATGAAATACCCGTAACAAGTACACTTAAAAAAACAACACTTATAATAATTAATTTAATGTACTTCATTATTCCCATTTAAATATTTTAAAAGCAATGGCGTACACTACAATAATCCAGATTAATAAAAATGAAACATCGGGCCAAACCGAAATTAAGCTTGCTCCTTCAAATGAAATATTACGCATCGCATTGTTAAAATGAGTCAAGGGCAATATTCTACAAAAAGGTTGCATCCAAGTAGGGAAATTATCGATAGAGAAAAAAGTGCCAGCTAATAAAAACTGAGGTAGTGTAATTAAATTAGCAAAAGGAGGAATACTACTTTCATTTTTAGCCACTCCACTTACAATAAATCCAAAACCCATAAATAATATTAAAGCAATAAAGCTTAATACCATAATACTTGCAAAGGTTATCCAACCATGCACTAAAGTAAAATTAAAAGCAAAATAACCAATGCCTATAATAATGACAGCCGTAATTAATTGAAATAGTACACGGCTTAAGGCTTCGCCTAAAATAATATAAAGCCTTCTTATAGGTGTAGCGTAAAATCTTTTTAAAACCAGCTGTTGTCTTAAATTAAAAAACAAAAAAGCCACACCAAATACACCTGCGCTTAATAAAGAAAAACCCAATTGGCCGGGTAAAACAAAATCGATGGTTCTATAAATACGCCCTGGCACTTGCTCTACATTATTATTCACCACCGCCATAGTGGGCGTCTCTGTAAAATTTTCTTGATTCAATTTACTTATGACCGCATTCAATATAGATTTTACTAATTGAATATTTTGAGGATTCGCCGCCTCAGAACTTGTTAGATTAATAACATAAGGCGCATTGACATTATTTGTTTTTTGAATAGAAATAACTGCTGTCAAACGACCCTTGGATAATTCGCTTTTAATTTTAGTAGTATCGTCTTTTGAAAATTTAAAGCCAGGAATATTTTTAATGGAAGCATATACAGGATTCAATGTATCGGACTTAGGATCCATGGCCACATTTACATTAATACTACCTCCACTACTTAGAAAGCCAAATACTAAAATAAAAATAAGTGGGAAGGCAATGCTAAAAATAACCGCTGAAGGACTTCTAAATATAGAGCGCAAGCTAGCCTTTGTAATGGCTAACATGGCTGTTATTTGACTATATGGGCGCATAATACTAAGGATGATTCACCTCAAAGATAGGCAATCGTGCTTGCGTTTGGCCCATGATTTGTTTGGCCTTTTTTACTTGTTGTAAAACCTGCCACTCAGCTTCTCCAATTTCTTCTTTGATGGCCTTGGTTTTGATATTATCCTCATATCCACTAATCAAATCTTCAATAAATGATTTTGATTCAGGATAGGACTTTGTGCTATAGCCTTTTAATTTCGCCATTCTTGCAGCTGTGGCTAGGGCATCATTTAAATTTCCAATTTTATCTACAAGTCCTACTTTCACCGCATCGGAACCTATCCATACGCGGCCTTGTGCGATAGAGTCAATATATTCAATACTCTTTTTACGACCTTTTGCCACGCGAGAGGTGAAAGTAAGATAGGTACTATCCACACCAGACTGCATAAATCTTTCTTCAGTAGCATTCATGGTTCTAGTAGTAGAAGGAAGATCGGCATATTGACCAGTTTTCACTCTATCAAAAGTGATACCTAGTTTATTTTTCATAAAGCCCTCTATATTGGGTATCACAGTAAACACACCAATAGATCCTGTAATAGTGTTTGCGTCAGCTAATATTGAATCGGCACCACAAGCAATATAATAGCCTCCTGATGCTGCATAATTACCCATACTCACTACTACTGGTTTTTGTTTTTTCAATAATTCAATTTCTCTCCAAATAATATCACTTGCAAGTGCACTGCCTCCAGGAGAGTTTACCCTTAGCACCACTGCATCTATCGACTCGTCATTTTTTATTTTTTCTAATAAAATTCTGTAATTATCGCTGGTTATAGATTCATTAGTTCCTTTACCCATTTCAATATCTCCATCGGCATATATAATGGCAATTTTACCGCTACCTGAACCTCTTAAGGCAACCGTCGAAGCATAATCATTGATTGATACAAATGAAATATCTTCTTGCTTATTGACACGTACTTTTTTAGCCATTAATTTTTTGACTTGATCATCGTATAATAATCCATCTACTAAATTATTTTCAAGCGCGTCATTTGCTGATTGTATTTTACCTTCATTAGCCATTGCTTTTAACTTAGCTACTTCAACGCCTCTTGTATCGGCAACGCTTTGTATAAAACTTGTGTAAAGTGCATTCAACCAAACAGAAGTTTGTAATTTATTCGCATCCGACATTTGCGCATACCTAAATGGCTCAGTAGCGCTTTTAAATTTTCCTGCATAAAATACCTGCGGCTTAATATCTAATTTATCTAATAAACCTTTTAAAAATAGGGTCTCATAAGAAAAACCTGCAAACTCTAGCCCCCCTTGCGGGTGCGTATAAATTTGATTGGCCACATTGGCTAACCAATACCCTTTTTGCGTAATGGTTTCTCCGTAGGCAATAATAAATTTATTAGAATTTCTAAAATCAAGCAAGGCTGTTCTTATTTCTTCAGTGGCTGCATACCCATTTGGATTTTGTGCACACTTAATATAAATGCCTTTAATGGCTGTATCCTTTTTGGCATGTTGAATTAATCCAATTAACTGCGTTAAGCTAGGTGACTTCCCTTTTCTTTGTCTCAAAATTTCAGAAAAAGGATCTGACTTTGTTTGTTCTTCAAAATTTTCAGCAATATCAATCACTAAAACAGAATTAGCTGCAGTAAGTTTTTGCTCTTCTTTTGAAAAGCCAGCTGCAATAGATGCCAGAATAACTATACCTAATACACTAAAAATAATAAGTGCTAATAAAGAGGCGAAAAAGGTTTTAAAAAACTGTCTCATGAGAATTGTATAAAAATAGAATCATTTAAAATAGGGAAGCGCTGTAAAATTATGGATATTTGGGCTACTTTTAGAATCCTTCTTATGAATAATGTATCTCTCTTGATAGGTGGTAACATGGGCGACCGAATGGCAAACTTAGCTGCAGCTAGAAATAGTATAAATATATACTGCGGCCGCATAATATCTGAGTCTTCTATCTATGAAACAGAGGCTTGGGGATATAAAAAACAAGACTCTTTTTTTAATCAAGCCTTATTCATTGAAACTCCTTTAGATGCTGATGCATTAATGGACACAATTCTAAAAATTGAATTAGCCCTAGGTAGAAAAAGAGAAATTCCATTGGGGCCTAGAATTATAGATATTGATATCATTTATTATAATGATGAAATAATAAATACATCTAGTGTAACCATACCACATCCCAGTATGGCGCAAAGAAAATTTGTACTAATGCCCTTAACTGAAATTGCACCTGACTATACGCACCCTATTTTACTAAAAACCAACGCGGTTTTGTTAAAAGAATGTGGAGATTCCTCTGTTGTGTATAAAAAAAGCATTGAATAAAGCGACTGCTTGCTATATTTGGCACCAGCATTTTAGCTATTATTTTAGACATTATGAATCATCGTTATATTGCCATTGAAGGAAATATTGGAGTAGGTAAAACCACCTTGTCACAACTACTCTCCAAGCATTATAATGCCAAACTGGTATTAGAGGAGTTTGCAGAAAACCCATTTCTCACTAAGTTTTACGAAAACCCCAAACAATACGCTTTTCCTTTAGAATTATTTTTTTTAGCAGAGCGCTTTAAGCAACAGCAAGAACTCATTAAAAAAAATGATTTATTCCAAGAGCTTATTGTTTCAGATTATTTATTTACCAAATGTTTATTGTTTGCTAAAGTAAATTTACCTGACGAAGAATACAGATTATACCAAAAAATGTTTGATGTATTTTCTCAACAATTGACAAGTCCCGATATTCTCATTTATTTACACGCACCTGTTAATACCTTACAAGGCAATATTAAAAAAAGAAATAGAAAATTTGAACAAGCTATACCAGATGATTATTTATTTAGAATTCAAGAGACCTATACTAGCTATATCAAACAGCATCAAATAAAAACTATTTATATCGACGCCTCCAATGCCGATTTTATTTACAATGAAGCTCATTTAAAAGTAATCACCGATGCCCTTGACAAGGACCTAGAACAAGGACAGCATTATTTTACTTTACCCTAACTTCGTATAATGGAAATAAGTAGTAAACCTAAAGTAAGTCCCTTCTCCTCCTTAAAAGTGGTTGAGTTTAGAAATCTAATGTTAGGTCGCTTTTTATTTATTATGGGTCTTAGAATGATGGGCACCTTGGTGGGCTGGTGGATTTACGAATTAACCAACGAACCTTTTGCCATTGGCCTTATTGGACTGGCAGAAGTAATACCTGCTGTATCCTTAGCCTTGTATGCAGGTCATGTGATTGATATTAGTGAAAAAAGAAAATTACTACTTAGAGGCGTTATTTTATATTGGATTTGTGCCATTATTTTATTGGGTTTATCTATTTATAATGATAAAGCAGATACTACCAATGCATTTGCTGCCAACCGAACACTTATTATAGCTATTTGTATTTACTTTGTTGTTTTTTGTACAGGTATTATTAGATCCTTTACGGGGCCTAGCTTTGGCACAATAGTAGGCGCTATTATTCCTAAGGATTTATTACAAAACGCTACCACTTGGAGCCAGGGCATTTGGCTAACGGCTTCCATTTTAGGGCATGCTATTGTTGGATTTATTATTGCAGGCTATGGACATACAGGTGCATTAATGACTGTAGTTGCACTAGTGACTATTGGTTATTTTTTCATGTCAAAAATTACAGCAAAGCCACCGCATGCCGACTTAGTAGTGAATCAAAATACATTAGAGAGTGTTAAAGAAGGTTTACGTTATGTATATAATACCAAAGAATTATTAGGAGCTCTTTCTTTAGATTTATTTGCCGTTTTATTTGGGGGCGCTGTGGCCATGATTCCTGTGTATGCAGTGGATATATTAAAAGTAGGCCCCATTGGATTTGGTTGGTTGAATGCAGCATCTGATATAGGTGCTATTTTAATTATATTTATTATAACCTTATTCCCTGTAACTGCAGGTCAAGGAAAAAAATTATTAATTGCCGTGGGCGGATTTGGACTTTGCATTATTGTATTTGCACTCTCTAAATTGTTCTGGTTGTCTTTTGCAGCCTTATTATTAAGTGGCATTTTAGATGGCTTCAGCATGATAGTAAGAGGTACCATTGTACAATTAAAAACACCCGATCATATGCGCGGCAGGGTAATGAGCGTGAACTCCATGTTCATTAATAGTAGTAACGAATTTGGACAATTTGAAAGTGGTGTGGCCGCTAAATTATTAGGCGTTATTCCTTCTGTTATATTTGGTGGAACCATGACTATACTGGTGGTAGTTACCACTTGGTTCAAGGCACCTACACTTAGAAAAATGGAATATTAGTTTTTAAAAACTAAGGCGCGGTTAATAAGCCATGCATGACATCATGCACAATGGGGCAGAATTCAGCATTTTTCATAGTAATAGTAGTACGCTTAAAAAATACATCTTCGTCAGTGTATGGGAAACGTTGACAGTCCGAAGGGCGGTGCTCATAAATACTACAGGCATTATCCTTGCCTAAAAAAGGACATGGTTTAGTATTGGCCACATAATCTCCTTCTTGATCCATGGATAAATAAGTATCAATAAATACCGTTTCTTTTATTCTTAAATACTTACTAATTCTTTTAATATCAGGCATTTTAAACCTTGGGGAATAATTCTTACAGCAACGAGCACAATCCAAGCAATTCACTTTTTCAAAAGCCGCTTCATGTAAGTCGGGTAATTGTTTAAGTATTTTGCGTTTATCTACCCTTTTTAAAAAATTTTGGAATTTCTTAAGTGTTTCCGGAGCGGGCTGTTCGTATAATTGTTCAATAGATAAGCTCATAATAGGAGTCAAATATAAACTTTTTAAGCATCATCCACAAGCTTTCCCCAACAACTAAAAAACAGCTTTTATAAGGGGTAGGTTTTTTGTATCTTTGGGTCCATTTTTAAAACACCTTATTTATGTTGCAACTCAATACCAACGGAGCAGAATTTATCAAAAGACATATTGGCCCTAATGCCCAAGACACTGAAAAAATGTTGGCCTCTATTGGCAGAAAATCGGTGGATGAACTTATTGAAAAAACAATTCCTAATAATATTCGTTCTAAAAAACCAATGCAAATTCCAGAAGGCCTTTCTGAATTTGAAATGTTGCAATCCTTAAAAAAAATAGGAGATAAAAATATTGTAGCTACCAATTTTATTGGACAAGGTTATTATGGCACTATCACTCCTTCTGTGATACTTCGAAATATTTTTGAAAACCCAGGTTGGTATACCCAGTATACTCCTTACCAAGCAGAAATTGCGCAAGGCCGTTTAGAAAGTTTATTGAATTTTCAAACTATGGTTTGTGATTTAACTGGAATGCCAATTGCCAATGCTTCTTTATTAGACGAAGCTACAGCAGCTGCAGAAGCCATGGCCATGATTTTTAATCATGTAAACAAAACAGATACCATAACACAACCTAAATTTTTTGTAGACAGCACTATTTTCCCTCAAACTAAGAGTGTACTCGTAACAAGAGCTGCTCCTATTCATATTCAAATTGAAGAAGGCAATTATCAAACTGCAAAAATTGATAATACTTATTTCGGTGCCATCTTACAGTATCCAAACAACACAGGAAGCATTGAAGACTATACTACCTTTATTGATCAAGTGCATCAAGCAGGTGGCTTGGTAATATTAGTAGCCGATATTATGTCGCTTACTTTATTAAAAAGCCCAGGTGAATTAAATGCAGACGTAGCGGTAGGTAATACGCAACAATTTGGCGTACCCATGGGATTTGGCGGACCACATGCTGCATACTTCGCCACCAAGGATGAATTTAAAAGAGGTATGCCAGGAAGATTAATTGGCGTAAGTATCGATGCCCAAGGTGGTAGAGCTTTGAGAATGGCATTACAAACAAGAGAACAACATATTAAAAGAGAAAAAGCTACTTCTAATATTTGTACAGCACAGGCATTACTTGCCAATATGGCGGTGATGTATACTATTTATCATGGACCAGTAGGTTTGAAAAAAATTGCTCAAAAAATTCATGGCTTAGCACAAAATTTAGAAGCGCAATTAATAAGCTTAGGCATCACACAAGCTAATAAATTTTATTTCGATACTTTACATTTAACTGGATTTGATATAGCTACTCTGCAAAAAGAAGCTTTAGCTGCTGATATTAATTTCCGTTATTTCAATGATGGCAAAAACGATCATACAATTACCATTACCATTGACGAAACCATTTCTTTAAGCGATATAGAAAAAGTAGTTGGCTTATTTGAAAAAATAACTGGTAAAAAAGCAAGTGGCAAGACGACAGCAAGTGCAGCTTCTATACCAGCATCTCTTGTTCGTAGTTCCTCTTATCTACTGCATCCTGTATTCAATACACATCATAGCGAATCACAAATGATGCGCTATATCAAACAATTGGAAAATAAAGACTTGTCTTTAAATACAAGTATGATTAGCTTAGGAAGTTGTACTATGAAATTAAATGCAGCTACTGAAATGATTCCAGTAAGCTGGCCTGCATTTAGTACAATGCACCCATTTGCTCCTAGTAGTCAAACTTTAGGTTATCAAGAAATAGCCACAGAATTAAGTGCCTACTTATGTGAAACCACTGGATTCACTGCTTGTAGCTTACAACCCAATAGTGGCGCTCAAGGTGAATATGCTGGTTTATTAACTATTCGTGCTTACCACGAACATCATAATCAAGCTCATAGAAATATTGTACTCATTCCTATTAGTGCACATGGCACCAACCCTGCTAGTGCGGTCATGGCTGGCTTTAAAGTGATTGTAGTGGCTTGTGATGCCGCTGGTAATATTGATATGAATGATTTACTAGAAAAAGCAAACTTACATAAGGACAACCTAGGTGGACTTATGATTACTTATCCTTCTACCCATGGTGTATTTGAAGAAACCATCATTGATATTTGTGATAGCATTCATACACTAGGTGGTCTTGTCTATATGGATGGTGCGAATATGAATGCACAAGTGGGTTTAACGAGCCCAGGCGCTATTGGTGCCGATGTTTGTCACCTTAACTTACATAAAACATTCGCTATACCACATGGTGGTGGCGGACCAGGCATGGGCCCTATTTGTGTAAACGATAAATTAGCTCCCTTCTTACCAGGACATATTTATAATAAAAATAAAATGGGTGCAGTAAGTGGAGCGCCCATGGGATCGGCTAGTATTTTATTAATTAGCTACGCCTATATTAAAATGTTGGGTGCCACTGGACTACAGTTAGCCACTGCCTATGCTATTTTAAATGCGAATTATATGAAATCGCGTTTAGAAAAAAATTACACCATATTATATGCAGGAAAAAATGGTACTTGCGCACATGAATTTATCATTGACCTAAGGCCTTTTAAAGCCACTGCGGGTATTGAAGCAGAAGATGTAGCCAAGCGTTTAATAGATTATGGATTCCACGCACCTACCATGAGCTTCCCAGTAGCAGGCACTATTATGATTGAACCTACAGAAAGCGAGGACAAAGCAGAACTAGATCGTTTTTGCGACGCCTTAATTTCTATTCATGATGAAATTACGGCTATTGAAAAAGGGCTATCTGATAAATTAGATAACCCTTTGAAAAATGCACCCCATACGCAGAAAGTAATTTGTGCAGATGAATGGAAGCATTCTTATACAAGACAAGAGGCAGCCTTCCCATTATATTATGTACAACAAAATAAATTCTGGCCAACGGTAGCAAGAGTCAACAATACGCATGGCGATAGAAATCTGGTTTGTACTTGTGAACCAGTAGCTTCTTATGCTTAAGTAAAATTATTGATTCGGCATTGCTTGATTAAAATTCGGCATCACTTGATAATTATTTTCAGGAGGTGCCGAATTTATTTTATTACTAGCAATGACTTCATATAGAGATATAATTTTGTCTTTATCATTCAGCACTACTTGTAATTTCTCTACATCCGATTCTAATACTTTAATTTTTCTATTCTCAGTTTCATACTTAGATATGAATTCATCCAACTTCATACTGCCAAATTCAGCACCTGGGTCATTGGAGCCGTTAATCATTTGTCTTTGACCTGTAAGCACCCAAAGTATGTCTAAATCGGCGTAGAGCTCGTCAATTCTAATTAAAATGTCTGAGCCAATAGACCCAAGGTTGCGAAGCTGCTTAGCAAAATAACCGTTAGAAAGACCCACTTTACGTTCAAAAGAATGCGGGCTAATGTTTTTAAATTTCAGGTAAGCTGAAATGCGTTCAATAGGTTTCATAATAATGTTAGTTTAATGATGAATAGTAAGTAAAATATTTACTGACTTTATTCTTCTACCAAATTATTATGAAAAAATAGTTAAGCCCAAAAACTTAGGCCTCATAATTGAGGTAAAACTCAAAAATGAGGCCTAGGTACTAGACGCAAACACTGTTTTTATTAAACTATTTTAATAATTCTTCTCATTTAAGACTAACCATCTTAATTCAGCTTCTTCTAATTGCGTATTCAATTTGCCTAATGTTTCGCTCAATTCAATGATTTTATCATAGGCCAAACTGCTATCATTTAATTTTTCAGTTAAAACTTTTTTCTTTGCTTCCATCTCTGGAATAAACTTATTTAAATTTTCTAATTCAGTTTTTTCTTTGAAGCTCATTTTCTCAGAAGACTTTTTTACAGCAGCAGTGGCTTGCACTACAGTATTTTCTTCTTTTGCAGGAACTGAAAAATCTTTAGCCTTAGAAATATCAGAACTAAGGGCTGCATAGTTTTGCTTCGTCTTTTCTAAAATTCTAAACTGGGTATAGTTACCCGGGTAGTCTCTAATAACACCATTACCCTCAAATATAAATAAGTGGTCCACCAACTTATCCATAAAATATCTATCGTGAGATACTAATAATACACAACCTGCAAAATCAATTAAGAATTGCTCTAAAACGGCCAAGGTAGGGAGGTCTAAGTCGTTGGTAGGTTCATCCAATATTAGAAAATTAGGATTTTTAAATAAGATAGTCAGTAACTGCAACCTTTTTTTCTCTCCCCCACTTAAGGCACTTAAATAAGTATATTGTTTATCGGGTGTAAATAAAAACAATTCTAAAAATTGCGCTGCACTTAAGGAACCACCACTGGCTAAGGGAAAGTTTTCGGCAAAGGTTTTCAAAAACTCAATAACGCGCATATCTTTTTTATACACAAGGCCCTCTTGAGAAAAATGCCCAAAGACAATGGTTTCACCTACATTAATCTTACCACTATCGGGCTGGGTAATACCTTGTAGTATTTGTAAGAAGGTAGATTTTCCCACGCCATTTTTTCCCACCACCCCAATACGCTCTCCTTTACTAAATGTATAATCAAAGCCATTTAAGACTACTAAATCGCCATAAGATTTATATACTTTTTTGGCTTCAATAATTTTGCCACCCAGTCTTGTCATCTTCATATCCAATTGCAAATTGGACTCTTCAATTTTTTGCTTGGCCTTGGCTTCTACTTCATAAAAATTATCTTGACGACTTTTACTTTTAGTGGTTCTCGCCTTGGGCTGCTTACGCATCCATTCCAATTCTTTTCTAAAAGTATTCTTGGCTTTATCAATACTGGCTAACTCAGAATCAATTCTGGCTGCTTTTTTTTCTAAATAATTTTCATAGTCGCCTTTATAAGCGTATAAATTTTCTCTTTCTAGTTCCCAAATTTGATCGGTCACTGCTTCTAAGAAGTAGCGGTCATGCGATACCAATAATAAAGTCACTTTTTCTTGCGATAAATAATTCTCTAACCACTCAATCATATTTAAATCCAAGTGGTTGGTAGGCTCATCCATTAATAATAATACATGTTTTGGCTCAAATCCAATTTGGATTAATGTTTTGGCTAAAGAAACACGCTTACGCTGTCCCCCACTTAATTTAGAAACCGGTTGTTCTAAATGATTAATATTTAACTGCGTTAAAATGGTTTTCACTTTTGACTCAAAATCCCAAGCGCTATTTTCCTCCATTTCCATAATGGCATCAGTAATCAAATTTTCATCATCGCTTTCCATCGCCATTTCATATTTACTAATGGCCTTCATCACGGGATGATCCTGATTAAATAAATTCTGGGTAATGCTAGCTGTTTCTATAAACAAAGGCTCTTGTTCAAATAAAACCAAATGCACATCCTTGTGAATTTTGGCAGTACCCGCATCAGGCACTTCTTTGCCTGCCAATATTCTTAACAAAGTGGTCTTACCCACTCCATTTCTAGCAATAAGTGCAATACTATCGCCTTCATTAATATTGAAATTAATGCCCTTGAATAAAGGGTTAATGCCATAACTTTTAGTCAATCCTTCTACAGAAACGTAATTCATGGCGCAAAGATAAGTAGCCTATACTAGTAAAGCCTAGATTTATAGGCATTGTTTGAGGGAAAAATGGGTAAAAAGATGCGAACTATGTACTTTTGTGTCCATAAGTCAATAAAAGTTACCCATGAAGCATTTTGAAGTTCCTGTCGGTTATCGTAGTACACTCATTAGTGCTATTAAAAATAAGCGCAAGGAAGAGGATAAATTAAAAAAAGACTTTAGCCCCGCCTTGATAGATTTAGGGCCTCTTAAAATTTATTTAGCAAGACATTTTGGATTTTGTTATGGTGTAGAAAATGCCATTGAGATTGCCTATAAAACCATAGAAGAGAATGAAGGCAAAAGAATATTTCTTTTAAGCGAGATGATTCACAACCCACAAGTGAATGCCGATTTAACTAAAAAAGGAGTTCAGTTTTTACACGATACTAATGGCAATGAATTAATTGATATAGATACTTTAACAAAAGAGGATGTGGTGATCATTCCTGCTTTTGGGACCACTTTAGAATTAGAAGCAAGAATTCATAAAATAGGCATTGAAATTCATAAGTATAATACCACCTGCCCTTTTGTAGAAAAAGTATGGAACCGCGGCGATCAAATTGCTAAAAAAGGTTTTACTATTATTATTCACGGTAAGCCTAAGCATGAAGAAACCAGGGCTACTTTTTCTCATGCCGCACATAAGGCGCCTACTTTAATTGTCAATGATATGCAGGAAGCCATTGTATTAGGTAAAATTATTAAGGGAGAATTACCTATAAGTGATTTTGAAAAGCATTTTAAAAATAGATACTCGGCTGGCTTTGATCCAAGCGTCCATTTTGAAAAATTGGGGGTGATTAACCAAACGACTCAATTGGCCACAGACACACAAGCCATTTCTGATTATTTAAAAAATATAATCGTAGAAAAATTCGGTAAAGAAAGTGCAAGTGCCCACTTTGCGGATACCCGCGATACACTTTGTTATGCAACTAATGATAACCAATCGGCAGTTATTGAATTATTAAATACCCCTGCCGATTTAGCCATTGTAATGGGCGGAAAAAATAGTAGTAACAGTTCACATTTAGTAGAATTATGTGAGCAAAAACTACCTACTTATTTTATTGATGATGTCAATAAAATTATCAACGAAAATGAAATTATTAAAACCAACTGGAAGGATAAATCTGAAGAAATTATTCAAAACTTTTTACCTGCTCAACCAACAGTTTCTATTTTAATGACTAGCGGTGCTAGTTGCCCTGATACAGTGGTGGAATCGGTTATAAGAAAAGTGGCCAGCTTTTATAATGTAGAAAAAGCCTTGGAAGATGTTATCCAATTTTGGCAAGCGCCCAACTAAGTGCCAAATTAAATTGCTCCTCCCTTGTCATATTTGTATTGTCTAAAACAATAGCATCTTCAGCTTGTTTTAAAGGACTGCGCTCTCTAGTGGTATCCATTAAATCTCGGTGCTTCAAATTCGCTTCTATCTCTTCTTTAAGAATAGCAGGGTTCGTATTTTGTAATTCTAAAAATCTTCTCTCCACTCTAATAGCAGGGTCGGCTGTTACAAAAATTTTAAGCTCCGCTTTAGGAAACACAACAGTGCCAATATCTCTACCATCCATTACAATACCTTTGAATGCACCCATGGCTTGTTGTTGAGCTACGGCAAAGTCTCTTACAGCACCAATAGCGGCCACTTCACTCACTTTTTCACTCACACGCATTTCTCTTATCTCGGCCTCTACATTTTCTCCATTCAATACCATATCACTTTTTAAACTTGTTGCATTATATACAAAGTTTAATTTTATTGCTCCTAAGGCTTTTAGAATTTGTGCTTCGTTATCAAAATCAATATTATTTCTTAAAAAATAAAGTGCCACCGCACGGTACATAGCACCTGTGTCAATAAACACATATTCCAATTGAGCCGCCAAGGATTTGGCTAAAGTACTTTTACCGCAAGAAGAATAACCGTCAATAGCTATGATAATTTTATTCGGCATCTTAAGCGACTGATATTGTTTCTGTTTTAGGAAGATTTGCATTTCTAATCGCTATTTGACGCACTGCGTTAGACACTACCCCTCTTAAAGCTGATTTAGAAACCTCTTCTTCTCCTACCATGGCAGG
>Ga0209401_1001849_pt1 | contig 13892 bp, 19 predicted proteins | sample M_140807_MF_Meta_FD_187318 | JGI IMG/M metagenome (GOLD analysis project Ga0209401, IMG submission 187318) | Freshwater microbial communities from Lake Montjoie, Canada to study carbon cycling - M_140807_MF_MetaG (SPAdes) (version 2) | ecosystem: Environmental > Aquatic > Freshwater > Lake...
ATCGCGGAGACAACAGCCGGAAACGACGCATTAGTGGAAGCCGCGACAGGTCTCCGCGATGGTTTTAGTGTCGGCGTTAAAGTCAACGCACACGATTTTGTCGATGGCGTCTTGGTCGTCGCAAAAGGTTCGCTTGATGAAGTCAGTTTGGTTTCTGATCCTGCGATCGATAGCGCTCGCGTAAGCCAAGTAGCTGCGAGCGAAACAGAGACCGATGAAGTCGAATCAACCGATGAGAATTCTGATCCTACAAATGAGGAAACAGAAAAAACAAATCCAACAACCGAAGGAGAACAAGTGTCAGACACTACCGTTCCAGAGAGCGCCGCTGCCGAAACGGTAGAAGCGTCTAAGCATGTACCAATGGCGTACACCGCGCCACGTTCACCTATTGTCGATAAGGTTTCTTATTTACAGTATTCACTTAAGGCGTCAGTTTTACACGATGAGGACGCTCGCCAATATGTCAAAGCTGCGGATAACACAACATCAACAGCACCGGGCATGGTTCCAACACCACAGAGCCGCACAGTTATCAACGCGTTAGCAAATGCTGATCGTGGCATGATCGACGCACTATCTCGCGAAGCTCTTAGCGCAACAGGTATGACATTTGAGCTTCCAAAAGTTACAGCTGTGCCAACCGTTTCAAACATTGCTGAAAATGCTGCGATTACAGAATCAAATTTAAGCGCAACTTACATTTCAGTTTCAGTAAACTCATTTAAGGGTCGCGCAATCTCAACAATCGAACTTATCGATCGTTCAGACCCAAGCTACCTAACAGCATTGCTCCAGAATCTTGAGTTCGCTTACGCAAAAGCTACAGATCAATTCGCTGTCGGAACTATTGCTGGAGCTGGTCAACAGACAGGCGTTAACGCTAATACAGCTGCGGGATTCCTTGCTTACACATCACAAGCCGCTGGCGCTGTTTATTCATCGTCACTTGGCTTCGCTCGTAACCTAGTAGTTAGCCCCGGACAATGGACTAATATCATGGGTTACAACGATAATGGCGCACCTCTTTACAATGCGGCGCAACCATCAAACGCGGCTGGAAATGTTCGTGGCGATTCACTTCGCGGCGTAGTTTCACCGGGTCTAAATCTATTCGTTTCACGTTCAATCGGAAACGCTGGTCCAACTACATCGACAGGCGATTTCTCAATGGTCGTCGTCAACCCAGACGCATGGACATGGTACGAAAGCCCACGTTTTGAGCTGCGTACTAATATCCAATCCGATGGAACCGTCGATATCCTGTATTACGGTTATGCCGCAATCGCTCCAAAGATTCCTTTCGGCGCTTGCTGGAACCAGACCTGAGATAACTAAATAATCATCGGTCGTTTCGCTCCCGAGGCGACCGAGCAGAATCGAGAGAGGATCGCTAATGCCAATTATCACCGCGGACGAACTTCGCGCCGTTTTAGGCGTTAGCGATTCTCTTTACCCTGACGCATATCTCGATCTTATGATCGCCAGCGCTGAGGGTGCGATCCTGCCGTTACTGACTGGCTATCAATCAGCCATTACAGGGATCGAAGTTAAAGATGGCATGGCGTTTTATACGACTCAGCGCATTAACTATTTCGTGCCGGGTCAAGCTGTAATAATTTCAGGCTGCGGAGCTGCGTTTGATCTAACCGTTACGGTCAATGATCACAAAATCGCGCCTTACATATTTACAAGCGCAACAGCTGCGCCAGATCAAATTTTTACGCCTAAAATTCCCGCTGGTTTAGCTGTATTGAACGGCTCAACAGCTGAGGATCTATATTCAGGCGTAGCGCCTGTAAAGTCGGCGCTATTGGTTGTATCCGTTGAAGTATTCCAATCAATCACAGCTCCGGGTAATACTTCGGCTCAGGTTGACTTTAATCCATCGCCGTTCGTATTGGGTCGCTCTTTACAAAATCGCGTAATTGGTTTATTAGCTCCATTTATTGACGTTGAGACTATGGGTCAATAAATGCCAACACCAACCAGTATTCAGGCTAACGTTCGTGCGCCACTAGCGACCGCTCTCGCTGGCGTAACGGCTTCGGTCTATGAATCAGTACCCGAGGCGGTTATTCCGCCCGCTGCGATCATCGTGCCGGGTACTCCGTATTTAGAAACGACTCTAATTAGCAGCTCGATCCAATTAAAAGTCAATTTTACAATCTCAGCCGCCGTCGCGTATAACAATAACGCGGGCGCTCTCGATAATCTCGAGAAGCTAGTCATACAGATTCTCGCGGCTATTCCGTCGGGATATATTGTCGGCGACGTATCGCGTCCGTCGATCGTTGCGTTAGGTTCGAGTAATTTACTTATTTCGGATATTGACGTTAGCACTTACTACAAACAGGAAAACTAGGAGACAAAATGCCAACAACAATCGTTACCGGACGCGACATAACTTTTACCATCGATGGTGATACTTATGACGCTCAAGCAACAGCCGCGACTCTTACCATCGAGTCCACAATCAACACTTACCAGACACTAGACGGTAAGGCTTATTACACAACAGATACACAGGGAACTTTCGACGTCGAAATGCTTGCCGACTGGACAGCTGGCGGATCATTATGCGCTTCACTATGGAACGCCGCTGATAGCGCACCTAATACGCCACTAGCCGTCGTATTTACAGCCGCAAGCGGATCAGTGTTCAATTTCAGCGTACAGCCAATATTCCCAAGCGCGGGCGGCACAGCACCAGATGCCCAGACTGTATCTCTCAGCTTTACATGCGTGACAACACCAACACTATAGAAAAGAAATCGGGAGCATGAAACTACAAATACATATCGAAACAACAGACGGCATGACAGTTACCACAACAGCGCAACCACCAGAGTTCGCAAAGTGGGAACAAAAGACCGGGTACACAATTCAACAGGCTCAGGAAAAGATCGGAATTTCCGACTTAATGTTTCTAGCGTGGAACGCTTTAAGACGTGAGGCAGCTGGTAAGCCAGTCAAACCTTACGAAATTTGGTGCGAGATGGTAGTCGATATTACGGTCGGAGAAACCGAAGCCCCAAAAGCTACAGCCGAGGAAGCCTAAGCTACTTAATCGTAGAACTGTCGATCGCGACAGGGATTCCGATGAGTGAGTGGGTTGACGCGGCGGACATATTGACAGCGCTTGAGATATTGGAGAAACGAAATGGCGGAAAGTAAGGAAGTCGTTCAATACGACAAAGCCGAACTTCGCGCTATTACTGGAGCGTTTAAGGCGATGGACGATGAAGCTGTTAATCAAGCCAAAGAGCAATCAAGCGCACTGGCTACCTATTTACAGAGCAAGATCAAATCGGCTGCTGGTTCGCTTAATTCCGCGTCGGTTGCTGGTCGAATTGCTGAGGGTTCAAAAGTAAGCAAGTCGTCTAAGATTGGCGAGATTTCATTTGGTTTCGCTGGACAAAAATTTAGCGGTGGCGCTACAACCAAAGATTTATGGGGCGGCTCAGAATTTGGATCAAATAAATTTAAGCAATTCCCAATTTGGTCGGGATCAACTGGGCGCGGATCGACTGGCTATTTTATTTATCCAACGCTTCGAGCTGAGCAAAGCTATCTAATTGCTGAGTGGGAAAAGGCTTTCACTTCAATAGTTAAGAGGTTTGACTAATGGCTGACGGATCAAGAACGCTCAAGCTCTCGATTCTGGCTGACGTCGATAATCTTAAAAAAGGATTAAATACAGCCGCCGATGAAACCGAATCGTTTGGTACAAAGTTAGGCAATTTTGGAAAAGTCGCCGGGGCTGCGTTTGCGGCAGCTGGCGTGGCTGCTGCTGCTTATGCTGGAAAACTATTGGTCGATGGCGTTAAGTCAGCGCTAGAGGACGAAGCAGCACAGGCAAAACTTGCGTTAACGCTAAAAAATGTAGCTGGCGCAACCGATCAAGTGATCGCAAATACTGAAATTTGGATATCAAATATGGGTCGCGCGTTTGGCGTTGCTGACGATCAATTACGCCCAGCTTACGAAAGATTGGCACGAGCTACTGGATCAGTCGAACAGGCACAAAAACTAGCTACGTTATCACTGGATATCGCGGCTGGCACTGGTAAGTCTTTAGAGGCAGTTTCAAACGCTTTAGGCAAAGCCTACGAGGGCAATACTGCGGCACTGGGTAAATTAGGAATTGGATTAGATAAAGCCGAATTAAAATCCATGACGCTGGACGAAGTTACGGCTAAATTGTCCGAGACATTTGGCGGTCAGGCTTCGGCACAAGCTGACACATTTCAAGGCAAATTGGCACGTTTGAGTCTTACATTTGACGAAGCTAAAGAGACAGCAGGAGCGTTCGTACTTAATGCTCTAACGCCGCTAGTCGATTTTATAGTCACTAAAGCAATTCCAGTACTTAGCGATTTAGGTTCACAAGTCGGAGAGAAGTTAAGTCCGGTGTTTGGAAGTATTAGCAATTTTGTTACGGAAACCGTAATTCCATCATTTATAGCTTTATACAATTACATTATAACTTATGTAATTCCAGTCATGAAAAATTATTTAACTCCAATTCTACAGGGGGTAAAATCTGTATTTGGTGCTATCAGTGACGCTGTATCGGAAAATACAGGATTTTTTAAGCTGCTAGGTGTGGGATTGACTGCTTTCCTAGTTATCGCTAAACCTGTTGCTGGATTTATCGGTACAACATTTAAGGCAGCGTTTAACGGTATCGCATTTATAATCGATGGCGTTTCACTAGCAATCCGAGTTTTGACTGGCACAATCAACGGAATCATCACAGGTCTAAATTTACTTATCTCAGGCTATAACATCGTTAACAATCTAAAGCCCGGATCAAAAGATTTACCACCAATTCCTAAACTGGCTAAAGGCGGCATGGTAAACGCAAATAGTCCATACATAGTTGGCGAAGTTGGTCCAGAGTTATTTGTGCCATCATCAGGCGGTCGAGTTATACCCAATAATCAATTAGGCGGCGGCGGAAATATTTACATAAACGTATCTGGCGCAATAGACCAGGAAGGCACAGCTCGCCGAATCGTTGACGTTCTAAATAACAGTTTTTATCGCGGCACTAATGGCGCAAATGCGTTGGCGTTCTAATGACAGTATTTAATCCAGTCTGGCGCGTAAAGATTCAAGGCGTCGAATATACGACTTACACGCTGGCAAATTTAAGCATTACCAGCGGTCGAACAAATATCTATCAGCAAGCGCAAGCGGGCTATTGTAATTTAGAGCTATTAAATTTAACTCAGGCGATTGTAAACATAAACATAAACGATTCAGTCACGATCGAGCTAAAGGATTCGACTAACGCTTACGTTCCAATATTCGGCGGAACTGTCGTCGATTTTGGCGTTGAGATTATTACAGCTGGCGCGGTCGGAATAAATCAAGTCCTAAAGGTAACCGCACTAGGAGCGCTAAGCCGTTTACCTAAAGCGCTGACCGACGGAACGCTGGTTCAAGATTTCGACGGCGATCAGATTTACCATATTCTCCAAGATTTACTTTTAAATAACTGGGGCGAAGTTCCGGCGGCTTTACAATGGATAAATTACGATCCCACGGAAACATGGGCTAATGCCCAGAACGTTGGTCTAGGCGAGATCGATCGCCCGGGCAATTATGAACTAGCTCAAAGATCAGCGGATCGGGTCGATGTTTATTCGCTGGTTTCAGCGCTCGCGACGTCTGGTCTAGGTTACATTTATGAGGACGGCAGCGGACTTATTAGCTATGCCGATTCTACTCATCGATCAATCTATTTAGCCACTAACGGCTACACAGACGTAACGGCTAATCATGCGCTATTTAACGGGCTTAAGATCGAAACGCGAGCGGGCGACGTGCGTAATGACGTTACTCTAAAATACAACACTAATTCCAATAACGAAGTAAGCGCTGAGGATATTAACTCAATCAATATTTACGGGCGTTTAGCTCAGGTGATTACTACGACGGTTAAACACACAGCCGACGCTCAAGATCAAGCCGATTTTTACCTAACGCTCCGAGCTGCGCCGCAAGCGAATTTTACGTCGATCACCTATCAGCTCACAAACCCAGAGCTAGACGACGCGGATCGCGATTCTCTCATCAACGTATTTATGGGCTTACCGCTACGAATCAGCGACTTACCGCCGAATATGGCAGCTGGAACATTTTTAGGATTCGTCGAGGGTTGGTCGTTTAAGGCTGCCTATAACGAAATTGCTATAACTCTTAATCTTTCGCCGATTAGTTATTCGCTCCAAGCTATGTCGTGGGAGCAAGTTCCAATCGGCGAATCATGGAATACTATAACCGGATCGCTAACGTGGGAAACCGCGTTGGTCGTGGCATAAGGAGAAAACATGACGAATCCAACAAGTAACTTCGGCTGGCAAATGCCAACGCCGACGGACTTAGTTACCGATTTACCAGCTGATTTTGAGGTATTTGGTCAGGCTGTCGATACATCGTTAGCCGATTTAAAAGGCGGCACAACTGGGCAAATTCTTTCTAAAAATTCGAATACAAACATGGATTTTATTTGGGTTACAAATGACGTCGGCGACATAACAGCCGTTAACGTAACCGCACCGATTACCGGTGGTGGTACTTCGGGCGATGTAACTATTGGCGTTAGTGCGGCATCAACAGCTGCGGCGGGCGTGGTACAGCTAAGCGATTCCACATCGACAACATCAAGCGTTCTAGCGTCAACACCGACAGCAACTAAATCAGCTTATGATCTAGCGAACGCAGCTATTCCTAAATCCTTAGTTACAACAGCGGGCGACATTATTTATCGTAACGCAACAGTTCCGGCACGTTTAGGAATTGGCACAGCTGGTCAAGTGTTAACAGTCAACACAGGCGCAACAGCTCCAGAGTGGAAAACTATCGCAGCTGGCGGAAAAGTCTTACAAGTAGTAAACGCTACTTATGGAACAGCCGCGCAAAGCGCGACGTCAACATTTGCCGATACTGGTTTAACAGTAACCATTACGCCAACGTCAGCAACTTCTAAAGTATTGGTTCAAGTTCAAATGAGCGGCTGCGGAAAATCTGGAAGTGCTGGTGCTGGATTAGGTTTGCGGCTGTTGCGCGGCGCAACAAGTATTATCGTATTTGAAGAATTAGCTGGTTATCAAGCCGCAAACGATAGCGATATAGGGGCTTGTGGTACTACTTTTCTTGACGCACCAGCGACAACTTCGGCAACAACTTACAAAGTTCAATTTAATAACTATGGAAATACAAGCGGTAACGCAAAAATAAACCGAGCTGGTGGCGGAACAACTAGCACAATTACAGTTTTAGAAATAGGTGCGTAATGGCAACAGGTGGCGATGTAATGACAATGCTATGCGATGGCGTTGAATATGTAATATACGGCGATGATTACGATTCTATAAACTGGTTCGATAAACAACCGGCAATTACCAAAGCGGAATTTGAGGCTGGATTCGCAAAATATGACGATTGGAAAGCCGGACAAGATAGTAAAGTCCAAGCCGATAAAGCTGCGCTCTTAAGTAAACTCGGTATCACAGCCGAGGAAGCCGTTTTATTACTGTCATGACTTTAACAAGTTATAACGGGTGGACGGCTTCAAAGGATCAAACCGAAATCGGAATTAAGTCCTACGCAATCCCGGGGACTCAATTAAAGATTCGTTGCGCCGAAGCTGTCGCACCTTTAATCGTGGGATTCTGTAAAGAGTTTAACGAGCTAATCGAGCCGCTAGATGGCGGTCAACTCGACGACTGGGGTTATGCGTTTCGCATGGTTCGCGGTTCAACCGATCGTTTAAGCAATCATTCAAGTGGAACAGCTATCGATCTTAATGCGACTAAACACCCGCTTGGAAAGATTGGCACGTTCCCAGTCGAAAAGGTTCCAATGATCCGGGCGCTGGCTAAGAAGTACGGATTATTCTGGGGCGGCGATTACAAGAATCGACCCGATGAACAGCATTTTGAAATCAACGTAAGTCCAAAAAGAGTCTCAGAGCTAATAAAAGCGCTGGGGTTAGGAGAAAAGTAATGAAAGAGCTAAAGGCTATGGCTGCTAGTTATGGACGATCAGCGCTCGCAGGAGCGTTAGCCGTTTTCATGACAGGTGAAACCGATCCCAAGAAATTGGCGTATGGGTTTCTCGCTGGCGTCGTTCCGCTTCTAATGCGTTACCTGAATCCTAAAGACGTTACGTTCGGAGCTAAGGCTAAGTGAACGCTAACGATTGGGCTGCTATGGGCGTGGCTTTGGTCACGCTCTTAGTGGCATTTACAGGGGTTATTAGACATCTAGTTAAATACTATTTAAGCGAGCTAAAGCCTAATTCGGGGGCAAGCGTTAAAGACCAAATTTCAAGATTAGAAGCTCGGGTCGATGAAATATACAGCTTGCTATTAAGCAATTCGACACGCCGCTAATTAGGCGTAAGGCTTGAAATTGTCAGACATTTAGTTCACCCTATAACTAGGGAGCGAATAAGTCGCACCCGGAATCGGGAGCTAAAATGTTTACAGTATTGGAATTAGCGGGAGCTGTTATTCTCGCAAGTATTGGCTGGTTTTTAGTCGGCTGGTCAATCGGTTTCAAAGAAGGCGTTAAAGATGGATTTAACCGAGGTCGAGCAGCTGGGCTTCGCTGGGCAACAGATCGCGTTAGAAACTCATAATGGCAATTCCATTAGAGGGCTACGAATCCGTAGCTGAACGCATAGAAAAATACTGGGCTAAATACCCAAACGGGCGGATCGACGTCAAGATCATATTTCAGGACGGAACTCGTTACATAATCCAGACGGACATTTACAAGGAAATAAGCGATCCGCTTCCATTTGCGACAGACTTTGCCGAGGAGATCAGATCATCAGCTAATCGCTTTCCGCTAGAAAATGGATCGACCTCAGCAATAGGTAGAGCTTTACATACTGGCGGATTGTCTAAGTTTAGCGAGAATCATAATCGACCATCGCTAGAGGAAATGAAGCGAGTGGAGCGACCAGTTACCACAGCGCCTAAGCAAGAGCTACCTAATGGATCATATGACCCATGGGATATGACTCAAGCGGTCGCTGAGATTGGCGAGCTACTTACCGGGCGATTGTGTTCTCATGGCGTAATGATTCGCAAAGAGGGCGTTAGCAAAGCTGGGAAAAATTACAAGGGCTGGGTATGTCCAGACAATAACCGGGCGTGTGCGGTATGGGAATAACAAAGATAACGCTAACGACAGATGAGGAAATCCAAGCAGCTGCGGCGGCTTTCTTATGCGAGTCCAAAGGCGTAGAAAATTACTATTTCCATGACCAAACAGCTAGAGGCAATATCCACGAGTCAATTCGGCGTACAGCTGAGGCGCTGGGTGCTGAGATTGCTGCCGCTAAATGGTTTGGGATTAAGGACTTCAAGCTCGAACTAGACAAATACAAAATTCGAGCCGACATTGGAAACCGAATCGAAATTAAGCATACGAAATGGCTAGATGGACACTTAATCTTACGAGAGCGCGATCGAGTCGAGGACTTAGCTGTATTGGTCGTAGGCGAATCACCGACCTATTACGTCAAGGGCTGGATTCCAATACGATCAGCTAAGACAACTCGTTTCAAGCATGACAAGGACAATTCGTGGTGGGTAAGCCAGCACAATCTCAATTCTATGGAGAATTTAAAGGAGTCTAACTATGGAGAAATTGAAATTTGATTGTCGTCGCTGTAAGCGCGAAACGTTACAAGTCGAACGCATAGTAACCGACTTACTTCCGCCGGGCGTTAAGACGCTTGAGTGTACGGTTTGCGGCGTAATGGGCGTATGCCTAGTGGGTAGCGATAATGCCTAGTTACCTGTATCGCTGCGATCAATGCGGCGGCGAACTCGAGATGAATCACCCAATTAGCACGCATGGAGATACGTCGCCTTTATGCTGTAGTTACCCAATGATTCGCGTATTCAGCGCACCCAGTATCGTCTTTAAGGGTACTGGCTGGGGCGGCTCTAAATGACTAGCGAATACCGAGCCAGCTCCTCAACTCATCTATCGACATGCTGTAATGAAATACAATTTACCTATAGCTGCTATACATGTGACGAGAAAATTGATTGCCAATTATGTAATCCCGATAGTCATAAATGCCATGAATAGTTATCCACAGTTAAAGAAAGTTATCCACAAATTGTGGGAATCGCCCAAGATCACGCTTATGATTGACAGGTATTTGACAGCGCCGATACGATCAACTCGCTGGACGCGAACCGGGCGACCGGGTAGTTCGCGGCGAGCACTACTAACGGGCGCACTATGTATTGCGTTCGCATTACCGAATCCCACTTATGCTGATAGCCAAGCTAGTAAAGATAGGTTTAAATTATATTTACATAGTCGAGTAGTTAAAGATAGCCAATACCAATGCGCTTATAAGCTATATATGGCAGAATCTAAATTTGATAGTGGCGCGGTTAACGGTAGCCATTATGGAATACCACAGCTGCGCAATAAGAAGCTAAAGCATTTAGACGGTTACACCCAGATTGATTGGGGTATCCGGTATATAGCTCATAGATATAATGGCGACTATTGCTTAGCATATAAACACTTCAAGGACAAGGGGTGGCACTAATGGCTAGTGCTGTTGATAATGGTACGTCTCATAGGTGGAAAAAGATTCGTGAAAGAATACTTAGACGTGATTCTTATTGCTGTCAACAATGCGGACAAGATAACGGAAAGTTACATGTTGACCATATAATTCCAAGACGTCTCGGGGGTGGCGATTCTGACAGCAATTTACAGACTTTATGCCAAAAGTGTAATTTGAGCAAAGGTGGGCGGTTTTTTGGTACAGGTAATACACCCCCGACTCTCCATGATCTAAATATCCCCAATAATGTCAGCGTAAGTCATGATTAAGGGCGATCAGGTCATAATCGGTCAACCGCCGATCGATCTCGGCTCAGATCGGCTGCTATCGGTTTTGCCGCCGTCAACAGCTGACACTTATGGCAATCCGACACCTAGAATCCACACGCCGCTTAATGATTTACCGTCTAGGGGCTTTGATCTTATAGATTTGGCTGCTGATTTACTCCCAGATGGGCTTATGCCATGGCAAAAGTTCGCGCTGGAGCACACGCACAAATACAAAACCGATGGGAGATGGGCTACACCGACTAATTGCGTCGTCGTTGCACGTCAAAATGGCAAAAGTTTTTTACAGCAAATCAGGATTTTAGGCGGGTTATTTTTATGGGATGAACCGCTTCAAATTGGATCAGCTCATAGATTGGCTACGTCGCTGGAGCAATTTAGGCAACTGGTTAACCTGATCGAGAGCTCGGAAATGCTATCTAAGCGCGTACAGCGTATTCGCTGGTCTCATGGTTCAGAGGAAATGGAAGTCAAAGGTACGACCGGGCAAATCAACCGATTTATTGTAAAGGCTGGCGGTTCAGCTGCTCGAGGCGTTTCTGCGCCATCGGCAATTCACTTAGACGAGCTTCGAGAGATGAAAGATTTAGAATCCTACGCGTCGCTCAGATATACTTTAATGGCTGCTAAGAATCCTATGATTATGAGCTACACAAACGCTGGCGATTCTCATTCGGTCGTATTAAATGCGTTTCGAGAGCGTGGACTAGCTGCGGCTGCCGGAGCGGACGACGACATCGGCTATTTTGAGTGGAGCGCACCGACCGACGATATTCAGCTCGAATCTAATTGGCTTGCTGCTAATCCAGCGATTGGACACACAATAAATATTCAGAATATTCAAGCGGTTTTAAATGATCCGCCCGAAGTCGTACAAACCGAAGTCTTATGCCGCTGGGTACAGACAATCTCCAGCATTATCGGAGCTAATGAGTGGAATAATTGCCACGATGAAAACGTCGATCTTGATCCTGAGAAGCTGACATGGCTGGCACTTGATATTTCACCGGATCGCAAATTTTGCGCGTTAGTCGGAGCTCAGAAATTGGGCGACGAACGCTTTGTCGTAAAGTTGCTCCATACATGGGAGAATTCTGTACAGCTCGACGATCGACAAATCGCAAATGAAGCGGCTAAATATTGTCGGAAGTACCCGCTAGAATATTTGCTATATAGCCGCCGAACTTCGGGCGCGGTAGCCGCCAGATTCCAGCCCGCCGGTATTCCGATCTTTGACATGGACTCGGTTTATCCTCAGAGCTGCGACGAGCTGCTGGGTGCGATCAATTCGGGTCGGCTTCGCCATCGAGGGCAAAACGATTTAACTAAACAGATTCTTTCGGCTGTCCAATTAAAGCGCGGCGATGGTGGCTGGGTTATTGGACGTCGAGCTTCGCAAGCTGCGGTCTGCGCCGCGGTAGCGACGGCGCTAGTTACACACTTTGCGACACGCCCAGAGATGGACTTCGATATAATGACAGGTTAGTGATATACGCCTGACACAATTCGCTCATGGGTATTCGTGATTTATTTGCGTCTAGGGTTGAAGCTGTAGCGCCGTCTCAAAATTCCGATATTGAGGCTTCAGTTTCTCCAGTTTTTGCGCTTGATTCGATCTATACCTTTAACGGTGGCGCTACTCAGGCTACGCGCGAGGAAGCGATGAGTGTTCCTACGATCGCACGTGGTCGCGGGATCATCTGTTCGTCTATCGCTTCGATCGGATTACAGCTCCGGGATAATACGACAGGGCTCGAAGTGCCAGCGCCCCGCGTAATACGTGATCCCGATCCGCGCGTACCGGGTAGCGCAACTTATGTCTGGACAGCTGAGGATTTACTATTTTACGGTTATGCCTATTGGCAAATTACCGAATTATTTGCCGACACTATGCGAATTCGTTCCGTTCAGCGAATTGTGCCAACACGTGTCGGCGTATTTTTAAATAATAACGGCACAGAAGTTATGTATTACACGATTGACGGAAAACAAATTCCTGATTCTGGCGTTGGATCGTTAGTCGTATTTTATGGAAACGATGAAGGATTATTAAATCGCGCCGGTCGCACAATTCGCACAGGTGCGGAACTAGAGCGCGCGGCCGCTAACTATGCTCGCGAACCTGTACCGTCGATGGTATTAAAATCAAACGGCACAGCTTTACCAGCTGATCGAATTGCGAAATTGTTAGAGTCATGGGGCGTCGCTCGACGTAATCGTTCGACTGCGTTTTTAAATGCTGACGTTGAATTACAAACAGTCGGCTTCGACCCTGAGAAATTACAGCTCGCGGCAGCCCGTTCCTACATAGCAACTGAATTGGCAAGGGCGATTGGTATTCCGGCATTTTACGTTGACGCCGAAACTGGATCGAGCATGACTTACTCAAACGCAAACGTTACTCGCAAAACTTTGCTTGATTTCTCGTTGATTCCGTTGATGACTTCGATTTCCACGCGTTTATCAATGCCAGATTTCGTTCCGTCAACGCAATCAGTTCATTTCCGTTTAGAGGATTACTTACGCGGAAGCGAAGCCGAACGAGTAGCAATTTACAAAACATTATTTGAAATCGGCGCAATCAGCGTCGAGGAAATCCGACAAGCTGAGGACATGATCAAATGAAACTAAACATGCCGTTAACAATTACGTCAGCCGATAGTGAATCTCGCACTATTACCGGACGCGTCGTAACATGGAACGAAACTGGATCAACGTCAGCTGGACTAACGACGTTTAAACCAGAATCTATTGCCACAAAAAACGTTAAATTATTACTAGAACACGATCGCACACGACCAATCGGAAAGGTTTTATCAATGACCGCAACCGAACAGGGAATCGACGCGACATTTAAGATCGCGGAGACAACAGCCGGAAACGACGCATTAGTGGAAGCCGCGACAGGTCTCCGCGATGGTTTTAGTGTCGGCGTTAAAGTCAACGCACACGATTTTGTCGATGGCGTCTTGGTCGTCGCAAAAG
>Ga0209401_1001850_pt1 | contig 13887 bp, 27 predicted proteins | sample M_140807_MF_Meta_FD_187318 | JGI IMG/M metagenome (GOLD analysis project Ga0209401, IMG submission 187318) | Freshwater microbial communities from Lake Montjoie, Canada to study carbon cycling - M_140807_MF_MetaG (SPAdes) (version 2) | ecosystem: Environmental > Aquatic > Freshwater > Lake...
GAGTAGTCACAAATGTTTTTTCCAACCTTGGATGTCACTTTGCGGTGATTGTAAATGATTACGATTGTGTAGATTGTGTGAGGGTTGATACACAAGGGCTTGAAAAGATTTGGTGATTAGTTTCACTCCCTTTCAAGGGGGTAAGACAATCTTTCCCCACTGGTCCGAAGGGGCATTTTCCCATCGTCACGAAAGGATGATTTTCCCACCTTCACACAATCTGGGTATAATAAGACATGGGACTTGATCAATACGCATATAAAGTTAAGAAGGGTCATATTTCGAAGCCTGTAGATTTTACCTTTTCTGTTTTTGATGAAGACAGCGGAGAATGGAATCGTGTAATTCCAGATGAAGATTACAGTGAAATTGCTTATTGGCGTAAGCACCACGATCTGCAAGGGTGGATGCAAAAGCTCTATAATGAAAAGGGCGGCACCGGCTCACAGTTTAATTGCGATAAACTTTTGCTTACCAGCGAAGATTTAGATCGTCTTGCAAATGATGTGGAAAATAACCTGCTTCCTTCCACCTCTGGATTATTTTTTGGTTCAGATAATACTGAATATTACAAGAATCCCACTTTAATCTTTATTAAAGACGCGCTTCGAGCCATTGAAGAAGGGTACGATATTGTGTATGATTCTTGGTGGTAAAAATTAGAGCGAATTTCGCTCTAATCCCCCTTTCAAGGGGTGATAGAATTTGCCCGTATCTTTCCCACTTTCACACAATCTGGGTATAATAAGGTGTATGAAAAGCGTGGCTTATGAAGCGGTTTACAATCAAATCATCAAAAAGATGGAAGAGGGTATCATTCCTTGGAAAAAGCCTTGGAAGTGTTGCCGTCCTTGTAATGCAAAAACTGGTCGCCCTTACAATGGTGTGAATTTCTTTCTTTTGTCTATGACTGATTTTGGTGATAATCGCTGGATTACCTATAAGCAACTGCAAGAGCTTGGCGGCAATATTAAGAAAGGTGAAAAATCCACGCAAGTGGTATTTTGGCACATTCTTAACAAAGACGACAATGGCAAGAATAAATCCATTCCTCTTCTCAAATACTTCAATGTTTTTAACATTGAGCAAACCGAGGGAGTGGAATGGGAGAAAGTTCAGGTAGATAACAATATCACCGCAGATGAGATTATCGAAGGATATACTGATAAGCCAAAGATAATTCATTCTGCTGATGATCGAGCTTGCTATAGCCCAAAACAAGATGTTGTAAGAATGCCACTTAAAGAAGTGTTTGATAATACCAATTATTACTACGCTACCTTGTTTCATGAGCTTGCGCATTCTACAGGGCACAAAGATCGTTTAGCGCGCAAAGGCATCACTGATACAGCTTATTTTGGTGATGCTGATTATTCAGAGGAGGAATTGATTAGTGAATTGGCTTCTGCCTTTTTATGTAATTCTGCCGGGATTGATAACACCACAGAACAAAATGCCGCCTATTTGCAATCGTGGATGAAAGCATTCAAGGATAATCCAAATATGATCGTTCATGCCGCAAGTAAAGCCCAAAAAGCCGCAGATTATATCCTGGGGATGAACGAAGAGAAAGGGGGGTGATCCCCTTTCAAGGCTCGGGAAAATTTTTCTCATTAGCCAAGGGGCATTTTCCCACCTTCACAAATCGAGGGTATAATAAGGTGTATGAAAGAGTATAAAGTATCGTTAGTCGGATATGTTCTCGCCACCACTTCTGTAGCTATTGAAGCTGAAAGCTCAGATGATGCCTACGAAGAGGCTCTCGCTATGCACGATGAAGGTGAATTGGATTGGGAGATTGGCAATGTGGTTCTTGATCCCGAGATTGATTTTGTTGATCCCGAGGATGGGGACTAATGGTTGAAGTGATTTATTCAGTCAAGTACCGTGTGGTACTTGACCTTGATGATGGTGAAAATGTAGACGACAAAATCTGCGATATCAACATTCCAGAAGATGGCACCAGCCAATATATTGACAACTCTTTTGAGATCGTCAAGATTAAGTGATCCCCTTTCAAGGGGCGCAGAAATTTTTCCCACCCTCACACAATCTGGGTATAATAAGGTGTATGAACAAGTTCAAATATCGCCTGTCCAAAACTATTATCAAGCGCGGTACCAAAGATAGCTTCATTGATACTATTGCTATTACCGGAAACTTTGCCACCGTGAATATCAAAGGTTATGGTCCATATGATTACGTCTTGTCCAGTTCTGTAAAAGACGCCCTTCTTAAAGCCCAAGCTGATCAATTGGCAGAGATTTACAACAAAAATCTGCGAGGCACGGTGAAGCGTGATGCGGTAATTTAATTCAATTCTGAATGCTCATCCCCTTTCAAGGGGCGCTAAAAATTTTCCCACCTTCACACAATCTGGGTATAATAAAGTAATGAAGACACTCTTTGCACAACATTGGACAGAATACGAAAGAGGTTGGGGGTCACGACCAGATGGACTGTCTCTGCACAATTCGAGGGAAGACCGAAAAACCTTCATTGATAAATACAACAAAAAGTACAATAATGCACCCGTGGCACCAGACGACTACAGTGTTGCGGATGGTGAAGCATTCATGATTCAAGTTGATGATGACTTGTGTACTATTGTTTCAAATGGAATGTGGGTCACAAATTCGTGGTTCGATGAAAATAAGAAAGAAGGAAGGATTATGACTTAATCACAATCCTTTAATTTTCCCACTTTCACAAAAAACAGGTATAATAAGATGATCATGGAACCAGAAGACTTTTTCGACATCGAATACGAGCGACCTGATGATTACAATGTCTGGGAAGAAAACCAGATTTGGTTGGATCGTGAATGGGATGATGAGCCAGTAGATTATAGCGGCTGGGATTAGTAAAGATTGCAATCTGATGGCGGCGACGATCTGACCCTGGAGAAGTCCAGTAGTTTAATTAAAACCAGATTGCAAAAATAGAAAAGATTTCCCCTTGAAGCTTTGGGGCGAAGCAGTGGCCTTTTAAGCCACGGAGCAGATGTCAGCATTCTGCGGGGGGACCAACTTTATATTATCACCATTTGCATAAATGGTGAAGATATTGGTGCAAATTCCACCGGGCCCACCAAATTTCACACCCCTTTCAAGGGGGTATCGGAAATCTTTCCCATCTGACCCGAAGGGGCAATTTCCCACTCTCACACAATCTGGGTATAATAAGGAGTGGAACCTCACGGATTTACAATTAGCGAAACAGGAACAAAAAGATGGTATCAAAATGGCAAGCTTCATCGCGAAGACGGACCTGCGATTGAGTTTCCAGATGGATTAAAGCTATGGTACCGCAACAATAAATTGCATCGCACAGACGGACCTGCGCTTGAAAACGAATTCGGAGATAAGCGATGGTATGTCAACAATAAAATGCATCGCCTAGACGGACCTGCGGCTGAATACAAAGATGGATACAAGGAATGGTGGATTCAAGGACGAGAGTACACAGAAGAAGAATTCCATGCTAAATTATTGAAGCATGAATCCTGTGATTTAATTGAAGAATTGATTAATATGCTCCGATTAAAATCACTCACAGAAGAAGAAGAAGGTCGCCTGAATGAAATCGAAGATTTTGCGGTCAATCGCCTTGGAGAAGATTAAAATTCAATGATTGATTTCTTTTTTGTAATCTATAGAAAATACCGACCAATGAAAGGTGTGAAATTTTGTAAATTCACGCCTTCATGTTCGCATTATATGCAAGAGTCTATCCAAAAATACGGACTTAAAGGATTTTCTTTGGGCTTGATTAGATTACTCAAATGCAATCCATTCACAAAGGGCGGCCACGATCCGGTTCCATAATTTTCTCGATTGTTTCAAGGGGCAATTTCCCACCCTCACACAATCTGGGTATAATAGATCATGGCAACCACCAAGCAAAGCATTTTTAATCGAGTAGCAAAGCACCTTCTTGCGCAAAACAAACAAGCTAAAAAACACATTGACCATGCCCTGCTGTGTGCCTATCGTACTGAAGACGGTCTTGCTTGCGCAGTTGGGTGTTTGATTCCAAAACGTGACTATAGCCCTCAGATGGAATGCGGGGGAGTTAATAGTCTTATATGGGAACAGCAAAAAAGAGGATATAAAATTCCAAAATACTTCAGCAAATATAAACAATTCTTGATCGATTTGCAATTGATTCACGATGGTGAAGAGCCCAAAAATTGGCGACAATGCTTGGAAGATTTTGCAATAACCAACAATCTAACAATGCCAAGCTAAGCCGGGAAACCGGCAATTTCCCACTCTCACACAATCTGGGTATAATAGATCATGGCTAAACAAACCAAAACCATTCTGAGAATCAAAGTGAACGGTCTAGTACACGAAATTGCATATCCATCTAAGGCCGCGGCCCAGCGTGCATATGAAGATTGGGCATCTCGGACAGGCTCCCAAGCCAAGCTCACTGTGCAATAGTTTCCATTCCCCTTTCAAGGGGCGCGGAATTTGCCCGGAATTTTCCCACCCTCACACAATCTGGGTATAATAAGATATGGTTCTTTACGAAGGCCCGAGTCTCATTGACGGCAAGCCGATTGTCGCAATTATCACTGGATTAAAGTCAAAGTCCAACAATTCCAAAACCGGCGAAATGCCACAAGTTTGGATTTTGCGCAGTGATATTCATCCCACTGAGGCTTTGCGAACCGGCGAGGATGTTTCAATTTGTGGCAATTGCCCACATCGACCAAAGGTTCTTGGTGATAATGCTCTCAAGAAAGATTCTCGCAGTTGTTATGTGAACACAATGGGTCCAAACGCAGTGTATAAATCTTACAAATCGGGAAATTACGCTGTTGCACAATTGTGTGAATTGGCAAAGAAACTTTCTGGCAGTCATGTACGAATAGGCGCGTATGGCGATCCTGCGGCCCTGCCAATTGAAATTTGGGACCAAGTGCTATCGAATTGCAAGTCTACAGGATACACTCACCAATGGCGAACATGCGACCCGCGATATGCACAATATTGTATGGCGTCTTGTGACACACCAGTAGATGTAATGCTTTCGACAGGAATGGGATATCGCACCTTTTTTGTTCAACCTGTAGTCAGCATTGATGAAGCCGCCAAAAGTATCGAAAGCATTAAGTTTGCATGGTGCCCTGCTTCAAAAGAAAAGGGCAAGGCTACCACTTGTAGCAAATGCATGGCTTGTTCAGGTACTCGATTTGGTCAAAAATCTAATGTAACCATTATGTTGCATTAATGGTTTAAGCCATTCCCCTTTCAAGGGGTGCGGAATTTGCCCGGAATTTTCCCACTCTCACACAATCTGGGTATAATAATACATGTCGATTGAAAATGTTTTCAATGGAATTTCAGCCGCAGAAGTAAAACGATACACTCGCTACTGGAAGAGTGTTGCTCCTAAGAACACTGATGATGTGTTCCGGCGATGGCTTTTTGCTTACACGTCTATCCATACCAATTGGGAAGGTAACGTTCGCGGATATAATGCGATCAAAAACTTTCATGAGTGGGAAAATGACAAAGCATTACTAAAGCAAAAGCTTATTGATGCGCGATGTGGCCTATACAACAATCGCACTGAATTTATCTGGAAATTCAAGGAGCAATTTTTTGGCAATCCGCAGGCCTTTTTGAAATCTAGAGACGAGCAATGGGTGGATGTTCGCAATCGTCTTACAAAAGCTTGCCACGGTATTGGGATTGCCAAAGTTTCTTTTACTCTAGAAATGTGTTTTCCCGATAAAGCTGAGGTAGTTTGCCTTGATACTCATATGATTCAGCTTTATGATCTTGGGTTACAAAAGTTTGATGCGGGCAAAGGTAAGATTTTGTATGAAGCTCATGAGCGAGATTGGATTGAGCGTAGTAGCAAGATCGGTGCATCACCTTACATTGCGCGATGTATCTTTTGGGATAAAAAGCAGAATCAGCAAGATTCTCGCTATTGGAGCCATGTCCTTGAGGCATGATTCCAATAGCCTTTCAAGGGGCGGCAAAAATTTTCCCACCTTCACACAATCTGGGTATAATAAGTGTAGCCGCCAATGAGGCGGTAAAGAGAAAAATAAAATGGCAAAGCGAAATCACACCGTTGAATCTAATACCCTGAACTTCCTCTCGAAGACCGGCAGTCGAAACCGACTCCGCATCCCTGTCGCTGGCAATCGCCATATGGGGATTAAGCCCGGAGATCGTGTTAAGGTTTCGTATAGCTTTCTTAATTGCGAAGTGACTATCGTGTCCGACCCGAAGGGTAACTATAAGGTCGAGAAGGATGGTGCCGTTCGATTCCCTGCGGATAAGTTTGGTTTGCCTTCCGAGGATATCTTTACCTCAGCTGACACTATCTCTAAGAAGGCCGTTTCCTTCTAAAGTAAAAATGTGGTACAGCGGCATACTGTGCTAAATGGTATGCCGTCAAGGCCATTCCCCTTTCAAGGGGCGCTGAAAGTTTTCCCACCTTCACACAATCTGGGTATAATAAGGTGTGGCTAGTAAAGCGAAAGTTGACAGACGTGGAACTAAACGATGGTACCAAAATGGTCTACTTCATCGCCTAGATGGACCTGCAGTTGAATATGCAAATGGAAGTAAAGCATGGTGCCAAAATGGTGAACCTCATCGCCTAGACGGACCTGCTGTTGAATGGGCAGATGGGGAAAAATATTGGTACATTGAAGGAAAAGAATATACAGAGGAACAATTCAACAAGATTGTAAATCCTCGTCCTCTTGAAGGAAAGCAAGTTGTAATTGAAGGAAAAGAGTACATTCTAAGTTAATGAATTCGGACGGATTTTGCCCGAATTCCCTCTTCTAAAAAAATCCAAAATTCCATGCCCCTTTCAAGGGGCGCTGAAAATTTTCCCACCCTCACACAATCTGGGTATAATAAGACGTGGCTACGCTTTTCAAGACCGACGGCACTTCAATCGAAATTACTCCTGGCAATGGTACAGATTTTAGTTTGGCTGATCTTCGTAATTACATTGAATGTGAATATATAGAAGTGATTTACCTGAATAATTCTGCATATCAGGAAGGCGACCCCGAAGGTTTGATCATGATCGGCGATGAAGAGGCTCGTTTATTTGACAATCCCCCAGTCAACATTGCTGCCACACAATTGTATCGAGAATCTTGGGAAGTGGATTTTGGTCATACAATCGTTGGAAATATCATCTTGTGCAAGAGCAAGGAGCTTCAATAATTTCCTGTTTCTTTCCCACCCTCACACAATCTGGGTATAATAAGATATGACGTATGACCGAAATTTAGATTTGAATATTTGCGACCCAAAGCCTCGCGAGTATTTTGGCATGCCAATTCAAGAAATTTACTTTTTCTACAGCGAAAAAGAACAAAACTGGGCTTATGAGCTGATTGACAATTGTGATTTTTGCTTAAAGCGACTTAAGAGAAATCGCGGAAAACTTATCCTAATCAACAACTCAAGCTCTTACAACGATGAAGAAATTGCAGATTTTCTTCAAAATAAATACCCAAATGCTGAAATTGACATGTATATGTGTGAGGAAGATTGGCTTCTGGATGTTGGTCAAGGCTGGCGCTAATTTCCATGCCCCTTTCAAGGGGTGCTAAATTTGCCCCGTATTTTTCCCACTCTCACACAATCTGGGTATAATAACATATGTTCACTGCACAAGAGGCTAGAAAAATCTCAGCCGAACATCAACAAAAAGCACAATCTGACGCTCATGATAAAGCAATGAAAATTGTAGATCAAATTTGTGATTTAATCCAAGAAGCCGCAACAACCGGTAAAACAAAATTAACTCTTGCAAATTCAGTGGGCGATTTTCCCGACCATCGTCCCCGATTTTATCCAGACCTGATTGAAAATGGCCTTCCTACCATTGTTGGCGAAAAAGTAAAAACAGCACTTCATGATCTTGGATACAATATATCTATTGATATACGTAGTTGCGTTCGAGTTTCATGGGGCGATGAGTTGTTTGCCGAATTGACAAATCTATCCAATGGAAGATAAAAATATATCCCCTTTCAAGGGGCGCTAAATTTGCCCCGTATTTTTCCCACCCTCACACAATCTGGGTATAATAAGGAGTAGCAAAGAGAAAAACAAAAATGGCAAAAGTCACCCTAACAATCACTCATGCAGAGCTTCTTCTGCTTGCCTCACAAAAATATCAAGTGGCAGTGGGCGATATACATGTCGTTGACGAATACGAAACAGATGTGCCAGGGCGACGCCCTGGGCTCATGTTTCTTCAAGATATGGTACTCGAATATCTTCAAAAAGGTGAAAAGCTCACTGCTATTACCAAAGTAAGAGAAGAAACAGGATGGTCTTTAATTGATTCAAAGAATTATGTTGACTCATTTAAGGCCTAACCCCTTTCAAGGGGGTATGAAAATATTTCCCACTCTCACACAATCTGGGTATAATAAGACATGGCTAGTAAAGCGAAAGTCAAAACCATAATTAGCATGGGCGGAAAAACCACTGTTGCTGAAAGCAATGCATTTCCTCCTACTGGACATATTGTGTATTCTGGTTTTGGCGCTCACAACGACAAGCACCGCAATGCCCAGCGTCGCAATCGCAAAATTGAAGAAAAGAGGGCAAAAATGGGAGTGTGGGACTGATGGAAGACGAACTTTGGGTTGAAGGGTGGCTTGATAGCACTTATGAACAAGAATGGCTTGATCATTTATGGCTCAATGAAGATCCAGATTTAGGTATTTCTGATGATAATTGGGCATGCGGCACTCTTGATGTCGAAACTTGATTAAATTCCTCCCCTTTCAAGGGGATGTGAAATTGGCCCGCATTTTTCCCACCCTCACACAATCTGGGTATAATAAGGTATGGAAAAAATTTACAAAACTCTTGTTGGATCAAAAATGCATGGTCTTTCCACGCCTGATTCAGATGAGGATGTCAGGTATATTACTATGCAACCTCTTCGACATATTGTTTCACCTTTTAAGAATGAGGCTATAAAGGTGCAAGATGCCAATGGAGAGGACGTAGAATCTTGGGAATTGCGCCATTTCGTCAAACATCTTTGTTCGGGTAATCCAACAGTTTTTGAAGTGATCAAATCTCCTCTTTATGACAAGAGTATGCCATTCGCAGAAAGTATTCGCGGCTTAATGCCACTTGCATTTGATGCACGAAAGATACTTATGGCTCACGCTGGATATGCCGAAGCACAGCTGAAGCGATATTTGCGCAAAGCTATGTACAGTTTTAAGCAATCTGCAATCGAATTGCATTACGAATTTGATGATCGCAGAACGTTATTAAACGTTACAAGATATGAAGATGTTAAGGAATCTGGATTTAGCCAAAATGTTAAATGTGGCGTTTGGGAAGAAAATCATATTCGCAGGATTCCAAAATCTGTGGTGGCTGGCTATCGTGTTCTTGCACAATGTAGGCAATTGCTTGAAACTGGCGATTTTCAACCTGTAATTAAGGATTATTCACCAAAATTGCACGATGACCTTATGTCCATTAAACTTATGGATGCAAACACAATCACATGGGGTTTTGTACAAGAGCATCTAAATGGCATTGAATCAGGGATTAAAGATCTACATTCTTACTTTGATTCTCTGCCCGAACCTAAAAAGAATGCCAAACCCAACATTGATTCAATTGAAGATGTATTGTGTGAGATTTATGGTGTAAAATGAATTTAGAAGAAATAGTCAATAATCCTTCAGGTTATTTCTTCTGCATCAGTTGCATGGAGTATTATCCTAAAACACCAGATTGTGAAGGTTATAATACTCCAGATGGTATAATGTGTGATCAGTGTGAAGAAGAAAGGGCGAAATATTTTGCCGGTGGCCGCTGGTAGCCCTTTCAAGGGGGCAGAGAAATCTTTCCCATCTGACCCGAAGGGGCAATTTCCCACCTTCACACAATCTGGGTATAATAAGATGTAAGACAAAACCAACATGAAGTTTATCAAAGAAAACGACGCTTACAGCCTATACGACGAAATGCTAGACGAGAACGATACCGTTCAGATCGGCGGCCTTGAGTACGATCCCAGCTACGTTTTAAGGCTAGTTGACCCAGTTGCCTACCGTTGTGGGTTCATTGACTTTCTTGACTCTATGGGGCTGACAACCGACCCAACCGAATAGCCTAGCTCCAACCCACCCGAAGGGGCAATTTTCCCATTGTCCCGCAGGGATGATTTTACCACCTTCACACAATCTGGGTATAATAAGATGTAGCCTGATCTGACGAGATAAGGCACCGCAGAAAACTCCAATAACCAAGTGGGTGGAGAGACACATGGCCATGTGATCATACAGCGTAAGTAATACACTGGGGGTTTAAGGATGCCCATTGAATCCATCGCAGAAAACTCCAATAACCAAGTGGGTGGAGAATACAGCGTAAGTAATACACTGGAGGCAAGAGAGGTGCCGATAGAAATCCTCTCAAAATCGCTCGAATAAAATATCGGACTATTAGAAGCGCACTTGGGGGAATCCCAAGGTGACACTGAAAATAAAGAGGCCCTAAAGCTAGAGTAGTTGTTTGCCCGTGGAACATGGGTTGTATATAACCGCGCCGTGTACAGCTAGTTTACTACCAGCAAGCCGTAATCCTGCAAGGCGTAAATATGGCAGGATGGCATTGGTGGAGCCTTCGCCACCACCGAAGCGATTTTATATTCCCCTTTCAAGGGGTGCTGAAATTTTTCCCACCCTCACACAATCTGGGTATAATAAGATGTGATGACAGTGGGGCAATTAAAAAATGAATTAGCGAATCTCCCCGATGACATGCCGGTGTTGATTCCTGTTAATTTTTGTGACAGGTATGGCACAATTTATGGATTGGCTTGTTCTACAATGAATGGTCATATAGATGTAGAGCCATCTTATCCTGGTTATGAGGATATTGATTCAGTTGAGTATTCCCCTTTAAGAAGTTGGGAATCAAAATACAAATTGTTGGAAGCAATTAAAATAACATTTTAATTTTTCCCACCCTCACACAATCTGGGTATAATAAGATGTAGCCTGATCTGACGAGATAAGGCACCGCAGAAAACTCCAATAACCAAGTGGGTGGAGAGACACATGGCGCGGGAGTAGCTCAGTGGTTAGAGCGCCGCCCTGTCACGGCGGAGGCCGCGGGTTCAAGTCCCGTCTTCCGCGCCATGTGCCTCTGTAGCTCAGTCGGTAGAGCATAGCACTGAAAATGCTAGGGTCACCTGAATTTGCCCGTATTTTTCCCACCCTCACACAATCTGGGTATAATAAGATGTGGAAGTTCATCAGCAAGCTTTTATTGCTTTTATTGAAATTTTTTTAAACATCCGATATGATGAAAACTATGTTCCGCACAATTACCAAAAAGGGGGTATGTGGGCCGTAGACACATGGCAAAAAAATGGTATTACCATCCAACGTGAAGACGAAACAAACGTGATTTTGACCGATAATTTGCAAGTTCGCTTAAACTATGACAATTCACTCAGTTTTAGCAAAGGAAGTGTTGAAGACTTGTTGATTCTCCATGATAATTTCTTTAATACCTGATACCTTTCAAGGGGCGCAGAATTTGCCCGTATTTTTCCCACCTTCACACAATCTGGGTATAATAAGATGTGGCGAAATACAGCTTACTCGGAATCAACGGTGACGCGAAAACTTCAAAGGGCTCTGCTTATGGTTATCTTACTGGCATTCTCTATCTCGCCCCCGCCAATGAATCTGGATGGGAGGTTTGCCCGTCGCGGTCAGAAGGTTGCACTAGTGCTTGTTTGTTTACCGCTGGACGCGGTGCATTCAGTAATGTAAAAGATGCACGCATTCGTAAAACTCAACTTCTTTTCAAGAACCGCGCTGAATTCTTGCGTCAGCTTCGCAACGATATCGCCGCTTTGGTGAAAGAGGCAAATGCAAAGAATATGAAACCTTGTGTTCGTCTTAATGGAACATCTGACCTTGGCTGGGAGGGATTGGCTCGCGAAATTATCACAGAATTCCCGAATGTGCAATTCTATGATTACACTAAGGTTCTAACCCGAATGCTTCGATATTGTGAAGGAAAGTTGCCAGAGAACTACCATCTCACCTTCAGTCGCTCTGAATCAAATTGGGATGCTTGCCAAATGGTTCTGGCTAAGGGCGGTAATGTTGCGGCTGTTTTTTACAAGCAACTACCAGAACACTACAGCGGCTATGATGTTGTAGATGGTGATCTTAGCGATCTAAGGTTTCTTGATTCTAAGAATACTATTGTGGGACTCAAGGCCAAAGGTAAAGCAAAGCATGACGATTCCGGTTTTGTTATCTTTGCCTAAAACTTGTAATTAATTTCCATGCCCCTTTCAAGGGGCGCTGAATTTGGCCCGCAATTTTCCCACCTTCACCCAATCTGGGTATAATAAGATGTGGATCTCATGAAAGTATCTGTCGAATGGTCTGGCGACGGCGAAGCCATTGAAGTGTGGGTCAATGGCAACTATGAATGCGAATACGCAAAGGGCTCATTGTCGTTCTCAGAGGTTTGTAGCATGTACAGCGTTGATCCAACGATTGGGTCAGGTGTTGTTGATATGAGCTAATCCCTTTCAAGGGGTGCAGAAATTTTTCCCACCCTCACACAATCTGGGTATAATAAGACATGTACAAAACCTCGGCTAAACTGAACAATCTCAGAACTAAGAAACTTCTGGAGATTTCAGATGAGGACATCCAAAGTGCGCGAGATGAATGCGCGCAAGTAGACGCAGCAAACGAAGAATTACGCAAAAAGAACCATATTGCATTAGCTGAGGCCAGTAAGACAATAAAGGCAATTATGTCTACAAGTTATCTATTACACAAGTATTTAGATAAAAATCTGTCTTGCCCATACCCCACTCGCGAACTTTCTCGTCTTGACGATCTGATTTATAGAATTAAAAAAGCAAAAGAAGAGCAACAGGAAAAAGAAAGAGACGCAAGAATTCAAAAAGCCGAAGCTGAAGAGCTTGAAAAAGCGATTGTGTGGCTTTTAGCCCGAAATCTTACTTTAGGCACTCACTTCACCCTAGAAAATGCGGTATCAATAGCAAACGACATTCGCTTCGAAGAATTAGTTGCAGAAGCACAGCAAGCCGACGAGTATATAGATTTCAATGGTCAAAATTGTGACGATTGTTCTGGTTGGGACGGAATTAGCCACCGTTGCAAATGCGGCAACCGTAGAGTATCCTGGGACCACGATGGAAACTTTGAGAATATGCGAATCTACGGCGAAGCTTGGTAACCTTCGCCCCTTTCAAGGGGTGTTGAAAGTTTTCCCACTCTCACACAATCTGGGTATAATAAGATGTATGAAGCGCAATCTTAAGATAGCCGTGATCGCCGCGTCGCCCATTCCCCTGCTTATGATTTTGTTTGCAGCGGTATGCTTCATGCAACCTTCTGGATCAGCAGCTGGCTACCATTGGCTCACACTGGCGCTATGCACCTATGTTGTTTCTTTTGTCATGGCATTACTTTTTTCTTTTTGACAGAAAATGATCACACAATACGACACAAAACCAGACAAACCACGGTGCGACAGCTGTGGTAAGTATATTTCTAAGCAACAGCAATGTATGTTTTTCAAGGGAGATGGCCTGGATGCATTTCGCATTGTGCAATGTACAAAATGCAAAATTGAAGAATCAAAACGCGGGTTTTGAAATCTGCATATTGCAGATTACAGATTGTGTATTTTGATGTGGGATTTCAGATTGTGTGTGTTTGTTGTTTGTTGTATATAGACCCCCCTGGGGGGTATTTGTATTTTTAAGGGAACCCATATTGGCCGGGGTCAAAAATCGCTGCTGCCCACGTATATTAGTATCACAATCTGAATCACAATCTGA